>ENA-OPBG01002547-OPBG01002547.1-human-gut-metagenome-genome-assembly--contig:-NODE-2547-length-10582-cov-5.427947_pt1 | contig 10582 bp, 10 predicted proteins | sample MGYA00241065_ERZ501446 | MGnify/ENA primary metagenome ERZ501446 (study PRJEB25962, sample SAMEA2042632) | human gut metagenome | biome: human gut; feature: human-associated habitat; material: faeces...
TCTTTGTATTAACTTTTCTATTTCTAAGCAAGTCTGCATCTTTGGGTATAAAAAAGTCCCCCTTCCTATGTCTCTTTATCTTTTCCAAAAAATAGCACAAGTATATAAAGATGTCACTTATCTTTTTAAGGAACGGTACTATTTATAGAAATATCTTTTGTTTTACAAAACAACCAAAAGCTTTCCCTCACAAGAAGAAAGAATTATCTTTTTTTCCTGCAGCTGCGGAACCTCCACTGATGTCAGTGTCACACTGCCGGTGCCGGTATTTAAAAATACCAGGACTTTGTCGTCCCCAAAACTACGTAAAAATACATATACTCCCATCATATCATTGCAGTAAATTGTCCGGTAATTGCCCTTGCGTAATGCCACATGCTCTTTTCGGAGTGCAATCCAGCAGCTGAACTTCTCTGCCAGATTTCCCTGTAATCTGTTGTTTTCTGCCTGCTGCTCCATTACTGCCTGCCAGTCCATGGCTGCCCGATACTCCAGTTCTTTCATTCCCTCGATATACACTTCATCCCCGTAGAATACCGATGGCACGCCCACTCCCATAAAGAGATAGAAAAATGCCAGCTCCATTCTCTTTCTATTTCCATTGCAATAGCTTAAAAATCTCGGAATATCATGGGAATCCAGAAAATTCATCTGTGCCAGGCTCACCTGCCATGGGTAGCGGTAAATCATCCGCTGCATCTGGGCATCAAATTCACTGACCGAAAGTTCTCCCTTTCCAAAAAAATCCCGGCACAGATAAGAAAAAGTATAATTCATCGTAGAATCAAACTGGTCTCCCTGAAGCCAGATGCCTGCTTCTTCCCAGATTTCGCCTATTAGAAATATATCCTCTTTTACCGCTCTCACCGCATGACGGAAGGCTCTCCAGAATTCATGATTGATTTCATTTGCCACATCCAAGCGCCAGCCGTCAATATCTGCTTCCCGAATCCAGTAAGTTCCAACATTGCAAAGGTACTCCACCACTTCAGGATTTCCGGTATTAAGCTTTGGCATTTCCTTTACATAGGCAAACGCCTCATAATCTGGCGGATCAGCGTACTGTATCGTTTCCGGCAGGTGATAAAACCAGTTATAATATCTTGATGCTTTTCCCTTCTGCCGCACATCCCGGAATGCAAAAAAATCTGCTCCACAATGATTAAATACTCCATCTAAAATAACCCGGATTCCTCTCTTGTGGCACTGCTGCACCAGTTCTTTTAAATCCGCTTTATTTCCAAGACAGGGGTCGATTTCAAAATAGTCAATGGTATCATATTTATGATAAGACGCTGCTTCAAAAATCGGATTCAGATAAATGCAGTTTATTCCAAGCTTTTCGATATAGTCAATGTTTTCACAAATTCCTTTCAGTGTACCACCCAGATGATTCTTGCAAATCCGATCCGGTAAAATTTTTCCATTACTGTCGCTTTTTCCATCCGGCAAAAGCATATGCCTTGTTGCTTTTTCCGTCAGTTTCCGTCTGTCATTTGCAAAACTGTCCGGGAAAATATGATACATAACAATGTCTTCTGCCCACTCCGGGATATCTAAAATATCCTCTCTTCTAATATATGGAAACTGGAAATATTCTGCCCTGCCACAGGACAGTTTCTCTGCAAATCCTCTTCCATAATAATAAAGGCTTTCTGTATCGTCCTCTAACCGGAAATAATAGCATACCCTGGTATACGGAGACGTAATCTTAACTTCATAATAATCATAAAGCATATCGGATGCCACATGTTCCATTTCACTTTGTTTCACCGGAAGTGGCTCTTCCATTGCCACCCGGTCTCCCCAAAGCAGCACGCACCGTTTTAAATCGCCTTTTTTACAACGGATTCTTATTACCAGCCGGTCTTCTTTTTCTGCAAAAGCAAATTGTGACAGTGGAATATGCAAAATTGCTTCTTTTTCCATTTTATTTCTATCCTTTCACACCACCTGCAGTAAGACCGGATACCATATACTTTTGTATACAGAAGAAAATAATCAGCACCGGAACAGATACCAGGATAGCGGCTGCGGAGAACATTCCCCAGCTTCTGGTGTAATCGTTGGACTGTAACTGATATAATCCACCTGCCAGTGTATAACTGTTTTCATTCAGTAGAAATGTTGTGGAAAACAGATATTCATTCCATACAAAAATAAGTACCATCACAGAAGTTACAATGATTGCCGGACGAGCCAGCGGCATTACTACCTTCCACAGCAGCTGGAAATCCGATGCACCGTCAATTTTCGATGCTTCTTCGATTTCTATCGGAATGGTATCAAAATACCCCTTCATATTCCAGATAGAGAAAATGCACATGCTTCCCGCATAAATAATCACCAGTCCCAGTTTCGTATCCAGCATATTCATCTGTTTTAAAAGACGGAATAATGCAAACATGGACAGAATCTGCGGGAATGCATTTAAGAGAAGCAGTAATTTTAAAATGCCATTTCTTCCCTTAAAACGGTATCTTGAAAATGCATAAGATGACACCATGGCAAATCCGATAGCAATGACCATTGTAAAGAAGCTTAATACGGCAGAGTTATAAAACCACCGCAAAAACGGCTTCTGCGTCAGTATATTTTTATAATTATCCAGTGTAAATTCCTTTGGAAACAAAGATAATCCGGAGGACAATGCTCCACCTCCCCTTTCAAAGGAAAGATTCAACGCATATAAAATCGGTACCAGTGCAAGCAGACACAGTATAATATAAAAAATATGTAATCCGCTAAGCTGTAAAATCTGTTTTCTCTTTTTCTTAGTCATAATTTTCCTCCTTTACCCCTCGATTGGTAAACAGCGAAAATACCATGATGAGGAAAAAGATAATAATGGATACCGCTGAGGACAGCCCATAGTTATTTGAAACAAACGCATTCTGCTGTGCATAAGTAATTATGGTCTGTAAGGTTGCCCCTGAATATGCTCCCTTCTGCATCGTAAGAAGATATACGATATCAAACTGCTTAAATGTGGTAAATGTCGTCATAATAACCGCCGGTGCAATAATTCCTTTCATTGCCGGAACGGTAATATGGATGTTCTTCGACCAGAAACCTGCTCCATCCAGTTCTGCGCTTTCATAATAGCTGCGGTCAATGCTGGACAGTGCACCGTCTATCATCATAATCATAAACGGCAATGCCATCCACAGGTTTAGAGTCATGCAGGAGAGAAATGCAGGCATTGCCCACGGGAACATCAAAAGAGTCTTGTATACACGTTTTCCCTTTAAATCTTCTCTTTGAAATCCCAATGCAATAAAATATGCCACAACTACCTGTATCACCATATTTAATGTGGTCCAAAGTAATGTTGTAAACAGTGCTCCAAGGAAACCGGAGTCTGCCTTTAATAATGCCCTGCTATAGTTGGATAGTCCGATAAATTCATAATTTGACCAGTGAAAAAGATTCATATTGGTCAGTGATATATAGCCCGTATAAATAATTGGGAATACGATAACCATTCCAATCAATATCAGTGCCGGCATACTGTAAAGCCATGGCGTTAATTTCCGTTTGTTCTTCATATACACACTTCTCTTCCTAATTTTCCTCTTTATATTGCTTCTAAATAAACTCCTTCTTACTGCATATCTGCAATAGCATCCAATGCCTCCTGCTGATAAGTTTCTGCTGCAGTATCAATATTCTCCCCGGATTTGTTGACTGCCGCCAAAAATGCTTCTGCTGGACCCCACATAACGCTCATCTGCGGAATGTTTGGCATAGGCTGTGCAGTTTCTGCAGTTGCTTTCATTGCCATAATCATCTCATTTGCAGCAACATCTGCGTCATCATATGCTTTGCTGTTTGCCGGTGCACAGTTTGATTTATTCGCCAGTGCAATACCTACTTCCGGACTTGCAATTGTCTCTAATACTTTTGCAATTGCTTCTTTCTTATTTTCTGCTGCATATTTTAAGACACCAATGCTCTGTACACCTGAATATGGTGCCAGTCCGTTTCCATTCGGAAGTTTAAAATCCGCTAAGGATTTAATACCAAGATCAATGCCCGCTGCCTTGATTCCGGATACCAGCCATGGTCCACCGATGATTGCTGCTGCCTGGCCTTCATTGAATAATGCAGTTACTGTGTTGTAATCTCCATCTGCCTCCAATGCTGCAAATTTCTTATTGTATGCGATAGCATCCTTGGTTTCCTGTGTATTTAATCCAGGATTTGCATCTTTATCAATAATATATCCACCAAAACCATTGATCACAGGTGCCACATTGTATGCGGTAGAATGCTGATTTACCAGCGCATAAGTTCCTGCATCCACATCGGTATGCGCTACCATATAATCATACAGTTCATCTGTTGTTTCCGGCACATCACCTTCCCATTTTGCCTTATTATACATAAAGAGCAATGTCTCATAATAAACCGGCATCAGGTACTGGGTATCCTTATAATTACCTGCTTCTACGGTCATCGGTAATAAATCCGCCATTACATCCTCACTGATAACATCCGTAATCGGAGCTAAAATCCCCATTTCTGCAAATGTTCCCAATGAATCATGTGCATAAAGATACATATCCGGTCCGTTGGATTCATCATTTCCATATAACTGAAGCTGGTCGGTCAGACCGCTCTTCTTTTCAAAGGTAACCTTGATATTATCCTCTGCCAGTTTCTCATTCGCACAATCCGCAATGGTCTGCATGATATTCTCATCCCCATCATGCCAGATTTTTACCTCTGTCATTTCATCCTCTGCATCATTTCCAAGTGCTTCTGTAGCCTTTCCTTCGTCATTTCCTGCTTCTTTTCCACAACCGGATAATGTGCCGATTGTCATTGCGGTACAGAGCAACAGACTCAACACCCTTTTCTTCATAAAAATACCTCCGTTTCCCGGTTTCTTTAGGAAACCGTTTTCTTTATTTTATTTTTTTCATGCAATTGGTTCCTCTTGCTAAGTCTATATTTATCACTTTTTTCCTTTATTTACAATGTTTATTTGTCAAAAATGATTGACTTTGTTAGGAAACCGCTATACTATATTTTTAAATTTATACATTTTTTCAGGAGGTATTTTATGTCTGTTACCATCAATGATGTTGCCAATGAAGCCGGTGTTTCCAAATCCACTGTTTCTAAAGTTTTAAATCACTGGACCACCATATCCCCAGCCACTGTGGAAAAGGTTCATGCAGCAATTGAAAAGCTTCATTATACCCCTAACTCCCGGGCTGTAAGCTTTGCAAAAGGTGCTACTTCCAATATTGTCTATCTTACCAATCTGGAGAAAGATACTGCTTATCGGAATCCGCATATGTTTGACATTATGTGCGGCGTACACCATACCTTGTCCGAAAACAACTATTCCCTGACGCTTGTCAACACTTCTGAAGAACACTATCCCGGAGAAAAAGTCAGTGAAGTTATCACAAGCGGTTCCTCCGATGGTCTTATCATCCACGGTTCTGCCATTAATAAAGAAATTGCAAATCTTATTCTGGATGCAGGCTTTCCACACATTATCATTGGGCATCCGAGTTTTGAAAGCCGCTTATGCTGGGTAGATACCAACCACGCCCTTGCCGGTGAATATGCCGCTGCCCACATGATAGCCTGTGGTTATACAGATGTCGCCTTTATCGGAGAGCGCAAAACCGATTATATTTCTGCCCAGCGTCAAAAAGGATTTATAGCAGGCATGTTAGACAGAGGCTTTCACATTCCGGCTGCCCGTATCGGAAATACCGATTCCAGCTGCCAGCACGCTTATTCTGTTACTTCTGATATGCTGACACAGCCTGTACCGCCTCGCGCTATTGTATGTGAAAATAACACCCTCGCATTAGGTGTCATCCGGGCCGTCAAAGACCGGCAGCTTTCCATCCCGGATGATATTGCCATACTTACCTTTGACGTCTACCCATATTCCAGCATCATCGACCCACAGCTTACCATTGTAGACATCAATGTCTATGATACCGGTGTGCAGGCAGGCTCCATGATGATCCGTAAGCTTCAGAACCCGGAACTTCTCATCCAAAGCTATACAACGCTTCCTGTTATCATCCAGGGAGAAAGCACCAGACCACTGACATAAAAAAGGGACTTATTTTACAGCCCCTTTTTCGTTATAGGCAGGAACATCTGTCATATTTTCGCGTCCCCACACATATTATATATAAAACAACCACAGGAGGCGCATATGAGTGCAAAAACAAAAATCGTCGTTGTAAAAATGAAGCATGTCATTCTCACCGGAGTGCTCCTTGGCATACTGCTTCTTCTGATAATTTTCGCTGCTACATATTTCTTTTCAGGTGATGAGCCAAAGCCTGCAGTCGAAGAAACCGGCATGTATACACCGGGTGTGTACAATACATCTGTAGCGCTGGGTGGGGCGGCTATCGATGTGTCTGTGGCGGTGGACAGCAATAACATTAACTCCATAAGCCTTGAAAACATGACTGATTCGGTGGAAACCATGTATCCGCTTGTTGAGCCTGCGATGAACGAGCTCGTATCGCAGATTGTGCAAAATCAATCCACCGATAATATTTCCTACGCAAACACAAGTCAGTACACCTCCAAAGTGCTGCTCAACGCAATTGACAACACACTCTCCAAAGCAAAAAACTCTGACAGCTCAAATACCGAAGAAAATGCAAAGACTGTATCTGAATCACAAAAAGAGCCCGGGGATTCTTCAAAAACTGAAAATACCTCGCAGTAACCTGCGAGGTATTTTAACTTAATCATATAAATCGTAAAATATATGTTATGTATCAAAAATATAATCTACTGCTCACTGTCTGTAGATAATCCCTGTAGATAATCGCTGACAGCACTGATATCTGCGTAATAGCAGTTCACCGGACGACTCTTCTCATAGTACTGATATCCGGAGTAACCGCCCCAGCCTACCAATGCGACTACAGCTGCCGCTGCAACAATTCGTGCTATAACACGCTTTACTTTATTTCTGGCATTTGTTTTTTTACGATTTGCCTTTTCATTCTTATATTTATCAACCTTTGCCTGACTCATTGCTTTTCTCCTTTAACTCAATGCAATAATTCTACTACATTTTGCGGGAGATATCAAGGCATTTCATCATAGCTTCAAAAACACTGCTTCTCATGCCCTTTTCCTCAAGCACACGCACAGCCTGGATAGTGGTTCCGGCAGGTGAGCACACCATATCCTTGAGCTCGCCCGGATGCTTTCCTGTCTCGAGAACCATTTTTGCGCTTCCAAGCACTGCCTGGGCTGCAAATGTATATGCCTGGCTCCTTGGCATGCCGCCTGCTACAGCTGCATCTGCCATAGCCTCGATAAACATAAACACATATGCCGGTGAGCTTCCGCTGACCGCTGTCACTACATCCATGAGCTTCTCGTCTATCATCTCAGCCTTTGAAAAGCCCGAGCACAAATCAAGCACTGTATCAAGCTCAGCCTGCGATACTCTTTCATTTGCACAGACTCCCATCATGCCCTCACCAACCATGGCAGGTGTATTTGGCATGGTACGTATAACCTTTAAGCTCCTTCCAAACATCTCGTCAAACCACGAAAGTGACTTGCCCGGTGCAATCGAAACAATAATTTCATCGTCACTAACAGTGTCCTTTATCTCTGCTATAACCTCCTCATAGTACTGTGGCTTTACTGCTAAAAACAGAATATCTGCAAACTCTGCTACGCTCTTATTGTCCGCTGTCAGCCTGATTCCAAGCTCTGCTGCATTCTTTTCTCTGGAGCTTTCGGTCTTTGCAGATGCAAGAATATCGCTTGCCTGTGCCTTGCCTGATGCCAGCACTCCGTGTATCATTGCCTTTCCCATGTTTCCACAACCTATGAAGCCTAATTTCTTACTCATATTATCCTCCTGCCGTAATCAATATATCTGACTATTCAAAGCATCCAAAATCATGTTTAACAGTCAGTATTTTTGCAAACTATTTTAGCACACTTCATTCAATCATGCAAAATATCTTTTGACTCTCATATCATCTTATGCATCAAAACCTGAATGTACAGGCAGGCCTCTGTGCTCAACAGGAGTGGAAAAAACTATCTGTGTACTTGTCTTGCCGAATTTCTGCAGAGTGTTGATAAAGTCATCAAGCTCCTCCGTATTCAAAAACTCCACCTCTATGAGCATAGAATACTCTCCTGTCACACAATTGCACTCTATGACATTCTCCACACTCTCAATAAACGGATAAAACTCTTCCTTTTGTACAGGCTCCAGGTCCAGATTGACAAAAGCCTTTATCTTATAGCCCAGATTAACCGAATCAACAGCGGCATGATAGCCCTTTATGATTCCCTTGCTCTCCAATCTCTCTATTCTGGCTGTTACAGCCGGTGATGACAAAAACACCTGTGCCGCTATCTCCTTTATCGCTATACGTGCATTTTCCTGTAGCAGCTCTACTATTTTCTCATCAATCATATCCAATGCATTCTTAGTCAATGTACCGCCTCCTAACCTCTCTTTTGTAAATGTGATTTTTCCAACAAAAAAGAGGGCGCAGATAACCTAATATCTGAACGCCCTCGTTCGCTTTACTTTTTTAATTAATTACTCTAAAAAAATAATATCATTAATCAATATTACTTGTCAAGATTAAGATCTGTAATCTCCGTTAATTTTTACATAATCATATGTAAGATCACAGCCCCATGCCTTGGCTGACACATCTCCCTGGTGTAAATCTATGTCGATGTAAATCTCATCCTCATGCAGTATTTTTGCTGCCTCCTCCTCTGAGAAGTCAACTCCGGCACCGTTCTCGCACACCTTGATGCTTCCTGCTGTTGAGCGCAGGTGAAGCTCCACCTTGTCTATATCAAAATCAGCCTCCGCATAGCCTATAGCACAAAGGATTCGTCCCCAGTTGGCATCCTCGCCAAACATAGCACACTTTAAAAGCGGTGAACGGATAACGCTCTTTGCCACAATAATTGCTGTATCAAGATCAGGCGCACCTGCGCATGTGCACTCTAACAGCTTTGAAGCACCCTCTCCATCCTTTGCAAGCATTCTTGTAAGATTTGAAAGCACCTCGTACAGTGCATCCTTAAAGGCCTGATAATCATCATTCTCAGTAGTAATAGGTGTGTTTCCTGCAAGACCGTTTGCCATGATGCTTACCATATCATTGGTAGAAGTATCGCCGTCAATGCTTAAGCAGTTGTAGGTAACCTTTACAATCTCGCTCAGGGCCTTCTGGATGAGCTCCGATGAGATGGCAACATCTGATGTGATAAAGTTTAAGGTAGTAGCCATGTTCGGGTGAATCATGCCGCTTCCCTTTGCCATACCGCCTACTGTACACTCACTGTCTCCAAGCATGAACTTTACTGCATACTGCTTTGGAACGGTATCTGTAGTCATTATAGCGTTTACAGCCTTGTCGTTGCCGTCTGCCGAAAGTCCCTTTGCAAGCTCCTTTATATGGCTCTCGATAGGCTCAATAGGAAGCACCTGGCCAATAACTCCTGTAGATGCCACGATAACCTCGTTTGGATCAATCGAAAGCTCTGCTGCTGCAAGTTCGCACATTCTCTGGGCCTTCTCTACTCCGTCAGCATTGCAGGTGTTGGCGTTTTTGCTGTTGGCAATAACAGCCTTTGCCGTATGTCCTGATGCCTCAAGGTGTGCCTTTGTCACCTGAATAGGAGCGCCCTTCACCTTGTTTGTTGTGTAAACAGCCGCTGCCTGACACTGTGTTTCTGAATAAACTAAAGCCAGGTCATTTTTGTTTTTGTCACTGTTTAATCCACAGTTTAATCCGTTTGCAACAAAGCCCTTTGCTGCACAGACGCCCTTTTTTACCTTTGTAAAACTCATTTGTATAATACCTCGATTCTTTTAATATGTCCAATCCCCAACATATCGTATTATTGATATATGAACGATAGACTGTAACATCCTCTCGTTACTCTATCTCTTTCATGACGCTCTTGTAAGCCGGACGGATAATCTTGTTCATGCCGACAATCTCCTCAAGCCTGTGGGCACTCCAGCCAACGATTCGCGCAATGGCAAAAAGAGGTGTGTAAAGCTCCATAGGAATACCAAGCATCTCATAAACAAAGCCGCTGTAGAAATCGACATTCGGAGAAACACCCTTAAAGATATGGCGCTTTTCAGCGATAATCTCAGGAGCCACCTTCTCTATTGTATTATAGAGGTTCATCTCATTATCTCTCTTCTTTGCAACTGAAAGCTTCTCCACATAGCCTCTGAATATACGCTCCCTCGGGTCAGAAAGTGAATACACCGCATGTCCCATTCCATAGATGAGTCCCTTGTGGTCAAACACCTCACCATCCATCATTTTTCTGAGGTAGGCTCTCACCTCATCCTCATCATCCCAGTGCTTCACATGCGAACGGATGTCCCGCATCATCTCCATCACCTTGATATTGGCACCGCCGTGCTTTGGTCCCTTAAGTGATGACATGGCTGCCGCGATAGCAGAGTATGTATCTGTACCTGCCGATGTAACCACACGGGTGGTAAATGTAGAGTTATTACCACCGCCGTGCTCCATATGAAGAATAAGTGCCATATCAAGCA
>ENA-OPBG01002563-OPBG01002563.1-human-gut-metagenome-genome-assembly--contig:-NODE-2563-length-10528-cov-2.865273_pt1 | contig 10528 bp, 8 predicted proteins | sample MGYA00241065_ERZ501446 | MGnify/ENA primary metagenome ERZ501446 (study PRJEB25962, sample SAMEA2042632) | human gut metagenome | biome: human gut; feature: human-associated habitat; material: faeces...
AGATTTGGAACCTCGCGCTCCGATTGTAACGGTGATGGGTCACGTAGACCACGGTAAGACTTCATTGCTCGACTATATCCGTAAGGCGAATGTGATTGCCGGTGAAGCGGGTGGTATCACACAGCACATTGGTGCCTACCACGTGTCGCTGGACGACGGACGTAAGATTACATTCCTCGATACTCCGGGCCACGAGGCGTTTACCGCCATGCGTGCCCGTGGTGCCAAAGCTACGGATATTGCCATCATCATTGTGGCTGCTGACGACAACGTGATGCCGCAGACAAAGGAAGCCATCAACCATGCCATGGCTGCGGGTGTTCCTATTGTATTTGCAATCAATAAGATTGATAAACCGACTGCCAATCCCGACAAGATTAAGGAAGAGCTGGCTGCCATGAACTTCTTGGTGGAAGAGTGGGGCGGTAAGTATCAGTCGCAAGATATCTCTGCCAAAAAGGGTATCGGTGTACCCGAGTTGATGGAGAAAGTGCTGCTCGAAGCAGAAATGCTGGAGCTGAAAGCAAACCCGAACCGCCGTGCTACCGGTTCCATTATCGAGTCCTCATTGGATAAGGGTCGTGGCTATGTGGCTACGGTACTTGTTTCCAACGGTACCTTGAAAATGGGCGACATCGTGCTGGCGGGTACCAGCTACGGTAAGGTGAAGGCTATGTTCAATGAGCGTAACCAACGCATGCAGGAGGCTGGTCCTTCTACACCTGCCCTGATATTGGGCTTGAACGGTGCACCTGCTGCTGGCGACACGTTCCACGTAATCGAAACGGAGCAGGAAGCACGCGAGATTGCCAACAAACGCGAACAGTTGCAGCGTGAACAAGGTCTGCGTACGCAGAAGATGCTGACGCTCGACGAAGTGGGCCGCCGTCTGGCGCTGGGTGACTTCCATGAGCTGAACGTGATTGTGAAGGGTGACGTGGACGGTTCTGTGGAAGCGTTGAGCGACTCTTTAATCAAGCTGTCTACGGAGCAGGTGCAGGTAAACGTAATCCACAAGGGTGTCGGTCAGATTTCCGAATCGGATGTCTCGCTGGCTGCCGCTTCGGATGCGATTATCGTCGGTTTCCAGGTACGTCCTTCGGGTGCTGCCGCCAAGATGGCAGAGCAGGAGGGTGTGGATATCCGCAAGTACTCCGTCATCTACGATGCCATCGAAGAGGTGAAGGCTGCCATGGAAGGTATGCTGGCACCGACATTGAAGGAGCAGATAACGGCAACCATCGAGGTGCGCGAAGTGTTCAACATCACGAAGGTGGGACTGGTGGCAGGTGCCATGGTCAAGACCGGAAAGGTGAAACGCAGCGACAAGGCCCGCTTGATACGCGACGGTATCGTAATCTTTACGGGTGCCATCAATGCCCTGAAGCGCTTCAAGGACGACGTGAAAGAGGTAGGTACCAACTTCGAGTGCGGTATCAGCCTGACAAACTGCAACGATATCAAGGTGGGCGATATTATCGAATCTTACGAAGAAATAGAAGTGAAGCAAACATTATAATTGAATAATGTGCAAATATGCTAATGTGCCAATTGGCTGCGCGTACAGAAAATGCCGCAGGGCAATTGGCACATTTTGCATATCAGCCATTTGCTCATTAGCATATTGGCACATTACCACATTATCACATTAATCTATGGCAATTATAGATATCATCATATTGGCTGCTTTCGGCTTGGGCGCAATCATTGGCTTCATGAAAGGTTTTGTGAAGCAATTGGCCTCTTTGCTGGGGCTGATTGTCGGTCTGCTGGCGGCAAAGGCTTTGTATGCCTCGTTGGCAGTGAAGCTGTGCCCCACGTTGACAGACTCTATGACAGTGGCGCAAGTACTGGCATTTGTCCTCATCTGGCTGGCTGTTCCTTTGCTCTTCTCCCTGGTGGCTTCTCTGCTGACCCGGGCAATGGAGGCCGTCTCGCTGGGCTGGCTCAATCATTGGTTGGGGGCTGGTCTAGGGGCTTTGAAGTACCTCCTGCTGACGAGCCTGCTGATTGGTGTCATCGAATTTATAGACGGAGACAATACGCTGATTAGCAAAACAAAAAAGAAAGAATCAGTGTTATATTATCCTATGGAAGAGTTTGCCGGGATATTCTTTCCCGCAGCAAAGGCGGTTACGGAGCAGATTGTAAACGGAGACTTTGACTGATACCGTGAACCGTGATTTTGTAATTCATAATTTGTAATTATAGAAGTGATGCAACAAGAAGAACCCAATAAATATGTAAAGGAACTCACTCAGGAGAAGTATAAGTACGGTTTCACGACCGACGTGCATACAGACATCATTGAGCGCGGGCTGAATGAAGATGTAGTGCGGCTTATCTCTGAGAAGAAGGGAGAACCGGAATGGTTGCTGGAGTTCCGCCTGAAGGCATATCGCCACTGGCTGACATTGGAGATGCCTACATGGGCACATCTCCGCATTCCCGAAATAGATTATCAGGCCATATCCTACTATGCCGACCCTACGAAGAAGAAGGAAGGACCGAAAAGCATGGATGAGGTAGACCCTGAGTTGATAAAGACTTTCAATAAGCTGGGCATTCCGCTGGAAGAGCAGATGGCGTTAAGCGGTATGGCTGTGGATGCCGTTATGGACTCGGTGTCTGTAAAGACTACCTTCAAGGAGACGCTGATGGAGAAAGGAATCATCTTCTGCTCGTTCAGCGAGGCTGTACGCGAGCATCCCGACTTGGTACAGAAATATCTCGGTTCGGTGGTGCCTTATCGTGACAACTTCTTTGCGGCACTGAACTCGGCGGTGTTCTCCGACGGTTCTTTTGTCTATATCCCGAAGGGGGTACGTTGTCCGATGGAGTTGTCCACCTATTTCCGCATCAATGCCCGCAATACGGGGCAGTTCGAAAGAACCTTGATTGTGGCGGATGATGATTCGTATGTATCTTATCTGGAAGGGTGTACGGCTCCGATGCGTGACGAGAACCAGTTGCACGCGGCCATTGTGGAAATTGTGGTGCACGACCGTGCAGAAGTGAAATACAGCACCGTGCAGAACTGGTATCCCGGTGATGCCGAGGGCCGGGGTGGTGTCTATAACTTTGTGACGAAGCGTGGCCATTGTAAAGGGGTGGACAGTAAACTGTCTTGGACACAAGTGGAAACAGGTTCGGCCATTACCTGGAAGTATCCGTCTTGCATCCTTTCCGGCGACAATTCGACAGCGGAGTTCTATAGTGTGGCAGTAACCAATAACCATCAGCAGGCAGACACGGGAACAAAGATGATTCATCTGGGCAAGAATACCCGGAGCACCATTGTGAGCAAAGGCATTTCTGCCGGAAAGAGCGAAAACTCTTACCGCGGCTTGGTGCGCGTGGCACAGAAAGCGGACAATGCTCGTAATTACAGCCAGTGCGACTCCTTGCTACTTGGTGACAAATGCGGCGCGCATACTTTCCCCTACATGGATATTCACAATGAAACGGCCATCGTGGAGCATGAGGCCACTACCAGCAAAATCAGTGAGGACCAGATATTCTACTGCAATCAGCGCGGTATTTCTACGGAAGATGCCGTGGGGCTGATTGTGAACGGTTATGCCAAAGAGGTTTTGAATAAACTTCCGATGGAGTTTGCCGTAGAAGCGCAGAAATTGCTTGCCATTTCGCTGGAAGGAAGCGTGGGGTGATTTATAAATAGTAAATTGTAAATAGTCAAATAGTAAATATAAAGATGTTAGAGATAAAAGACCTGCATGCCAGCATCAATGGCAAAGAAATATTGAAAGGCATCAACTTGACCATACGTGATGGAGAAGTACATGCACTGATGGGACAGAACGGTGCTGGTAAAAGTACGTTGAGTAATGTGTTGGTTGGCCATCCTGCTTACGAAGTGACGCGCGGCTCAATTACCTTTAATGGCAAGGACTTGCTTGCCATGAGTCCTGAGGACCGTGCACATGAAGGAATCTTTCTTTCTTTCCAGGCTCCGGTAGAGATTCCGGGCGTGTCGATGGTGAACTTCATGCGTGCGGCTGTGAATGAGCAACGCAAGTACCGCCATCTGCCTGCTTTGTCGGCCAGTGAGTTCCTGAAGCTGATGCGCGAGAAGCGTGCCATTGTGGAGTTGGACAACAAGCTGGCCAACCGTAGCGTGAACGAAGGTTTCAGCGGCGGTGAAAAGAAGCGTAACGAGATATTCCAGATGGCGATGTTGGAACCGACTTTTGCTATTTTGGACGAGACGGATTCCGGATTGGATGTGGATGCTTTGCGTATTGTGGCCGACGGTTTCAACAAACTCAAGACTGCGGAAACCAGTGCTATGGTCATTACCCACTACCAGCGGTTGTTGGACTATATCAAACCCGATACGGTACATGTACTGCTGGGTGGACGTATCGTAAAGACCGGTGGACCGGAATTGGCGAAGGAGATTGAAACACGTGGCTTCGATTGGATAAGGAAAGAAGCAGGTGAATTATAAACTCATAATCTGAAAACATGAGTGTAGAGCAACAATACATAGACCTTTTCTCCCAAACGGAGGCGATGATATGCCGGCATAGTGCCGAGGTGCTGAATGCGCCGCGTGCCGCTGCTTTTGCTGACTTTGAGCGCTTGGGCTTTCCTACCCGTAAGGAGGAGAAATACAAATATACGGATATCAGCAAGTTCTTTGAGCCGGATTATGGCTTGAACTTGAACCGGTTGGAAATTCCGGTGAATCCTTATGAAGTGTTCAAGTGCGATGTTCCCAATATGAGCACTGCTCTTTATTTTGTGGTGAACGATGCTTTTTATGGCAGGGCTTTGCCTAAGTCCCATCTGCCTGAAGGGGTTATCTTCGGCAGCCTGAAGGAGGTGGCCGAGAAACATCCCGATTTGGTGAAGAAATATTATGGCAAGTTGGCTGATACGGCAGAGGATGGGGTGACGGCGTTCAACACCGCTTTTGCACAAGACGGCGTTCTGTTTTATGTTCCTAAGAACGTGGTGGTAGAGAAACCTATTCAGCTGGTGAATATCCTGCGTGGTGACGTCAATTTTATGGTGAACCGCCGTGTGCTGATTATTCTGGAGGAGGGTGCACAAGCCCGCTTGTTGGTGTGTGACCATGCGATGGACGGCGTGAACTTCCTGGCAACGCAGGTGATAGAAATCTTTGCCGGTGAGAATGCCATTTTCGATTTTTATGAACTCGAAGAGACACACACCAGTACGGTACGTATCAGCAATATGTATGTAAGGCAGGAAGCCAATAGTAATGTATTGCTGAATGGTATGACCTTGCACAACGGAACTACACGGAATACAACCCGTGTGACGCTTGCCGGTGAACATGCGGAGCTGAATCTGTGCGGTATGGCCATTGCAGACAAGAATCAGCATGTGGACAATCATACGACAATCGACCATGCCGTGCCCAACTGTACCAGCAATGAGCTTTATAAGTATGTCCTTGACGAGCAGGCTGTAGGTGCCTTTGCCGGTCTGGTTTTAGTGCGCCCTGACGCACAGCACACCAGTTCGCAACAGACCAACCGCAATCTTTGTGCCACCCGAGATGCACATATGTACACCCAGCCTCAGCTGGAGATTTATGCAGATGACGTGAAGTGCAGTCACGGCGCTACGGTGGGGCAGCTCGATGAAAGCGCTCTCTTCTATATGCGGCAGCGTGGTATTCCGGTGCGCGAGGCGCGCCTGCTGCTGATGTTCGCTTTTGTCAACGAAGTTATCGACACCATCCGTTTGGATGCTTTGAAAGACCGTCTGCATCTGCTGGTAGAGAAGCGTTTCCGGGGGGAACTGAACAAATGCCAGGGGTGCGCCATCTGCAAGTGATAGCTTATAATTTCGATTCATTATGAACAACGATATAAATAAGAGTAGTATCTTGGCTCCCCTCCCTATGGGAGAGGGGCTGGGGGAGAGGCTTCGAGCTGATTTCCCTATCCTTTCCCGTGAGGTATATGGCAAGCCGTTGGTCTATCTGGACAACGGCGCGACTACGCAGAAACCTCGCCAGGTAGTAAATGCCATTACGGACGAATATTATTCGGTGAATGCCAATGTGCATCGCGGAGTGCACTTCCTGTCGCAGCAGGCTACAGAGCTGCACGAGGCCTCGCGTGAGACGGTGAGACGTTTCATCAATGCCCGCAGCACGAATGAGATTGTCTTCACCCGTGGTACGACGGAGAGTATCAACCTGCTTGTCTCCAGCTTCGGTGAGGAATTCATGCAGGAGGGGGATGAGGTGATTCTTTCTGTGATGGAACACCATAGCAACATTGTTCCCTGGCAGCTGCTTGCCGCCAAGCGTGGAATTACCATCAAGGTGATTCCGATGAATGACAGCCAGCAGTCTGGAGGTGTTGAAGATTGCGGTTATTTTCGGGGCTGATGCAGTATATATCGGTGGAGAAGCTTTCGGACTTCGTGCAAAAGCAAAGAACTTTTCTCATGAAGATATGTTTCAGGGGATTGCTTTTGCCCATGAGCAGGGTGTTCCGGTGCTTGTGGACGGTGCCCAGTCCATTCCCCACATGCCGGTAGATGTGCAGGATCTGGATGCCGATTTCTTCGTTTTCTCCGCGCACAAGGTGTATGGTCCTACGGGGGTAGGGGTGCTTTATGGTAAAGAGGAGTGGCTGGATAGGATACCTCCCTATCAGGGCGGTGGAGAGATGATTCAGCATGTATCTTTCGAGAAAACTACTTTCAACGAGCTGCCGTTCAAGTTTGAAGCCGGTACACCGGATTATATCGGTACCACCGGGCTTGCCAAAGCTTTGGACTATGTTTCGCTGGTCGGGATGGACAAGATTGCCGCCTATGAACATGAATTGACCCAGTATGCTATGCAACGGCTGAAAGAGATTCCCGGCATGCGCATTTTCGGAGAGGCAGAAGAAAAAGGCAGTGTCATATCGTTTCTGGTAGGTGATATCCATCATTTTGATATGGGTACATTGCTCGACCGTCTTGGCATTGCCGTACGTACGGGGCATCACTGTGCCCAACCGCTGATGCAGCGTCTTGGCATAGAGGGAACGGTGCGTGCGTCTTTCGGACTTTACAATACCCGGGAGGAAATAGATGTACTGGTGGCAGGTATAGAGCGTGTCAGCCGGATGTTCTGACAATTTTTTCACTCTTCGTTGCAACTTTCCCTTATATGCCAGCGTCTAACTATATAAGTAACTTTAAAAAAACAGATTATGTTAGTAACAACAACTCCGACTATTGAGGGTGGACGCATCACCCGCTATTATGGCATCGTTTCCGGTGAAACAATTATCGGTGCCAATGTATTCCGCGATTTCTTTGCCAGTATTCGCGACGTGGTGGGTGGGCGAAGCGGTTCTTATGAAGAAGTGCTACGCGAAGCCAAGGAGACTGCTTTGCGCGAGATGCAGGATAATGCCCGAGCCATGGGAGCCAATGCCGTGATTGGCGTTGACCTTGATTATGAAACAGTAGGAGGCAGCGGCAGTATGCTGATGGTTACAGCCTGCGGTACGGCAGTAACGGTGGAATAAGCTTGCTTTAAGTATTCAATATAGGAAGATACAAGAAATGGCAGCCTGATGAATGGCTGCCATTTCTTTATAAATAGTTTCTTTTATCGGTTATTTGTACCAGTCCTTATAATTTGCTCCATTGGAATTGACCCAATCCATAAAATGTTCAAAGCTCTTGTCTATCGGATGGCTTTCAGGAGTATTGAAGCTTGTTGCTCCGCTTAAATGGATAGCAAAAGGATAATTGCCGTTGGCTATATAATAGCTTGTCGGTACAGAAGATAAATCCTCTCCAGTATGGAACAAAGTCATGTCTGCCTTTTCGGTCGGAGGATAATTCACCAGATGCACTTCTGTGCGTGGTTTTCCCAATCCGTCGTGTACCATGATGAACGGATTGTAAGGAGGAACTCCAAGCGTCTCATGGGGCAATGGGCTCTTGAAGGTGTTTTTTATCTTATATGTGGCGGTTTTTCTATTTCCTTCTGTTACATTGACTGCGCTTAGGAATACATTGACGGTTGCTTTGGAAAGGTCTGCATCCAGTCCTTGTCCGTTGAATGTTGTGGAGGTTGCCAGCATTTCGGTTGAGGTATTGCTGCGTTCTGTATTCAGTTGGTAAGCGAAACCATTTTTGAAGGTGGCGCCGGACCAAAGCAACTCATAGGTATCTTCTGTAGAAAGAACCTGATTGTTGCTATTAAAATTCAATACGGACTGGTATCTTACAATGACATCATTCAAATCATAGTCACCCTTGTTGGGCCAGCAGTCTTCGAAAGCGACGATTCCTTTGTATTCCAGACTGTATTTCTTATCCTCATCACCACTGCCAGGCTTAAGATCAGGAATATCCGGATTGGTGATGGCTTCTATGGGATTAGACCATACATTGAACTGGCTATCGTTGTAATCCTCGTCTGTCCAGTCCTCGAATGATAACACAATAAAATCATCGATACGGAATGCGGCTGTATGTGTACGGTTGTCTTCATTCAGCTCTGTAGTAGAGTAGAAGGGGGTACTGTTTCCGCCATAGAAACTGTCGTTCAATAGGAACCATCCGATTTTTACTCCATTGGGAAACACGGTACCTTGGTCCACTCCGTTGGAGTCTATGTAGTGAAGCTTTACACTTTCACCGCCTTTTAGTCCGGAAGCTCTTTTATTGTAATAATCATCCATCAGAGTATTTGGGAAAACAATACATTTGGGAGCTTTTTTGATTTCACTTAAAGATGCACCTGTCTTGTAGCAATAATAACCGAAGGCACTTGCTGCACCGCTGCCCCCTCCAATCATCCGGACATACACTTCTGCATCACGTCCTTGCGGGTCATTGATTTCGAAATCTATACTTTGCCGGTATTGTTCCGGGCATGTGCCTCCTTCTGTCAAGGTCTTGTTGATAATTGTCAATACATCACCGGGAATTGTAATATTATTGTTTTTATCTAAATAATTAGGATATCCTCTTATGCTCCATGTTCCCAATGTATGGTATCCTTTGGGTGCCTGCCAACCTGCCCGTGTTTGCGGACTGTCATCGGCTGTATCCCATTTTATATAGGCAGTGATGGCATTTTCTGCAATAACTGTCTTGAAGATGTTGGGCACACCTATATAGGAAGTATAGATATATGCTTCGTCTCCATAATCCGAACTGATGATTTCCTTGCCGTTATATGCACCGTTGCCGTCCGTCATGCGTCTGATGACCGGTTTCAAGTCTGTGCGTTTCATTATCTGACCGTTTTTGTCGATGGTGAACGGGTTTTCAAGATAGATTTCAAAAAGTACTTTATAACCTTCGGGGACATCGTACTTTACATTGACTTGGATGGAAGATGTTGTGGAAAAATCAAAAGAGTTGGGAGTCTTTTCATCGTCTTTCCCATTATTGGGATTGTAGACGTCGCGTTCGCATCCCATGAATAGGAATGCCATCATAATGCTGCATAATGTACAAACCATCATTTTGCATGTAAGCTTAGAGCTGATAAGTTTCATAATCCCTTTGTATTTAGCTTGTTAATCCGTTACAAAGGTATTATAAAACTTGTAATATTTATCTATTTCATGCTCTATTTTTTTCATTAAATACAAAAAAACAAGAAAAAGGGCTGCCTATTTGCTTATTTCGTTTCAAATCAATACTTTTAGGCTTTCGTTCAACCTTTTAATACGAATCATGCTATGGACCAATTACTTTTCTGGCTGGTTCCGGCCGCTTCCGTTCTGGCACTTTGCTTTGCCTGGTATTTCCACCATGAAATGATGAAAGAGAGTGAGGGTACTCCTCAGATGATTAAGATTGCTGCTGCTGTGCGCAAAGGTGCCATGTCCTACCTTCGCCAACAATACAAGATTGTGGGTTGGGTGTTTCTGGGACTGGTTATCCTTTTCTCTGTTATGGCATACGGATTCGGGGTGCAGAACTCCTGGGTGCCGATTGCTTTCCTTACCGGAGGATTCTTCTCCGGACTCTCCGGCTTTCTGGGCATGAAGACGGCTACATACGCTTCGGCGCGTACTGCCAATGCAGCCCGCAGTTCGCTGAATGCCGGATTGCGAGTGGCTTTCCGCAGCGGTGCGGTGATGGGACTGGTCGTGGTTGGCCTTGGTCTGCTTGATATATCTTTCTGGTATTTGTTGCTGAATGCAGTGATTCCGGAGGATGTGATGACACCCACCCATAAACTCTGCATCATTACCACTACCATGCTGACTTTCGGTATGGGCGCTTCCACGCAGGCACTGTTTGCACGTGTGGGTGGAGGCATCTATACAAAAGCCGCCGACGTGGGTGCCGACCTTGTGGGCAAGGTGGAAGCCGGTATCCCCGAAGACGACCCGCGCAACCCTGCCACGATTGCAGATAATGTAGGCGACAATGTAGGCGACGTGGCAGGTATGGGGGCAGATTTATACGAATCCTATGTGGGTTCCATATTATCTGCCTGCGCCCTTGGTGTCATTGCTTTTAATAAAATTGAGGCCGTGGACCGGGTCAA
>ENA-OPBG01002567-OPBG01002567.1-human-gut-metagenome-genome-assembly--contig:-NODE-2567-length-10518-cov-3.604893_pt1 | contig 10518 bp, 8 predicted proteins | sample MGYA00241065_ERZ501446 | MGnify/ENA primary metagenome ERZ501446 (study PRJEB25962, sample SAMEA2042632) | human gut metagenome | biome: human gut; feature: human-associated habitat; material: faeces...
CAGGAAGCCCATTGGCTTTAGACAATGGGTAGTTCACTATTGCAGAAAACCATTTTAAAGTCATCCTGTCGAATGAACTGATCCTGGATTATGCAGACGGAAGATTCCGGATGCATTTTATAAGTCAGGACAAGACATTTGTATCTGCAGGACGAAGCATGCGTTATGTGGAAGTGGATGAAGTGAAGGATCTGAAGATTCTGGCTGATAGATCATCGGTAGAAGTATTTGTGAATGATGGAGAGTATGTATTTTCGACAAGATATTATCCGGAAAATCATAAATTACTAGTAGAAGCTGTGGAAGCACAGATTAGATTGTCAGAAATTATGTAACGAAATATGAATTTAAGATACGAATCATTATAGAAAGAAAATCACCATATATCAAAAGGAAAAATTTCAGTAGAGAAATTTTATCGGGATATATGGTGATTTTTCTTAATGTAAGAGATATAAATATTTTTCGAAGTTAACTCCTTCGTTTACGGGGACCTGTTCTTTTACGGAATCGGCTAATGCTTTTTCGAGAAAAGATCCGGCAGTCTGCATCATTTCTGTAAGGGAAGTTCCGCGGGCAAGTCCACCTGTGATACAGGAGGCAAAGAGATCGCCGGTACCGGAATAGCTTCCATCGCAGCAGGGAAATGCCGACAGAAAATGCGAAGAGCCGTCTAACAGGAGATTCCCAATCTTAGGGATTCCATCATCTGTAGTAAAGCGAATTCCTGTGATAAGGATCTTTTTCGCACGTTCTGCTGTTAATGTATGGCTTGCATCTTTGAGGCATGAAATGAGCTGATGCAGGGACAAAGAGGAGTTCTGCAGGGTATTGTAATCCATATCTGTCAGCAGACAGAACTCTGTAATATTTGGAGTGATAACATCTGCACGTGCGGTCAGTTCCTTCATGGCAGACAGGAATTCGGAAGTATACATATCATAGGTAACGCCATCGTCTCCCATTACAGGATCGACCAGAAGAAAGGTGTCTGCTGTCTGGAAAGTATCCAGAAAGTGCATGATCTGTTCAATCTGGCAGACACTGGCAACATAACCGGTATAGATTCCGGAAAAAGAAGTGCCTAGTTTCTTCCATTCCTGGCGGAAATAATCCATCTTATCGGTAAAATCATAACAGTAGTAGCTGGGGTATTCTGTTTGTGAACTTAAAATGGCGGTAGGGAGTGGACAGGCCTGGATTCCCATCGCAGATAATACGGAGATGGCAGCAGTCAGGGAACAGCGTCCAAGTCCGGACAGATCATTGATTACAGCAACTTTTTTTGTCATTGTCATAAAGAAATCCTCGTTTCCTAAATATATTTACAAACATGTATTGATTATATCATAGTTGGGGTTTTTTGCCTTAACAAAAGAAGAAAGAAATCTTCCGGGTAAAAAATAATAAAAAAGTTTGAAAAAGTTGTTGACAGATGGAATACATTGCGCTATACTTAATTTCGTTGCTGAGGTACAAAAACTTCGGAAACAATAAAATGAATATGTGCGCGTAGCTCAGCTGGATAGAGCGTCTGGCTACGGACCAGAAGGTCGGGAGTTCGAATCTTCTCGCGCACGTAGGAGAAACCCTTGTTTGATATAAAGTCAAACGAGGGTTTTTTGCTGTTACATGTCCGGTGAGTCATATTTTTTATACATGGTTTCGTACACGGTAGACCGGGCAGTATTGACACAGATTGGGCAACTGTGGTAAGGTTACAAGGTAAATTAAATCATGATTGTGTGAGGTGTCAGTCAGGATATCAAGGATAATTTATGGGAATTATTTTATAGAAAGAATGATCTGACTGGTGAAAAGGGAAACAGGTGAGAATCCTGTACGAACTCGTCACCGTATTTTGTGAGCGGAAGCTGCATACCCACTGGGATGACTGGGAAGGGAGCTGAAGTGCCAGAGCAATAAGCCGGGAGACCTGCCTTTCGCAGTACAGGAATGTAAAAGTTCAGGCCACGAGGAATTGGCAGTACGAAATAAGTCACAGAACTGTATGTGATATGTAGATATTATGTAATACAGTTTTATTTTCGTTGTCTTCGTTTCCTGGCGGAGGCTTTTTTTGATATTATGTGTCCAGAAGGAACCGCCGGTGGCAGAGATCTTGTATCTCATGTATTGACAATCAAAAAACAGGAGGTAGAAAGAAATGAAAAAGAAACTGGTAGTAGTATTATTATCAGCAGCTATGTGTGTAGCGGCATTTGGCGGATGTGGAGCAAAATCAGACAGCTCCGACAGCAGCAGTAACAAGAAGACAGAGACTTCTTCAAAAAAGGAAGATCAGAAAGCAGCGGATGCAGTTGCAAAAAAGATTGATGCGATCTACGTTCAGGAAAGAACAGACAAGACGGATGAACAGTGTAAAGCAGCAAAAGAAGCGTGGGATAAATTGACAGATGCGCAGAAAGAACTGGTAGAAGGAGACAATGCAGATCCGGATTACTTCGGAAGAGATACAGGAGATGCTTCCCAGGATGACCCGTTAAATGGAGATGATATTGGAGAAAAGGAACTTCTGGTAGTAAGTTTCGGTACTTCTTTTAATGCGAGCCGTGCAGCCGATATCGGTGGAGTAGAGAAAGCACTCCAGGCAGCAAATCCGGACTGGTCTGTAAGAAGAGCATTTACAGCTCAGATCATCATCAACCATGTACAGGCAAGAGATGGCGAGAAGATTGATAATGTGGATCAGGCTTTAGAGCGTGCCGTAAAAAATGGTGTCAAGCAACTGATTATACAGCCAACACACTTAATGCATGGTGCAGAATATAAAGAGTTAACAGAAGCAGTGGAGAGTTACAAAGATAAATTTGAATCTGTCAAGATCGCAGAACCGCTTCTCGGAGAAGTCGGATCGGATGCGACAGTGATCAATGCAGATAAAGCAGCAGTAGCAGAAGCAATTACAGCAGAAGCTGTTAAGACAGCAGAATATGACAGCCTTGATGCAGTCGCAGCAGACAGTACAGCATTTGTATTCATGGGACACGGAACATCAGATGAAGCAAAGATCAGCTATTCCCAGATGCAGACACAGATGGAAAAGCTGGGATATAAGAATGTATTTATCGGAACAGTAGAAGGAGAACCGGAGGAAACTTCGTGTGAATCTGTTATCGCAAAAGTAAAAGATGCCGGATATAAGAATGTCATTCTTCGTCCACTGATGGTTGTGGCAGGTGATCATGCGAACAATGACATGGCCGGAGATGATGATGATTCATGGCTGAGCCAGTTCGAGGCATCTAAGAACTTTGACAGTGTGAAGACACAGATCGCAGGTCTTGGAGAAATCGATGCAATCCAGCAGTTATATGCAGCTCATACAAAAGCAGCCATGGATGCACAGTAAAAAAATATTAAAGGGAGAGAACAATGTTAAGAAAAAGACTGATGACGCTTGCATTAGCGGTAGTGATGACCGTGTCTGTATTTACAGGATGCGGCAGTAAAGATGACAGTAAGACATCTAGGTCAGAGAGCAAAAAGACAGAACAGCAGAAGTCTGATGCGAAAAAAGAGAAAGCAGCAGAAAAGGAAGAGACAAAAGCTCCGATTGAAGATGGAACCTATACAGCAGAGTTTAAAACGGACAGTTCCATGTTTCATGTAAATGATGCATATGATGATAAGGGGACATTGACGGTAAAAGACGGAAAGATGACGATTCATATCAGTCTTGTATCAAAAAATATTGTAAATCTGTTTCCTGGTACAATAAAAGATGCCAAGAAAAAGGGAGCAAAACTTCTGCAGCCGACGACAGATACTATAACAGATGAAAATGGTAATGTCGTAACAGATATAGAGGGTAAGCCGAAAGAAGTATACGGTTTTGATGTTCCGGTGCCGGCACTGGACAAAGAATTTGATCTGGCACTGATCGGAACAAAAGGAAAGTGGTATAATCATAAAGTAAGTGTTTCCAATCCTGTAAAAACTGAATAAATATCAATTGATCATAAAATCTCTTGTCTTTCATATTATTATACAAAGTGTATATGTGAAGGATAAGAGATTTTTTTATTTATTTGCAATGGTGAAAATGCATAAAAAATATAATATTTACTAGACTTTTATGTTAAAATATACTAATATTAAATCAACAGCAAAATGTAATAAAAACAGGAAGGAAACAAGCGAATGAAAGGAAATGTAATAGTAGGACAATCTGGGGGACCAACTGCAGCGATCAACGCGAGTCTTGCCGGTGTATACCGGACAGCAAAAGACCGTGGAGCGAATAAAGTGTACGGAATGCTTCATGGAATTCAGGGATTATTAAAGGAAAAATATATTGATCTGTCAGATCACATCAAGACAGAGCTGGATGCAGAGTTATTAAAGAGAACACCGGCTGCATTCTTAGGTTCCTGCCGGTATAAACTTCCGGAGATACATGAGAACCGGGAAGTTTATGATAAGATTTTTGAAATTCTGGATAAACTGGATATTGAAGCATTTATTTATATCGGCGGAAATGATTCTATGGACACGATTAAAAAGTTATCGGATTATGCAATTGTGTTTGGACATTCCATCCGGTTTATAGGATGTCCGAAGACAATTGATAATGATCTTGCGTTGACAGATCATACACCGGGATACGGAAGTGCGGCAAAATATATCGGAACATCGATGAAAGAGATTATCCGTGACAGCTTCTGCCTGGAATATGAAAAGGGCGTAGTATCTATTGTAGAGATCATGGGAAGAAATGCAGGATGGTTGACAGGTTCCACAGCACTGTCACAGGGAGAGGATTGTGAAGGTCCGGATCTTATTTATCTGCCGGAGCTGCCATTTGATCTTCAGTTATTCGGGGAAAAGATCAGGCAGTTATTACAGGAAAAGACATCCATCGTAGTTGCGGTATCAGAAGGAATCCGTACAGCAGATGGTACATATGTATGTGAACTTGGCAACAGTATTGATTTTGTGGATGCATTCGGACACAAACAGCTATCAGGAACTGCATCTTATCTGGCGAGTTATATTGCAGGCGAGATCGGATGTAAGACACGTGCGATTGAATTAAGTACATTGCAGAGAGCTGCATCGCATGCGGCTTCAAGAGTAGATATTCTGGAGGCATATCAGGTTGGAGGAGCTGCAGTAAAAGCAGCAGACGAAGGAGATACCGGAAAGATGGTAGTCTTAAAACGTCTGTCGGATGATCCATATCAGTGCGGAACAGAAGTAAAGGATGTACACAAGATTGCCAATGATGAGAAGCTTGTACCAAGAAACTGGGTAAACGAAGAAGGTACTTATGTAACAAATGAGTTTATTTCTTATGTGCGTCCATTGATTCAGGGGGATGTATCACCGGTTATGGTAGATGGAATTCCAAGACATCTGTATACACCGAAAGAACTCAGCCACAGATAATCCATTTAAAATCAGAGAGAAGATAAAAGAACGTCTTGTCATGAGGATATCTCATGTCAGGACGTTTTTTTATCGGGACGTCTGATCTTCTGCGATAAAAAAGTGCATGAAAAGTAAAAAAAGTCTTGAAATTTTGAAAATAATCAGGTAGTATATGCTTAATCTATATTTTCAAGATAGATTCGGTTAATCAATCTATAAAGATTCTATAACCTGTGTGAGGGTTCAAAAAATTACCATTTGTAAAAAAACTGAAGAATAGAATTGAGGTGGAATGCATTGCAGCAAAAGGAAAGCTATGATGTACTGCGTCTGATCGAACATGGACAGATCTGTTATATCAGTTCTGAAAATGTACAGGGAAGAACACTTGCCAGATATTTGAAGTATCATCCGGTAATGGAGAAGAAGGAAATGTTCCTGTTGTTAAAGGCAATTGCAGAACAGCTGGAACTGATCCACAGATGCAGAGGGAATCCATGCTATCAGTATGTGAATCCATACAGTATTATTCTGGCGGAGGACGGCAGGGTTTATTTTCTGGATATGAAAGCCGAGACAAACAGGAAACAGGTAGTATTTATGCAAAGGAGGGACATGCGGGAATATTTTCTCCCTCCGGAAGAGAATTATTATCAAAATGCCAGTAAAGAGCTGGACATATATGGATTGGGAAAGACATTTCAATATATTCTCGCTTCGTCAGAAACAGAACCGCATCTGAACCGGTGGGAAGAACACAGACTTCAGAGTATCATTTCAAAAACAATGGGAACAAAAGGGTCTTATTATCAAAGCGTTTCAGAAATTCAAAAACAAATCCCAAAATGGAAAGAAAAAGTTAATAAAGAAAGTTCGGGAGACAAAGGAAAACGCAGGTGGAAGATATATATCGCATTATTTTTCGCAGTGGTGGCGGCAGGGTACATGTTGATACAGCAAAGAAAAAATGTACCTGACGGAATAATAAAGGAACAACAGAAAGCAACCAGTAATGCCAATACAGAATTACGCACAGACAGTCAGGAGAATGAGAAACGGGACGAAGAATATCTGGAACTGGCACTTGCGTATTTCTTAAATGTCGGGAATGTGGAGAAAAGCCGTATTTGTCTGAATGAACTGACCAATAAAGAACTTGCGGAGAATCTGAAAATGTTGATCGGCGCATATGAAAAACAGGAATGTCCGGAAGATGTAAGAAAATATAAAAAGAGTCTTGCATATCTGGAAAAGGTATGGAAAAAAAGGAGCAAGATATCCGAGGAGAAGCAAAAACAGGAAATCCAGTGCCTGATCAGAGGATATGGACTTCTGGATGACGAGGACAGTGTAGAAAAGGTATTAGAACTGGTAAAGAGGGGGATGCAGACGGATTATCTGAATGATCCGGTAAAAAAAGAAATGTTAGAATATCAGGCGGCCGCCTGTGAAAAAAAGAAGACGGAGGAGGAAGCGGCAAAGATATATACAGAGCTATTGGAGATGGAGCAGGAGGACGGAAACAGAGAAATGTTGTATAAAAAAATTGCACAATTATATGAAGCAGCAGGCAGGTGCGATATGGCAATGGATATCTGTATTCAGGGAATCGGAGAATTGAAGGAATCTCAGGAGTTAAAACTGATGCATATCCGATTCATGTGTGCAGATCCGTCCGTCAGCAGGGAAGAATGTTCCATGAAGATCAAAGAGTATGTAAGAGATGACGGACAACTGCCGGATCAGGAGGAATTTAAAAAGCTGCAGAAAGAATATGCGATCAAGATGGAAGGAGAAGAGGTATGGGTAGGAAGATAAAAAAAGCAATCACGGTTGTAATAGCAGGAATGATCATAGGCTCACAATTTGCAGATATGTCAGCAGTTGGAAGCATTGTACAGGCAGAGGCTGGAGATCACAGAGAAGCAGAAAAAGAAACAGATCCGGAAGAAGACAAAGATGAGAATAAAAATCCGGAAGAAGACAAGGATCTGGAAGAAGACAAGGATCCGGAAGAAGACAAGGATGAGAATAAGGATCCGGATAAAGACTCTGAAAAAGAGGATAAAGATCCGGAAGAAGACTCTGAAAAAGAAGCGATAAAACCTTATCAGATTGTATATAACGAACCAGATGGGGAAAACGGATACTATATTCATCGTCCGGATGGAAGAATTACGCATATGAGCAAAAGAGGGACAACAAGATATCTCTTCAAAAATGGAAATAATGAACAGCAGGAAGGAATATTGGACAGACAAAATGAAAGCTTCCTGTTGAAACAATTGAATTTTACAGACGGCGGAAATGAAATGAAGATATGGATGGAAGATGAAAAAGGACACCGGGTAGAAAATTCAGAAAGTCAAAAAGAATTCTGGCTGGATAGCAGTAAACCTGTAGTACATTATGAAATAACAGGAGGTTCGGAGATATGGCACAAAGATATTGCGGAAGTCCGGGTAGAATCTTCCGATGGACTAAATGGAAGTCAGATTGCGGAAATTATCTGTAAAACAGGAGAAAAAGTAATTGGAAAAAGCAATAAAGAAACAGAAATGTTTCGAGTGAAAGAAGAATCGAAGAATGGTGAAGGAATTCCTGTAACTTTTATTGTAAAAGATGTTGCAGGAAATAAGACGATAGTGACAGATAAGGTCTATATTGACAGGAATGTTCCGGAGGCAGCTATACAAGGAGTGCAGGATTATATGATCACCAGTAAACCGGTTAAAGTGAACTATCTGGCAGAAGAGGAAAATATATTTCAGGTTGTGCAGGCACATATTTCGAAGGAAGATATCACCGGAAGAAAAGAAGAAACAGAGATCACAGAGTGGCGGATAGGAAAGTCGGATGAGTCAGGAAAGATGAGAAAAGAAAGCAGTCAGACACTTACAGAAGACGGAATATATAAACTGAGAATGAATGTAGCTGATATGGCAGGACATGAAAATCAGGTGGAGCGACAGGTGATTATTGACAAAGAAAATCCAGTGATTGTTCATGTGGATGAGCTCGATGGACAATATTTAAAATACTTCCGATGGGATTATTCGGCCGGAGAATCGGTCAAAGATTTTACCAGTTATACGTACACCATGAAATTAGATGATACAGTATACCGTCCGGGAGAGAAGATCGAGAAAGAAGGCATGCATACACTGGTTGTGGAAGCGGTAGATTCTGCAGGCAATAAGAGTGATGCAAAGGCAAGGTTTACAATTGATCATACCCCGCCGGTGATCAGATTTGAAAATATCAGAGAAGGAGAAAGCTATGAAAAGGAAAGAAAATTTTATATCCGAACGGAAAATCCGGAAGATCAGATTGAATACATTAAGATTAATGGAGCGAAGCAAAAGAGTGAAAAGCAAAAGGGACTTTATGAATGTAAAGTAGATGAAGCAAAAGCATATGAAGTTGAAGTAAAGGCAAAAGATCTTGCGGGCAATGAACAGATCTCACGGATTGGATTTCAGATAGAGCAGGAAAAAACATTATTACAGAAGATAACAGAACCTGTAAAGAAATATATTTTTTATGGAAATGAGAAAGCGGTAAAAAAAGAAGAGCAGTTAAAAGAAGAACAGATGAACAAAAGAAATGGTAAAAGTATATTGTGTTCAGGTATTATGCTCACGGGTATGTTAACGGGAATTGGCTTCTGGAAAAGAGAAAGATTGGGGAATATATTGAAAAAAATGCAGCCAGACAACAAAAATAAGTAGAATCTTTCCATAAAAGGGAGGATGCCGGGTAACCGCTTTCGCGATTCCCGGCATGTATTATGAAAAAGTTTATTCCAAATAGTATTTACATACTAGATAATGTCTTGTGTATTTCTTTGATGATTATAGTATAAAAAAGACCTATGAAGAAAGAATGTTAAAGTAGTGAAAGAATTTTGAAGGATAAATGAACAAATTGTGAACACGGGATTTTACAAAGATTTTGTTGGAAAACAGAGGAAAATAGATTATACTAATAGAAGTCAATTTTGAAGAAAGAGGAGAAAAGAAGAATGAAATATATTTCTTTTGCCATTCCGTGTTACAATTCACAGGACTATATGGCTCATGCGATAGAAAGTATTCTTCCGGGTGGAGAAGACGTTGAAATTATTATCGTAAATGACGGATCAAAAGACAGAACATCAGAGATTGCTCACGACTATATGGAAAAATATCCTAAAATTGTTAAAGTAGTAGACAAGGAAAATGGTGGACACGGAGATGCTGTAAACTCCGGACTGACACATGCCACCGGCAAATATTTTAAGGTTGTAGACAGTGATGACTGGGTGGATGAAGATGCACTTCATAAAATTCTGGAAGTATTGCGTCATATGGAAGAAGATGCCATGGAATTGGATATGCTGATTGCCAACTACGTATATGAGAAAGTTGGAGCAGCACACAAGAAAGTAATCCATTACCGTAATGTACTGCCGCAGGATGAGATTTTCCGCTGGGATGATATGGGACATTTTCATCTGGATCAGTATATTCTGATGCATTCAGTTATCTATCGCACCGATATGTTGAAATTAATCCAGCTTCATCTGCCGAAGCATACATTCTATGTGGACAATATTTATGTATATTATCCACTTCCACATGTGCGAAAGATTTACTATATGGATGTAGATTTTTACAGATATTTTATCGGACGCGAGGATCAGTCGGTTAATGAGAAAGTAATGATCAAAAGGCTGGATCAGCAGATATTTGTCACAAAGACAATGATTGATATGTATCAGTTGAAAAACATCGGAAGTAAGAAATTAAGACAGTATATGTTGAATTATCTGGCAATCATGATGACAGTTTCTTCTATTCTTTGTATCCGTTCCAAGAATAAAGAAAATCTGGAGAAGAAAAAGGAATTATGGAAGTATCTGAAGAAGAAAGATCTGCGCAGTTTTATAAAGATCCGCTATGGAATTCTCGGGCAGACTATGAATATTCCGGGAAAATCAGGACGTAAGATATCATCACTGGCGTATACAGTTGCAAGACGTCTGATCGGGTTTAATTAATTTTCTATTTAATGCACTAAGCCAGATTCCCGAACCGTAATAAAAGATTACAGTTCTCCATTTAATTATTATGGCATGCGAAA
>ENA-OPBG01002573-OPBG01002573.1-human-gut-metagenome-genome-assembly--contig:-NODE-2573-length-10497-cov-3.144608_pt1 | contig 10497 bp, 10 predicted proteins | sample MGYA00241065_ERZ501446 | MGnify/ENA primary metagenome ERZ501446 (study PRJEB25962, sample SAMEA2042632) | human gut metagenome | biome: human gut; feature: human-associated habitat; material: faeces...
GTCCTGCTGAATACATTTACAAATTTACTCGAAGGTTCTCCGAGCGGAATGTTTGAAGAAACCGATACGGCAACAAAACCGATCCTGTTGAAATCAACGGATGGAAAAATTCCTTTCTGGAGAATTGGTGAGGACTTTTCCATGAGTTCAGGCTGCAAAGATAAAGCGCTTGCATGGGAATTTATCAAATTCTGCATTGGTCAGAAACAATTTGAGTTCGAAGATGCAAACAGTGATTCTTACTACAGAAATTTCTTTACCTATGGCAGTATGCTGAACAAAGAAAACACACGGCAGCTTGTTGCGTATCAATTGGAAAATGATGACGACACAGCAGAAAAATGGGAAGCATACAATGAAAAAGTTTCTGCAAAAGCTTTTCGGGATTTACAGTTAGACAGTATTTTGACTGAAATTCGAAACGAATGTATGGAGCAGAAAATCACCCCAGAGGAATGTGCGAAGCTTTTTCAGCAAAGAGCAGAGCTTTATGTTAATGAGTAGAAGCTGTCCTTAATCCATGGAATCAGGTATATGAAATGAAAAAACGAAATTTTATTTATATGTGTTTTATCCTTCCAAGTTTTATCGGGATCATGGCTTTTTACATCGTGCCGTTTCTTCTGCCCTTGTATTTTGCAGTGATTGACAACATGATGAACAAGGAATGGGTGGGTCTTAAAAACTTTAAACTGTTATTCGAAAATGAGTTATTCCTTTCAGCACTCCGTAATACCGGAATTTTTTGCGGGATTGCAATACCGCTGGGAATGGCGATTGCTTTGCTTCTGGTACTGGTTTTGAAAAAGCAGAGGAGAGGTCGAATTCTTCTTATCCTGCTCCTGATCCCATTAATCGTTCCATCTGGAACGGTGATTGCTTTCTGGAAATATTTGTTTGAGAGAAATGGTTTTCTGGATGGGTTTTTACAGCTTTTTGGAAAAAACATGTTCGATATTGAGAATTCCAGATGGGCCATTTTGATTATTATCCTGATGTATCTGTGGAAAAATATCAGTTTTTCGATTGTCCTTTTCTGGTCCGGGATAAACTGGATTCCGCAGATCTATCATGAGCAGTGCCAGCTGGATGGAGCTACAGGGCGGCAGGAATTCCAATATATTACATGGATCTTATTAAAACCAACGACGTTAGTTGTGCTGTTGATGTCGATCGTGAATTCTTTTAAGGTTTTTAAAGAGATCTATATGCTGTATGGGGCCTATCCATCACCGTATGTTTATATGCTGCAGCACTATATGAATAACCAGTTTTTGTCACTTAATATGCAGAAACTGTCAGCTGCAGCATGGTGTATGTTTCTCATACTGGGAATCTTTCTGGGCATCATTTATCGGGTCCAGAGGAAGAATCTGGATTATTTGTAAAGATCTTTTGTGGGTGATTTTATGAAAAAGAGATATTCGAATTTTTTCGAAAAGCTGATCTGCATGGGAGCTGTCATTTTGGCAGTCATTCCGTTGTTGTTTGTGGCTGGAAAGTCGGTACAAGTTCCAGAAGAGTATCTTATATTGCTCTTTAAGAGACCTTTGTATTTGCGGATGATGTGGAATTCCCTGATTATTACTATTCCGGTTTTGATTGGACAGCTTTTGCTTGCACCGCTTGCCGCATACGGCTTTTGGCAATGCAGGTGGAAATACAAGGAGATTTTGTTCTATCTTTACATGATTGTCATGCTTATGCCGCTGCAGCTGACTTTAGTGCCAAATTATTTAGTGGCGAATTGGCTGGGCATTCAAAATTCGTCCTTGGCAATTATTCTTCCGGCAATGTTTCAGCCATTGGGGGTATTTCTGATTCGTCAGCAGATACAGGATTTTCCGCAGGAAACGTTAGAAGCAGCCAGACTGGACGGAGCCAGCGAATACAGAATTTATCGTTCCATTGTAAAGCCTAATTTGAGTTCAGCCATTGCTGCTGCATTAATCCTGATTTTTATTGACAATTGGAATATTGTAGACCAGGCGGTCATTTTTTTGAGAGAGCCATATCAGCAGCCGTTATCCGTGTATCTTTGCCAGATTTTAGAGGAACAGCCGGATATCTTTTATGCAGCGTCCGTTTTTTACGCAGTACCAGTTTTATTGATATTCTTAATGGGACAGGACTATTTGATACAGGGAATCAGTATGTCCGGTGTGAAAGCGTAGAGGGGAAGAAAGTACGATGAAGTTCAAAAAAATAAGTATAGGGTTAATCGCTCTGTGGTTTCTGTTTTTAACTGCCGCAACGTTTTGGTCGGTCAAAGAAGAGAACAAAACGCTTCCTTCCGTCTGGACAGAGGAGGCACAGGAAGGCAGCATTGAGTATGAATTTCCAGTTGATTTGGAAGTAAGCGCAGCTGATCAGGCAATTGGCTATATCAGCGTGTATGATAACGTTCCGGAATCTTTGCTGCAGGAGGGCAGAGATCTTCTGGTTGGAAAAGTGTGTTCTGTCATTCGAAAGGATGATTTGTATGAGCTTACGGTAGATCTGTATGAAAAACATTCGATTGGTGAAAACGTTGAGGGAAAAATCGAAATCACTTCTGAAGATGTTTTTTCAAAAGTGATCACACGGCAGGCGATTCATGAAGGAGACTTTGGAAAAACGTGTGTCTATTATATTAAGCGTCAGAAGGGAGCCTGGGGGTATGAAAATATTCTGGAAGAAAAAGCTGTGACATGTTTTCCAAATAGAAATTCAGATTTCGTGGTACTTTTATCAGAAGTAGACGAACCGATGGTCGTAAGCACATCAGAACTGACAAATGGAGAACGGGTGAAATTAACAGAAAAAGATTAAGGAAAAGAATACAGCCTCACTACCGGGACTTTCAGGGGTGAGGCTGTTTCATTATGTTCTATGCATGTGCCGATTTATACAGGCTTTAAAACACATTATCATCCGAATAATGCGTCATGATACCTTTCGCATTGTAGCCCAATATATTCCGTAACTTATCAATTGCATTTGCTTCTATATATTGATTATGCCATAACCGCTTCATAAGAACTACGGTCCTAATCGTAAGAACTGGAAACATTGTGAATGACAATGAAAAATGTACGACTATCACCAAAGCCGGAAGCCTAGAAACAGGAGATGCGACCTTGACCGGCATTTTAATGGCGCTGGTGGCAGGATTTTTCGGTGTGCTGGAAGAAACCGTCCGCAGAAAAAACGCCAGTAATGCGGTGGTAATTTAAAAAATATGGAAACAAGGAACGATATAGCTTAACGGCTATGCCGTTCTTTGTTTTTTACTTAAGTACATGTTAGAAATTCCCTGGTATCTGACAATCACACATTATTTTTACGTAATTTAATGTGTGTTCGTCGCTTTACAGTTGATAATCACACATTATTTCAATATAATATAATGTGTGATTGTCAAAGAGGGGTGAGAAACATGAATGTTAAGGAGAAAATCGAAGAACTGCGAGAAGCGTCAGAGGACGGTACGATTACCGCAGCGCAAGTAACAGAAGCCGGACTGCACCGCAGCGTTTTACAGAAGTTTGTCAAGAGCGGCGAGATATACCGCTTCGGGCGTGGCCTGTATGTGTGGAGCGACGTATGGGAGGATGATTTCTACCTTTTACAGCGAAAGTATGGGCGCGGAATTTATTCGCACGATACTGCTTTGTATCTGCGGGGCTATTCGGATCGTACCCCGGCAAAATATACGATGACCTTTCCCAAAGGCTACAATGCTTCATCCTTGAAACGGGAAAATCTAATTGTCAAGCGCGTTGTGCCGGAGAACTATGAACTTGGCAGAATTGAAATGAAATCCCCATCCGGCAATCCAATTCGTGTTTACAATTTGGAACGGACGCTGTGTGACATCCTGCGCGGCAGCGGCAGTGATATACAGATTGTCGGAGAAGCTATGAAACGCTATGCAGCATCCAAGGATAAGAACATTCACAGACTGATGCAGTACGCAGATCAGCTTCGTGTGAAGCCCAAGGTGCTGCGATATATGGAGGTTTTGCTATAGACTGTTTCAGACCGAAAAAAATGGGGTCAAAATCGCGGTCGAAAATTAAGGGGAAAAGGAAAAATTTTCCATAAAAAAGTTGATTATCTGATAGAAAAATGAAAAGGGGAGCAGATATGCAGTTACTAATCAAACAACGTGTATTTTCCTGGTCAGACACGTATGATATCTATGACGAGCAGGGGAACCAAAAGTATTTTGTGAAAAATGAATTTATCTCGCTGGGACACCGTCTGCATGTGTACGATGCGGCGCATAATGAAATTGGGTTTATCAAACAGAAATTATTTTGCTTTCTTCCGACTTTTGAAATTGAATGGAACGGGCAGTTAATGGGACATATCGAAAAACGTTTTGCACTGTTCCGCCCCCAATACGATGTAGATTTCATGGGATGGCGTGCAGAAGGTGACTTCATGGGATGGGATTACGATGTATATGAAGCCTGCAGTGCAGTCGTCCACGTACATAAAAAACTTCTGAGCTGGGGTGACACGTATGTCATCGAATATGATAATCCGAGCAATGAAATTCCGGCATTATTACTGGTGCTGGCGATCGATGCGGCAAACTGTTCACAAAATAATGGATAGCTGGCAGTGTCTGGAATGGCGTCAGGGGAGATGCGGATATGAGAACTTTGGGAAATATTCTGTGGTTTATATTTGGAGGCATGTTCGGCGGACTTGCATGGATTTTTGCAGGATGCATCTGGTGTATTACGATTGTTGGAATTCCGTTTGGACGGCAGTTTTTCAAGATGGCAAGGCTTTCGTTTATGCCATTTGGCACGAGTGTAATTGGATAAAAGGTGTATGGAAAAAGATCGGGTTACCGGTCTTTTTCTATGCGTATCATGAGGCGGCCATTCCTTTGATGCAAATAGAAACATGATAAAAGTATTGCGCAGCAGAATAAAGTATGATACCATAAATTTACAGAAAACTATAAACAGCTTTTATATGGTGTAGACATTGGTGGTTTGGGAACACTTATAGGCTCTATGGCAAGTTTAATATCATATAAATTTTATAGTCAAGAAGATGATGCAGATACTAAAAAATATATAAAGGATTTTAGTATTTATGGCTTTTCTTTGTTGATTATTTTAATAGTATTTGCAATATTTATATAGCAAAAGTGGTTACCAATTAAGGTAACCACTTTTTTTAGGAAAAATCAAAATATATTTTAAATATTACTTTTCAATAATATCTAAAACCCCTCTAATATCTCTTACTACATAGTCAACACCGGCATTTTTGAATTTCTTAGTTACTTCGTAGCAGAGTTTATTCTGTTCTTCAGAAGAAAGAGCATTAAATTCTTCTTGACTTAATGCCATAAGTGAGCTACCTTCGATAATACCTACAGTAGTTACACCGGCATTTACGCCTTCTTTAATATCGGAAATAGTATCTCCAACCTTAATTACGTTTTTAACACTTGAAACCTTGAGGTGTTCCATATTTTTGAAAACCATATAAGGATAAGGTCTACCATAGTTTTCTGTGTCAGATGGGCTAAAGTAAACATCAGGAGCATAGCCCAGTTCTTCTGCCTTTGGGGCTACAATATCCATCATTTCAGCTGTATAACCAGTAGTTGAGCCAATTTTAATACCCATTTCTCTGATTTTTGCTACTGTTTCAATAACATAAGGCTTAGGTTCTGCATAGTTTTTGAGAATTTCCATAATGCCTTTTTCACTTTCTTCGTAAACAGCATCAACATCAGCATCTGTCCACTTTCTATTGTGTACTTCTTCCCAAAGTTTAGAAATTCTTTCGCCTTTCATCATTGTTTCAATGTGGTCATGTTTAAGCATACCCATTGGAGCACGGACTTCATCAACAGTAGGTTCAATGCCAAATTTCTTAAAAGCTTCAATAAATGCTTTTACAGGAGCAAAACAGCCATAGTCTACAGTTGTTCCAGCCCAGTCAAAAATAATACACTCAGTTTTCATATTAGTTCTCCTTTAAAAATTCATCTATAATCTGGCAAAGTTTTTCAATATCTTCAGTATAAATTTCGCCAATGTTACCAATTCTGAAAGTGTTTGCATCTGTTACCTTACCTGGGTAAATAGCATATCCTCTTTCCTTAATGTATGAATACATATCAGCAAAAGTGTAATTAGCATTTTCAGGGAAAAGGAAAGTTGTAATAATTGGTCCTTGTACACTGTGGTCAATGTATGTGTCAAAGCCCATTTCTGCCATTTTAGAAATTAAAAGTCTGTTGTTTTCAGTATATCTCTTATTTCTAGCAGGAATACCACCTTCTTCTTTCATTTCGTCAATAGCCTTTGCAAAAGCTATTACTGTATGAGTAGGTGAAGTAAATCTCCATTTGCCGTCAATTTCCATTGTCTTATACTGGTCGTATAAATCAAGGGAAAGGCTTCTTGCTGTACCCTTAGAATTTTCAATAAGGTCACGTCTGCCAATAATGAATGAAAATCCCGGAACACCCTGTATACACTTGTTTGCACTACTGATAATAAAGTCAATGCCCCATTCTTCAACAGGAATATCTACACCACCAAAGCTACTCATAGCATCTGTAATGAATATTCTACCTTTTTCTTTTACAACCTTTGCTACAGCTTCAATATCATTTAAAATACCGGAAGTTGTTTCGCTATGTACCATAGAAACGTGAGTTATATCAGGGTTTTCATCGAGAATTTCAGCTACCTTTTTGCTGTCTGGAATTTTGTTATAGTCTTCAAGGTACATAATGTGGTTGATTTTATTGTGTTCTGCAATATCTGCCATTCTCTTGCCGTATGAACCGTTGGCAACAATGAGAAGTTTGTCACTATCCTTAATTACACTAGAGAGTACAGATTCTACGCCGAAAGTACCACTACCTTGCATAAGTACACAAGCATATTTTTCCTTATCTGCGTGAGCAAGGTCTAAAAGCTCTGACTGTATTTTCTGAGTGATTTTCTTGTAGTCATCATCCCAAGTACAGTGGTCAAACATCATTTCTTTTCTTACAGTTTCTGTTGTAGTTAATGGTCCTGGTGTAAGTAATTTATAGTTCTTCATTTTTAGTTTGCTCCTTTACATTCGTTTGATAATTTCTTATGTTTGTCTAATAAATCAACAGTTAATTTTTCTGCAAATACCTTTGTATTGCCTGAAACACTGTTACCGTTAGTACTTTCTCCTTCATAAAGTGCCATAGGATATGTCTTTATAAGTTCTGTTCTACCTTTGTTAATGATGCAGTCTGCCATTTCACTAGCAAGAGGGTTTTCTTTGCCGTCTTTGTTAATAAGGGCAAGAGATTCAGTAAGAACATAGTTGCCTTCTGTTGGGTCTACATAGTCAATAGGTAAACCATTGTTTTTATCGGCAATAGCCTGATGTCTTAAACCAAAACCAATAGCAACTTCGCCGGCTCTTACTTTCTTAAGAGGACCTGAACCAGAGTCTTCAAGGTGAGGACCTGCGTTTTCATAAATCTTCTTGAGAATTTCCTTTGTCTGGTCTTCGCCATATGAAGAAATAAGTGCCTGTATCATAAGCCAAGCTGTAGATGAACCTTCAATGTCTGTTACAGATATAAAGCCTTTATATTCAGGATTAGCTAAATCCTTGATTGACTTAGGTGTAGGAAGATTGTTTTCCTTCATCATTTCAGTATTTACAATTAAAGCACCTTCCTGAGCTGTAATAGGTGTGTAGTAAGATGGATACTGTTCCAAAGTCTTTTGAGGGAAGTCTAAGTCAAGGAACATATTGTTCTTTTCCTGAGCACTGTCAATATAGAAAGAACTCATTGTAATTAAGTCTGCTTCAATGTTTTTGCCTTCTGTCATAAGTTTGCCACCAAGTTCAGAAGTACCAAAAGTTTGGAAAAGATATTTTCCTGAATAGCCATTGGCAGTATCTTTCATAGCTGTTATTGCCTCGTCATCAGCATTAGAGTAGATAACAACTTGCTTTTCTCCACTTGTGCCACAGGCTGTAAGTCCAAGACCTGAGCAGAGAATAGCTACTGACGTTAATACAGTACCGATTTTGTAGATTAGTTTTTTCATTTTAATTTTCTCCTTTTATAATTAATATATAATTTTATAAATATTTTTATACATGTATTATCAATCTTATTTAATTAAATGTACTTTAAAATTATATTTATTACTAAACAATAAGAGAAAATATATAATAAAATGGCTAGTTTATAATAGAGGTTACACTAATTTAGTATTGTTTCAGAAAAAGAAAGGATGATTTTTTATGTACAAAATGTATGAAACAGAATTAGCAGGAAGAAAATTAACAATTGAAACAGGAAAGGTTGCAGAACTTACAAATGGAAATGTAATAGTAAGATATGGAGATACTGTTGTTATGGTAAATGTAACAGCAGCAAAAGAGCCTAAGGAAGGAATTGATTTCTTTCCATTATCAGTAGATTACGAAGAAAAACTATATGCAGTTGGAAAAATACCAGGAAGTTATACAAAAAGAGAAGGAAAACCAGCAGATAAAGCAATATTAACATCAAGAGCAATAGACAGACCATTAAGACCTTTGTTTCCAAAGGACTTTAGAAACGATGTATGTGTTGTAGCAACAGTTTTATCTGTAGAGCAAGACAATAGCCCAGAAGTATGTGCAATGATTGGTGCATCAGCAGCACTTTCAATATCAGATATACCTTTTGGAGGACCAACAGCAGCAGTAAATGTAGGATTAGTAAATGGAGAAATAGTAATAAATCCAACAGAAGCAGAAAGAAAAGTAAGTGACTTAAATTTAACAGTTGCAGGAACAGTTGAAAAAGTAGCAATGATTGAAGCAGGAGCAAATGAAGTTCCAGATGATGTAATGTTAGAAGCAATCAAAAAAGGACATGAAGAAATCAAAAAAGTATGTCAATTTATTCAAAAAATGAAAGACGAAATAGGAAAGCCAAAATTTGCATACAAATCATTTGCAGTAGATCATGATTTATATGAAGAATTAGAAAAAGATTATACAGAAAAAATGAAAACGGCTGTACAAGAAATAGACAAAGATACAAGAGACAATAATGTTGCAGCGTTAACAGAAGAAATTGAAAATGCTCTTGCTGAAAAATTAGGAGAAGAAGAATTCGAAAAAAGAAAGCAAGAAATTGGTGAAGCAGTTTATAAATTAGAGAAAAAATGTGTAAGAGATATGATATTCTATGAACATAAAAGAGTTGATGGAAGAGCAATTGATGAAATAAGACCATTATCATGTGAAGTAGGATTATTACCACGTACACATGGAAGTGCATTGTTTACAAGAGGACAAACTCAAGTAATGTCAATAGCAACTTTAGGAATGATAAGTGAAGAACAAGTATTAGATGGAATTGATACAGAAGAATCAAAAAGATATATGCATCAATACAACTTCCCAAGTTACAGTGTAGGTGAAGCTAGACCACCAAGAGGACCAGGAAGAAGAGAAATAGGACATGGAGCATTAGCAGAAAAAGCATTAGTTCCAGTACTACCTTCAAAAGAAGAATTCCCATATGCAATAAGAGTTGTATCAGAAGTATTATCATCAAATGGTTCAACATCACAAGCAAGTATATGTGGAAGTACATTATCATTAATGGCAGCAGGTGTACCAATTAAAAGACCAGTTGCAGGTATATCAACAGGACTTGTAACAAATCCAGAAGATGAAAATGACTATGTAATGTTAACAGATATTCAGGGATTAGAAGATTTCTTTGGAGATATGGACTTTAAAGTTGGTGGAACAGAAAAAGGTATAACAGCAATTCAAGTAGATATTAAAGTTGATGGATTATCATATAAGATTATAGAAGAAGCATTTGCTAGAACAAGAGCTGCTAGAAAACATATATTAGAAGATGTAATGGCACCAGTAATATCTAAACCAAGAACAGAAATATCAAAATATGCACCTAGAATAGTATCAACAAAAATAAAAGTTGAAAAAATAAAAGATGTAATTGGTAAAGGTGGAGAAACTATAAACAAAATAATAGATGCAACAGGTGTTAAAATAGATATAGAAGAAGATGGACAAGTAATGATTTACTCAAATGATTCTGAAAAAGCTAATGAAGCACTAGAAATGGTAGAAGACATAGTAAGAGATGTTGAAGTTGGTGGAATCTATTATGGAACAGTTACAAGAATAATGAACTTTGGAGCATTTGTAGATTTAGGAGTAGCTGGAAAAGAAGGATTATTACATATATCTAAAATATCTAAAGAAAGAATCAAAAAAGTTGAAGATGTTCTTCATGTTGGAGACAAAGTAACTGTAAAAGTTACAGATATTGATGAACAAGGTAGAGTAAATTTAACAGCTATATTATCTGATGAAAAATCAGAAGACAATTCAGATGAAAATACTGAAATTAAAGAATAAAATAGAAAAAACATGTAAAACATTTTGAATTGTGCTAATATAATAAAAGAAAAATTTAAAATTATTAATATAAAAAAT
>ENA-OPBG01002576-OPBG01002576.1-human-gut-metagenome-genome-assembly--contig:-NODE-2576-length-10476-cov-2.821418_pt1 | contig 10476 bp, 7 predicted proteins | sample MGYA00241065_ERZ501446 | MGnify/ENA primary metagenome ERZ501446 (study PRJEB25962, sample SAMEA2042632) | human gut metagenome | biome: human gut; feature: human-associated habitat; material: faeces...
GCTTCAAGCACGGCAGGCTCCGCTGGCTGGGCAAACGGGACATTGTGGTGGTGCTGGGCGATTTCGGCTTTGTGTGGGACGGCAGCAAAGAGGAGCAGAAAAAGCTCGACTGGCTGCGCAAGCGCCCCTATACCCTGCTTTTCCTTGATGGTGCCCACGAGAATTACGACCTGCTGGCCCAGTACCCCGTCGAGGAGCGGTTTGGCGGCAGGGTCCAGGCTTTGGGCGGCAATGTGTACCATGTCTGCCGTGGCAGCGTGCTGGAGCTGGAGGGAAAGAAATACCTCTGCTTCGGCGGCACCGAGAGCCCCGACAAGGAAGAGCGGGAGGCCGGATACAACTGGTGGCCGCAGGAGATGCCCAGCGATGAGGAATACGCCGCCTGTGAGGCCAATCTCGAAGCAAACGGCTGGCAGGTAGATTATGTGCTGACCCACGATGCCCCAAGCAGATTCCTTGATTTTACTTCCCTCGCTGTGGGCGAATCCAACCGCCTGCACCTGTTTCTTGATAAGATCCTGCTGAAGCTGACCTACGAAAAGTGGTTCTTTGGCTGCTACCACAAGGATGTGGCCCTTTCCACCAAGAGCCGGTGCGTCTTTTGTGATGTCATCCCCATGGGCGAACGCCACGCGAAGCGGTAAAAAGAGAAGGTGCCCATGACTTTCAGGCCGGTGGTGTACATCATAAAAAGACGAAGAAGATCGTGAACACTCTATTGGGTTCACCAATAAACAGCAGGAAGCCCCCTTGACAGTGTAATCGTCAGGGGGCTTTCTGCCTGCCAGGGGTTAGTTCTTGAGTGCCTGCGCCTTGCGCCAGATCTGGATCACTTCCCAGTAACTTACAGAAGCATCTGCAGTTTTATTGGAAGGAAGCAGCTGGTTCTCAGAGGCCCAGGTGAGAGCCTTCTGTGCGTCAGTGGCATCCGTGTCCAACGCAGCAGCGGGAACAGGCTTGCCGGCATCATCCCACACCAGTTCGGCAAGTTCGGTGGCATTGGCGGGGATCGCTGCGCCATCGGGGAGAATACGCTTCAGATAAAGCTCCGTGCCGATTCGGCAGCCCTGCCATGTCAGCACGGCGGCAGCACCAATGAACATAACGGTGCCCAGAATGCCAGAACCACCATCTTCGATGGAAGCATCTTTTGTCATGGCTTCAATCGTTACACCCTTTTCACCTGCGGGCATTTGAAAGCGCAATGGATTTTGTTTGACATCGATCGAATCGTCCAAACCGCTGACCAACCATTGATCGAACGCAATGGCATCGCTCTGGCTGATGTAGGTGACAGTTACACTGGCGTTTTCAGGCACCTTTGCAACCAGATCACCAATCTCGTTTCTCTCAGCATGAATCTCTTCGCCATCATGCTCAATGAGAACGGCAGCATTCTTAATGGTCAGGGGATAAAGCTCTGCAGTGGGAACAATGGGAGCAGCTTTTTGACGAATTTCAAACGTGCCTCCGTCCACGATGGCAGAGATCAGATTGGGACTATTGGAATGGATCTTTACCTTTACGGTATACCTGCCTGCTTTTGTGGGGGCAACGACTTCTTCTCCCATATCGTTGAGATAGACAATCTCAAGTTTGATCTCGTCAGATTGTAAAAGAGCATTCAGCCTGCTGTCCGCCCGGACAGTCACTGTGGCCGTATGATCATTGCCTTCCTCTTCCACAGCGTTCTCTGGCAGGGTGACAGCGAGTTCGTTCTGGAAAGTATCATTGGTGATGGTAACGGGGTGGATCGTAATCTTTTCCGGAATGTCGATTCGGACGGTATCACCCTGAATGATTCGCAGGGTGTATGTTCCGGCATCTTTTGGAAGCTCATTGAATTCTTCTTCGTTTGAGGTGCCTGCGTTCCTGACATATCTTACAATGTAATCTGTGATGCGTGTATCCTTGGGCTCGATCCTGATATCGATATTGTCCCCATAGGAATAGTCCGCTAGACCGCTGATGGTGAAATCACCGGTGTCATAATTTGTGTGTTCAACAGTGGCCAGAGTTACGGCTGTATCATCCTGACCTGCAACAAAAGTATAGGTGGTATTGTCTGCACTCACAGTGCCGCTGCCCCCTGCCCAGGTATAACGATCTCTGTATTGGGGATCGCTGACGGTCAATTCCACTGTTTTACCGATCGTGACAATGAATTTGCCATCGTTGATGGGAACGCTGCTGCCATCAACCTTGGCAGTAACGGTACGGATGTCGCTGGTTACCGTAACATCAATAGAACCAGGTGCTACAGGGACATTTTGTAGGCCAGAATTCGTGGAAATAGCGTTCCATTGAGAACGAGAGCCTGAATACTCCACAGTTTTCAAATTTTCACAAGAGGAAAATGCCGACTCGGGAATTTTGGTTACACTGCTGGGAATCGCGATCCGTTCGAGCTGCTCGCAGCCAGCAAAAGCATCATCGAGGATCTGTGTGATACCCTCTGGAATATCGACGCTCTTTAAACTGATACAACCTGCAAAAACTGATTCCGAAAGTTCTGTGATCCTGCATGAGAGTTCAATGTCTTGCAGAGCGGAACAATTCATAAAGGCACCCGTTCCAATAGAAATCACAGAGTCTGGCATCTTCACAGATGCCAGATACGAACAACAGTCAAAAGCATGAGTATCAATTCTTGCCACAGCATTGGGTATTTTGAAAGCAGGATCCACCCTTCGAGAAGGATAACGAATTAAGGCATAATCGCCATTTGCTGATTTTTCGTACAACACATTGTCTATTGCCGGATAGCTTTCGCTGTCTGATGTGATTGCTGAGAGAGCGAAACATTCGGAAAATGCATCAGTTTCGATCTGTGCCACATTGGCAGGAATATGAATTTGAGTCAATGCAGTTCCGGTAAAAGCCCGCTCTTCAATGGCAGTTATGCTATCTGGAAGAGTAACGGTGTGCAAGCTGTAACAATAACTGAACATGCCGTCTGCAACGGATGTTACACCCTCTGGAATGGTGACAGTATCTAATTCTTCGCAATGATGAAAAGCCTCAGAACCGATCTCTGTTACAGAATCGAGAATGGAAATATCTGATAATACGCTGCAAAACATAAAGGCCTGGCGGCCAATCTTTTTCACGCAGGATGGTTTATTGTCCTGAATAGTAACGCTTTTCAGTGAGGTGCAATTATAAAAAGCATTGCTGCCAATTTCTGTTACGGTGTCGGGGATCTGGACACTTGTCAGGAAGTACTTGTAATTGCAGAATACCCGGTCTCCGATTTTTGATACAGGATATGTTTGAGCATCTTGTGTTACCTGAGCAGGGATCGTGATCCTATGTTCATTGCCCGTATACTTTGTTATTGTTGCAGTATTGTCAGCATTGAGGATAAACTGATAAGAACCATCTGTATATGCCATAGGGGAATCGCTTGCAAAAACAGTGACAGTGCCCACAGGGAAAAAGGTCAGCAGCATACTGAATGTCAGAAATAAGCTGAGTAGACGCTTTTTCATAAGAAAATCCTCCTTTGCATTTCGTAAAAGACTTGTCCGATGTGCGTCATAATACAAATAAATATGACGCTTTACGCAAAATATTTTACAGTAGATGAAAATATAAAGTCAATATAATGGGACATGCTTTGTGAGAGAACACAAAAACAGAGAATTTTTTTATACGGAAGATACAAAAAGAACCGAGTCCTGTGATATATATGGGCGGAAGGCTCAGCATACAATAAAAAAATGAGATAGGCACCCCCTTTCGGGGAAGTCTATCTCATCTTTTCATTGGCACTGTTTTGCAACAGCCCCTTCTCATTCTCTTTTACATTTTTTCGGGGACGTTGATCTTGAACATGGTCAGCACATTGAAGATAACGTTCTTCACACCGATGCACAGGGCCAGGCGGGCCTGCTGCACGGCGGGATCTGCACCCTGGATGCGGCAGTTGCCGTAGAAGCGGTGGAAGGCGCTGGCCAGATCAATGACAAAGCGGTTGATGCGGCTGGGGTCGTACTTTTCTGCCGCCATGACGATCTCCTGCGGGAAGGCTGCCAGCATCCGGATCAGATCCATCTCGGAAGGCTCGGTGAGCAGGGTGGCATCCACCTTCTCGGCACCGGCAAACTGCACGCCCTCGCTCTCCATCTTTTTCAGGATGGAGCAGATGCGGGCATGGGCATACTGCACATAGTACACCGGGTTATCGTTGTCGGTCTTGACAGCCTGATCGAGGTCAAAATCGATGCCGCTGCCTGCGTCGTGCATATTGAACAGGAAGCGTGCGCTGTCGATGGGCACCTCTTCCAGCAGGTCGGTCAGGGTGATGGCGTTGCCGGTGCGCTTGGACATCCGCACAGGCTGCCCGTCCTGGAGAAGGTTCACCAGCTGCATGAGCACCACCACCAGCCGGTGGGAGCCGTCCAGGCCCAGCCCGTCCAGGGCCGCCTGGAGCCGGGCCACGTGACCGTGGTGATCGGCCCCCCACACGTCGATGCTCTTGTCAAAGCCCCGAACCTCCAGCTTGTTCCGGTGGTAGGCGATGTCGGCGGCAAAGTAGGTGTAGAAGCCGTTGGCCCGGCGGAGGACATCGTCCTTCAGGTCCAGCTTGTCTACCTGCTTCTGACTCTTGCCCTCGGCCAGGTACTTGTTTTTCAGCAGCTGGGTGGTGTTCAGCCACAGGGCGCCGTCCTTTTCGTAGGTCCAGCCCTTCTCCGTCAGCAGACCCACCGTCTCGGCCACATAGCCGGAGGTGTGAAGGGAGGACTCGAAGAACCATTGGTCGTACTCGATGCCGTACCGGCGCAGATCGGCCTGCATCTTGGGGATGTTCCGCTCCAGGCCGAAGGCCGCCAGGGCCTCCAGGCGCTGTGCCTCCTCTACGTCCCGGTACTGGTCTCCGTGGAGGTCGTAGAAGGCCTGGGCCAGTTCCCGGATATCATCGCCGTGATAGCCGTCCTCGGGAAAGGGCACCTTCTCCTCCCCCAGCAGGAGCTGGAGGTAGCGGGCCTGAATGGACACGGCGAATTTGTGAATCTGATTGCCGGCGTCGTTGACATAGAACTCTTTCCAGGTGTCGCAGCCGTCCCGGCGGAGAATGTTGGCCAGGGTGTCTCCCAGCACCCCGCCCCGGGCATTGCCCATGTGCATGGGACCGGTGGGGTTGGCGGAGACAAACTCCACCATCACCTTCTGGCCCCGGCCCTCGTCACTCTGTCCGTAGAGGGGACCTTCGGCCTCAATCTCCGCCAGCACATCCCCATACCATTTGGCGCCCAGCCGGAAATTCAGAAAGCCCGGGCCGGCGATCTCCACCGAGGCGAAGAGGCTGTCTGTCAGGTCCATGTGGTCCACCACCGCCTGGGCGATGGCCCGGGGGGCCATTTTCATGGCCTTGGCGCCGGCCATGGCGAAGGAGGAGGCGTAGTCCCCGTTCTGGGGGTCTTTGGGAATTTCCACAGACCCCTTTACTTCCACCCCGGGGGGGAGGACCCCCGCGGCGGCGGCGGCGGCGTAGGCCTGGGCGGTCAGCTGGCTGACCTGGTCCTTTGCGTGCTGAATTAAATTCGCCATAATCGTTCTCTCACCTTTTCTCTGTTTAATGGGGTCACTGACCCGGTGCGGGGGCGGTCAAATGAGGCTCGGTCACCTGAATTTCAAAGGAGTTCTCCCCAATGGGCTGGCTGTCCACTTCCAGGGCATAGCGAATGGAGAGGCGCCCCCCCGCCGTTCCTAGGTCCGCCTTGGCCCGGTGGGTGTTCACCCCCAGCATCAGGCCCCCATAGGGGGTCTCATACAGGGAGACGTGCTTCTGCCCCTCCTGAAAGATCATCTCCGAGTTGAGTGTGCCCTCCCGCCGGAGGGTGATCCGGTCCGGCGCGATGCGGAAGGTGGTGGTGGTGCCCTCCAGGCCGGTGAGCTCACTTTCCAGATAGCTCAGGGAGAAACCCTCTCCCTCCTCCTGCCGGAGGACGCCCTGGGTGACCAGCTCCATCACGTCTTCCTCCCCGGGCTCCAGGCTCTGTACCCCTCGGATTGAGATAATCACTGGTTTTTCCATGAATACAATACACCCATTTCTTTTTTGTTGGTGTTCACTGAAATGTAAACTATTATACATGATCGTACAACAAATGTAAAGTAGTCCCAGGACGCGCTTTGGCAGATTCAGGAGAGAAAACTGAGGCCTTTCGGGGAGAATTCGTGGAGTTTTCCTGCTTTCCACCTTTGACAATCGGCCTTGGGAACACTATAATAGATGGACGACCAGGCAGGGGCAACTTTTCCCCTGTCATCGCTTATAATAGTAAGGACCCATTGTTTCATTTCACAGCGAGGAGGTCATGGTATGCAGCTGGAATTGAGCAAAAAGGAATTCCGACGTCTGCTGGATATGGTCTATATCGGCAACTGGATTCTCAACTCCACCCGGGGAGAGGATCGTTTTCAGGACTACGACAAAGTGGAAAGCCTGCTGTTTGAAAAGGCCCGGCAGGAAGGCATGGGGATCTTGGCGGAGACCTACCAAGGTGAGACCATCCCCTCCCGCCCCTTCGTGGAGGGGGGCATCCATGAGGCCATTATGGAGTATGAGAACAACGTCTTTTTTGATATCCTGGCCGAGGATCTGGCCCGCCGGGATATGAACGACGCCCCCATTGACGAGAGCAACTACGCCGAGCTCACCCACCGGATTGAGGCGTATATCAACGAGTTTGAGGAGAATGGGACGGACAACATTTTGGTGGATATCGACATAGCGCCCTGAGTGAAGACCCATAAAAACCCGGAGCCCCTGTAAGGGGGCTCCGGGTTTTTGCATGGCGACGCAAGAGGGGATTGACAGGGGGGAAAACTGTGGTATACTGTAAATCGTAAGTGATAAGTAGTAAGTAGACAGTAAACGGAAACCTGTCTGCTGTATGAAGGAGGACGTATGCGAGATTTAACTCTGAGCCAGGAATATTTGCTCTGTGCAGTGAACGAGAAGGGAAGACTGCCCCATCTGGGGGTGGAGAGAACGGTCTGCCTGGTGGCGGCGGCGCTGCTGGAGCTCCAGCTGGAGGGCTGTGTGGCTGTGGACAAAAAGTATGTGACTGTGACAGGACCCCTGCCGGAGGGGCAGGCGCATTTACGGCCCCTCTATGCGTTTGTCAACCGTCCAAAGCCGATCCGAAAGGAGAAGCTGCTGGAGGAGTACACCTATACTGTCACCGATGCCCAGCGCGATGAGCTGCTGGAGAGCATTGGGCGCTCCCTGGCGGACCTGGGACTGGTCCAGCCGGTAAAGGTGGGACTGCTGGGGAAAAAGAAGGGATATGCCCCCACCCCGGAGGCTATCAGTGGTGTGGTGGATATGATCCGCGCGGAGCTGCTGGAGGAGGGGGAGATCACCGAGGACGTGGTGTCTCTGGTTGTTCTGATGGAGAAGGGCAACTGCCTCAAGCCCTACTTCTCCGCCTTTGAGCAGAAACAGATGAAGCAGAGGCTTCGGGCCCTTGGCGAATCCCCCACTGGAAAAATGGTCCAAGAGATGGTAGAATACGTGGAGAACATGATGGCCATAGCGGTTGGTCTTATTGCAGTGTATTCTTGACGGGAGAACGGGGGGCGCCATGTCCAGGCAGCGAAAATTAGAGGTCATCCAGCAGGCGGAGGACGTGACCATCGGGGAGTTGGTCCGTCTGACCGACGTGCGGTACAGCACCTTGAAATTTTACACCGAGCAAGGGATGCTGCCCTTTCAGCAGGCGGAGGAAAACCTGACCCGTCGCTATAAACGGGAGGAGAGCATCCGCCGGATTCAGTGGATCAAGGCGCTGCGGCAGGAGGGAAAATCCATCCAGCAAATTAAGCAGATGCTCCACGCCCAGGGGTGAGAAGGGCGGGGAGGAAGCAAAGAAACCGGGGCACCCAGTACAGGGTGTCCCGGTTTTTTCAGGTTCCGCAGAAGAGGGTGCCCAGCAGGGATTGATAGACAGCCCAAAGGGTCAGCCTGGGGACCTCCTCTTGGGCTACCAGGGGGAGCTTTTGATTCTCTTTCCCATCCACCAGGACGGTGAGGCTTCCCAACTCCTGCCCCTTCTCCACCGGGGCTTGGAGGGTGTCCGGGAGGGAAAGGGTGGTGGAGACCTTGCCTGCCTCGGCCTTGGGAAGGAGAATTTGGCTCTCCTGGGTGAGCACCGGCTGCACGCTGTCGGCGGTGCCCAGGGTGACGGGGATGGGGGAGATGGGCTCGGAGGGGGCTACTGTGACCAGGGAATATCCCGCGAAGCCGTAGTTGAGCAGCGCCTTGGCGGTTTCAAATCGGTCCGCAGAGGTGGGGGAGCCCAGCACCACGGCGATGAGCTCCATCCCGTCCTTTTCCGCGGTGGCGGAGACACAGTAGAGGGCGGCGTCGGTGGAGCCGGTTTTCAGACCGGTGGCCCCCTCGTAGAATCGGATGAGCTTGTTGGTGTTGGCCAGCTGGAAGGTTCCATCCCGAAGGGTGTCCATCCAGATGGTGGTGTAGGTGCGGATATCCGGGTGGTTTTGGATCAGCGCCCGGGACATGAGGGCGATGTCATAGGCGGAGGAGTGATGTCCCTCGGCGGGCAGACCGGTGCAGTTGACAAAGACGGTGTTTTCCATGCCCAGCTCCGCCGCTCTGGCGTTCATCTTTTCCACAAAGGCGCTCTCACTGCCGGCCAGGTATTCCGCCATGGCCACACAGGCGTCGTTGCCGGAGGCCACGGCGATGGCCTTGAGCATGTCATGGACGGAGAACGATTCCCCCTCCTTCATGTAGACCTGCGAGCCCCCCATACCCGCCGCGGTGGCGGAGACGGGGACCATGGTTTCCTTGGTGATGGTGCCCTCTTCCAGGGCCTCCATGATGAGGAGCATGGTCATTACCTTGGTGACGCTGGCCAGCTCCAGGGGATCATGGGCGTGCTCCTCATACAGGACCTGGCCTGTGGTCTTCTCCATGAGCAGAACGGCCTTGGCGTTGACCTCCGGCCCCGCCGCCTGGGCGGGGAGGAGGCCCCCGCACAGGACCAGACAGAGAAAGGTGGCGAAGAATTTCTTCATAGAAGGACCTCCTGGTGATCTCGGTTGTCTCCACTCTATGTCTGGACAGGGAGAAGTATGCAGGAAAGGCCCCTGTCATTGAAAAAAGAGAAACCCCGCCGGTTTGTCCGGCGGGGCGAGGGAAAGGGGGTCAATCGGCCCAATGCCGCAGGGTCTCGGCCCAGGCGGTGTATTGCTCCACTTTTCTTTGGCAGTCGGCGCTGTCGGTGCCGGAGGCCAAAACATAGACTTTGATCTTGGGTTCGGTGCCCGAGGGACGGACCACCAGGGTGGTGCCGTCGGCCAGCTGGTATCCCAGCACGTTGGACCCTGCCAACTCCATGGCGGTAGTCTCTCCTGTGGCAGTGTCCCGTTCGGTGCCGGTCTGGTAGTCCCGCTGGAGGCAGACCGTGGTGCCCGCGATCTGGTCGGGGGGTGTCTGCCGGAGAGCAGCCATGATGGCCTGCATTTTGCCCATGCCCTCCAGGCCGGGCATCACCAGGTTCAGGGTGTTTTCTCCATAATATCCGTATGTCTCATAAATGGCCTGGAGAGCGTCCAGCAGGGTCATGCCCCGGGCGGCGTACCAGGCGGTCATCTCCGTGAGCAGAAGGGCGGCGGTGACCGCGTCCTTGTCCCGGACGTAGTCGCCGATCATATAGCCGATGGACTCCTCATAGGAGAAGATCACGTGGCCCTGGCCGGCGGCCTCCAGCTGGTTTTTCTTTTCCGCCATGAACTTAAAGCCGGTGAAGGTGTTGTAGCACCGCACCCCATTGGCCTCGGCCACCACCTGGGCCAGCTGGGTGGTCACCAGGGACTTGAGGGCCACCGGGTTCTCCGGCAGGGTCCCCGCCCGGCGCTTGGCGCCGATGAGGTAGTCCAGCAGGAGCACCCCGGTCTGATTGCCGGAGATCTGGACATAGTCTCCCTTCCGGTCTTTCACCTGAATGGCCACTCGGTCCGCGTCGGGGTCGGAGCCCAGGATCAGTTGGGCGTCCACCTCCTTGGCCAGCTTCTGGGCCAGGGCAAAGCTCTCGGGGGTCTCTGGGTTGGGGGATTTCACGGTGGGGAAGGTGCCGTCGATGACCATCTGTTCCGGCACGCAGTGCAGGTGCCGGATGCCCAGCTGCTCCAGCACATAGGGAATCTGCTGGTATCCCGTGCCGTGGAAGGGGGTGTAGACCATGCGGAAGGTGTCGGCCACCTGGGCCACGGCCTGCCTGTCGTTGATCTGATCCAGCACGTGGGAGAGGAATTTGTCATCGGTCTCCCGGCCCAGCAGGGTGATGAGCCCCTGGGCCCGGGCCTGTTCGTAGTCCATGGTCCTGACATCGTCGAAGACATCCAGGGCCTCCATCTGGGCGGCGATGGCCGCCGCGTGCTGGGGGGGCAGCTGGGCGCCGTCCTCCCAGTAGACCTTGTAGCCATTGTACTCCTTCGGAT
>ENA-OPBG01002591-OPBG01002591.1-human-gut-metagenome-genome-assembly--contig:-NODE-2591-length-10439-cov-2.503274_pt1 | contig 10439 bp, 8 predicted proteins | sample MGYA00241065_ERZ501446 | MGnify/ENA primary metagenome ERZ501446 (study PRJEB25962, sample SAMEA2042632) | human gut metagenome | biome: human gut; feature: human-associated habitat; material: faeces...
GGCGGCACAGTATAATGCTTCCGGTTGTTTTTTTATAAAAATTATGTTAAAAGTTGCAGTTTTTAATTTATTAGCATTGATTTTCTAGGAAATATATGTTAAAATGTTCTAGTATTATAAATATGAATAATTAAACCGTTAGGAGGAATACTAAATGCAAGTAGTAAAAATAATATTAGTTGTAGTAGATTTAATAATTTGTTTAGCATTAACAATATTAGCCATGGTACAATCAAAAGATGATGCAGGGTTATCATCAACAATAACAGGTTCATCTACAAATAACTTTTTTGAGAAAAATAAAGGCAGAACAAAAGAAGGAATGCAAAAAAAATGGACTATTATATTAGGAATATCATTTGTAATAGTTACAATAGCACTTTCTATAATTTACATAGCATAAATTAACAAAAGCGGTTCAGTAGAACTGCTTTCTTTTATATATTAAATCATAATTTAGGAGGAAAAATGAGCAAAGAAGAAATAATTGGAACATATAGGAAAAATCAAAAAGGATTTGGATTTGTAAAAATAGAAGATCAAGAAGATGAAATATATATATCAAGAGAAAATTCAAAAAATGCTTTAAATGGAGATACTGTAGCAATTAAAATAATAGCAGAAAAAGAAGGAGATAAAAAGCAAGAAGGTAAAATAGTAAAAATAGTAAGACATGAAAAAGATACAGTAGTTGGAACTTTTCAAAAAAGTAGAAATTTTGCATTTGTTGTTCCAGATGACAAGAATTTTGGAACAGATATATTTATATCAAAAGCTAATTGGGGAAAAGCAAGAGATAAGAAAAAAGTATTAGTACAAATTTTAAAATATCCAGAAAAAGGAAAAAATGCAGAAGGAAAAGTTATTGAAGTATTAGGCGGAATTAATGAAGCAGGTGTTGACATGTTATCATTAATAAAACAATATGAACTTCCATATAAATTTCCAGATGAGGTTGTTGCAGAAGCAAAAGCCTATGGAGATAAAATTGATCCATCAGATTTGCCAAGAAGAAGAGATTTGCGTAATGACATAATATTTACAATTGATGGTGAAGATGCCAAAGACTTAGATGATGCAATACATGTAGAAAAATTGGAAAATGGTAATTATAAATTAGATGTTCATATTGCAGATGTAAGTCATTATGTAAGAGAAAAAACAGAACTTGATAAAGAAGCATATTTAAGAGGAACAAGTATTTATATGTTAGGAAGAGTAATACCAATGCTTCCAAGAGAATTATCAAATGGAATATGTAGTTTAAATGCAGGTGAAGATAGATATACATTATCATGTTCAATGGAAATAACACCAAAAGCTAAAATAGTATCATCAGATATATATAAAGGTGTAATATGTGTAACAGAAAGAATGTGTTATACAGATGTACAAAAAATATTAGATAGATCTGATGAAACAGTCTTAAAAAGATATGAAAAATATATTTCATATTTTGATTTAATGGCAGAATTAGCAAATATATTAAAAGCAAAAAGAAAAGAAAATGGATATTTGAATCTTGAAATTCCAGAAAGTAAAATAATACTTGATGAAAATGGTGTTGCAATAGATGTAAAAAAATATGAAACATATTTTGCAAATGAAATAATTGAACAATTTATGCTAATTGCAAATGAAACAGTTGCTGAAAAATTTTATTGGTTACAAGCACCATTTATATATAGAAACCATGAAGCACCAGATGTTGATAAAGTAAAAGAATTAAATAAATCATTATATAATTTTGGATATAAAATAAAAATTTCAAAAGAAGAAATTATTTATCCAAATGAATTTGCAAAAATTCTTGAAGATGTAAAAGGTAAAGATGAAGAAAAAGTAGTATCAAATATAATATTAAGAACTTTGAGAGTTGCAAAATATGAGGCAGAAAATAAAGGACATTTTGGAATTGCAAGTAAATATTATTGCCATTTTACATCACCAATAAGAAGATATCCTGATTTATTCATACACAGAATAATATCAAAATATTTAGATAATGATTATTTAGTAAATGATTTTTGGATTAAGAAATATGAAAAAAGAGCAGAAAAGAGAGCGGAAAATTGTTCAGAAAGAGAAAGAGTTGCAACAAAGGTTGAAAGAGAAGCAGAAGATATTAAGAAAGCAGAATTTATGGAAAGTAAAATTGGTGAAGAATATGAAGGAATTGTATCATCTGTTACTAATTTTGGAATATTTGTTGAACTTGACAATACTGTTGAAGGTTTAATTCGTTACGAAAAATTAGGTGATGAATATTTTATTTATAATGAAGAAAAGAGACAAGCTATTGGTGAACATACTGGAAAGGTTTATCAAATTGGAGATAAGGTTAAAATTAGAGTTGCTAATGCTAGTAAATTAATGAGACAAATTGATTTTGAGATATGTGAAGAAAAGGCGGAATAAAAATATTCCGTCTTTAATTTTCTAAATCCATTCACCATATTTCTTAATATAAATCTTTTTAGCAATAACTGCAACAAAACAATACAATATTGGAACACCAATAATAACTAAGAAATCTTTAGCAGCAAGAGCAGTAAGACCAATTGCACGACCTATAAAAGTAAAAGGTATAATCATAGCAATAATACAAATTGAAATTGATGAAAAGTAAACAGCTTTTGAAGCATGACTCTCTTTAAAAGGAATCTTAGCAGTTCTAATAACATGCATTCCAACAAGGTTTGAAACAATACTATAAATAAACCAAATAGTTTGGAAAATTGCAGGTTCATGAATATCATAAGTAAACCAAACTAAAGCAAAAACTATTAAATCAAAACATGAACTAAGTGGTCCCATAAATAGCATAAAATTTTTTAGACTTTTTACATCAAACTTTTTAGGTTTTTTCAAATATTCTTCATCAACATTATCTAAAGGTAAAGTCAATTGACCGAAATCATATAATAATCCTTCAACTAGAAGTTGAATTGGTGTTTCAGGTAAAAATGGAAGAATAACACTTGCAATAATTACAGACATAACCTCACCAAAATTAAAGCTTGCAGCAAGTTTAATATATTTCATTAGATTTGCATAAGTATGACGACCTTCTTTTACACCATCAAGTAAAACATGTAAATCTTTCTCAAGTAAAATAATATCTGCAGATTCTTTTGCAATATCAACAGCTGTATCAACAGAAATACCAACATCAGAATTTATAAGTGAAGGACTATCATTTATACCATCGCCCATATATCCAACAACATTTCCAGTATTTCTTAAAAGTCTTACAATACGAGCTTTTTGAATAGGAGAAAGTTTTGCAAAAATATTTGTCTTTTTCAATAATCTTTTTACAGCAATATCTTGTAATTTATCAATTTGACTTCCAATAACAATTTGTGGTGATTTAATACCAACTTTATCACAAATACATTTTGTAACTTCAACATTATCACCAGTTAAAACAATAACTCTAATTCCATTTTTATTAAGTTTTTCAATTGATGATTTTGCACTTTCTTTTGGTGGATCAAGAAATCCTATAAAACCAATTAAAACCATATTTTTTTCATCTGATACTGTAAATTCAGAAGTTTTTTCTAAATTATTTTTTTGACAAACAGCAACAACACGAAGTCCCTGTTTGTTTAAATCTTTAGTAATTTTTTTGATATTTTCTTTAATTGCATTTGTTATAGGAGATACATTACCTTGATAATCAACCATCGTAGAAATACCTAAAATTTCTTCGACAGCACCTTTTGTAATCATTTGAGTTTTTTGACCATCACTAACTATAACAGAAAGACGACGTCTTGCAAAATCAAAAGGAATTTCATCAATTTTTGTATATTTTTCTGATAATTCACTTAAACCATGTTCATTTATATGATTTATAACAGCTTCATCAATATTACTTTTCAATCCAGTTTGAAAATAACTATTTAAAAAAGCATGCTTTAAAGTTCTAATATCTTCATTTCCATTAATATCAAGATATTTTTCAAGAACAATTTTATCTTCAGTCAATGTACCAGTTTTATCTGTACATAAAATATTCATTGCACCAAAACTTTGAATTGAATCAAGCTTTTTTACAATTGTTTTCTTTTTTGACATTCGTAAAGCACCTTTTGATAAACTAGATGAAAGTATAACAGGTAATAGAAGAGGTGTAATACCAATTGCAATAGCAACAGCAAATGTAAATGATGTTATAATACTATGTTTTTGGACTGTAAGTATAAAAACAATAGGTATTAAAATTAGCATAAATTTTATTAATAATTTACTTATATTTTCGATACCTTTTTGAAAGGCTGTTTTAGGTTTACCTGAAGTTAGTGTATGAGATACTTTCCCAAAATAAGTATCATCAGCAGTTAATACAACAATACCTTTAGCACTACCACTAATAATATTTGTTCCCATAAAACATATTGTATCAATATCTGAAAGATTTTCTATATCAGTATCAAAATCAAGTTCTGTAGTATCAAGTTTTTTTATTGCATCAGATTCACCAGTTAAACTTGATTGACCAACATATAAATCTTTTGATTCAATAATTCTTAAATCAGCTGGAACCATGTCACCAGCTGAAAGTAATATAGTATCACCTAAAACTAAATCTTTAAAAGGTAGTTTTTCTTTTTTACCATTTCTTATAACTGTTGCAGTAGTTGAAACTAATTGTTTTAGTTTTTCAGCAGCCTTGTTTGATCTATATGAAGATATAAAATCTAATAAAGTGCTTATTGTAACTAAAACGAGAATTACAATAATATTTGCATAATTAGGATCTTCAGCTAAATAAACATCTGTGTAATATAATACACAAGATATTGCCAATAATATATTATTAAAAGGTGTAAATAAACTACGAAACAGGTAATTATACCATTTTTTTGGTTTTGTTTGTGTAACTTCATTCAAACCATATTTTTGCCTTCTAAATGTTATTTCCTCATCAGATAGGCCACCTTCTTTTATTTTGAACTTTGTGCAAAATTCTTCTTTGGGCATTTTGCATAGATGCCCATAAATTTTATTGATGTCAACATCATCTTTTTTGTCATTTGCCATATTTTCTCACGTTCCTTTCATATTTATTATGTTTTTTCTTTTGAAATTTTAAACATATTTAATATACCACTATGAAAAATAAAATTCAATTGATATAAAAATTTTTTAAAATTCTTGACAAAAAAATGACATATTATATAATATAGTGGATAAGATAAAACAAAAGAGAGTCATGAGGTTAAAAAATAATTATAATTTTTACTGTGTTAAATTTTATTTAAAACGCGGTTACATACACTACGTATGCGCCCTTGCCTTTTAAATAAAATTTGCCTTGCCAGAATTCAACTATTTTCCAATCCGGGTGTACAATTTTTGAAATAAATATAAAAAGAAGGGTAGGTAATTATTATGAAAGTGAAATTTAAAATAAAAGGAATTGATTGCGCAAATTGTGCAGCAGAATTAGAAAGGGCTATACAAAAAATAGATGGTGTAACAGAGGCATCTTTAAGCTTTATGACAGAAAAATTGGTAATGGAAATTGAAGATGATAGAAAAGATGAAGTATTAAAGAATTTAAAAAAGGTTGTAAAAAAAGAAGAACCTGATTGTACTATAGAGGAAATTTAATTGGAGGAAATCAAATGAAAAAAAGAGGAGTTAAAATAATAATATCAGCAATATTATTTGTGCTAGCATTAGTAATTCCATTTTCAAATGAATTGATAAATAATGGATTGTTTATTATAAGTTATTTAGTTGTAGGATTTGAAATATTAAAAAAAGCTGTAAGAAATATATTTAGAGGAAAAGTTTTTGATGAAAACTTTTTAATGGCTGTTGCGACAATAGGCGCATTTGCAATAGGCGAATTTCCAGAAGCTGTTGCAGTTATGTTGTTTTATCAAGTTGGTGAATGGTTCCAGTCTTATGCCGTTTCCAAATCTCGAAAATCAATTGCAAGTTTCATGGATATAAGACCAGATTATGCAAATATTGAGAAAGATGGAAAAATTGAAAAAGTTGATCCTGATGAAGTGAAAATTGGAGATATAATTATTGTAAAAACAGGAGAAAAAATACCATTAGATGGTGTTGTTGTTGAGGGTACATCAAGCTTAGATACAATGGCATTGACAGGAGAATCTGTTCCAAGAGTTGTAAAAACAGAAGATGAAGTGCTAAGTGGTTGTATCAATAAAGATGGTTTATTAAAAATAAGAGTAACTAAAGAGTTTGGAGAATCAACAGTAAGTAAGATTTTAGATTTAGTAGAAAATGCAAGTAGTAAAAAATCAAAATCTGAAAACTTTATTTCAAAATTTGCAAAATATTATACTCCAACAGTAGTTATAATAGCTGTACTTTTAGCATTTATACCACCAATAATATTAAAAGATTTTAGTACATTTTCAGTATGGCTATATAGAGCATTGTCATTTTTGGTTGTATCATGTCCATGTGCATTAGTAATATCAATACCATTAAGTTTCTTTGGAGGAATTGGTGGAGCATCTAAAATGGGAATATTAATAAAAGGAAGTAACTATTTAGAGGCATTAGCAAATACAGAAATAGTAGTATTTGATAAAACAGGAACATTAACAGAAGGAATTTTTGAAGTTCAAGATATTTATGCAGAAGGAATTGAAAAAGATGAGTTATTAAGAATTGTTGCACATGCAGAAAACTATTCAAACCATCCAATTGCTAAATCAGTAAAGAAAGCATATAACAAAGAAATTGACGAAAAAATCATAAAAAATCCACAAGAATTAAGTGGAAAAGGAATCTGGGCTAAAATTGATGAAAAAGATATTTTAGTTGGAAATGAAAAGTTAATGTTAGAAGAAAAAATAGACTTTAAAAAATGTGATGAAGTAGGAACGATATTATATGTTGCAATTGATAAAAAATATGTAGGAGATGTATTAATTGCAGATAAAATAAAACAAGATTCTCCAAAAACAATTAGAGAATTAAAAGCAATGAATATTAAAGAAACAGTAATGCTTACAGGTGATAAAAAAGAAGTTGGAGAATATGTTGCTAAAAAGTTAAATATGGATAAAGTTTATACTGAATTATTACCAGATGGAAAAGTTGAAAAAGTAGAAGAATTATTAAAACAAAAGAGTGAAAATGGAAAGCTTGTATTTGTTGGTGACGGAATAAATGATGCACCTGTTTTAACAATTTCAGATATTGGTGTTGCAATGGGTGGACTTGGATCTGATGCGGCAATAGAAGCAGCAGATATTGTTATAATGACAGATGAAACTTCAAAAATAAGTAAAGCAATTAACTTGTCAAAAAAGACAATGAGAATTGTTCGTGAAAATATTATTTTTGCAATATTTGTAAAAATAGCAGTTCTTGTATTAACTGCATTTGGAGCCTCTACGATGTGGGAAGCTGTTTTTGCAGATGTAGGAGTTTCTGTTATTGCAATAATTAATGCTTTAAGAATGTTGAATATAAAGAAATTTGAATAATAGAAAAAACGCAATCTTAATTGATTGCGTTTTTTATGGAATGAATATGATTTTGAAATTATTTCTTGTTAAAACTCAAACATTCTACAACAAAATCGTTTGCAGAATTTCCATCTACATCAACTTCTAAATATTGAGAAGGAATGTAGGTGATAAAAATTCTTTTGCATTTATCATTGATAACCCAATGATGTTTAATTAATTTTGTGTAAGTGTTTGTAAGTGTAATTTTACAAGAAGTGTCTTTTCCAACACTTGCTTTTATGATAACAAGTCCTCTCAGACCAGTACCAGTAGAGAAAACGTAATGTCCTTTTTCAAAGAAGAAAAGTACTAATTTGTTATCCATTAAAAAGCAAATGCTCCAAGTGATTGCTACAAAAACAATCACAGGTAAGATAATCAATAAATTCCGAGCCATATTTTTCCCTCCATTACATAACTCAATTGAGTGATTACATTTGTAAGTAAAAACTTACAAAATCAAGGTGCTTTACCTTAACAGGTAAAATAATACCATAAATTTACATAAAAGTCAATTTGCATTAAAAATTTTATATATAAAGACAAAGAGCAAACTTAGAACATGGATTCCAAGTTTGCTCTTTGCAAATATCGTTACAACGGTTTATTTTTTTTCTGTCAATTCTTCCTTGAGATGCTTCATTGCCAAATCGTGCTGGTTGCAAATATAATATCCGTATTTCTCAAATTCCTTAGAGCGATCATCTAATTTGAACAAACCATAGGCTAGATTATATTCAAAATTTTGTTCTGGTGTAGGAATATCAATTTTCCATTCAGGAATATTTAAAAGTGCTAAGGCATGAAAAAGTGAAAAGTAGTTGAAAGCAGCAGCAGTAGTGATATTAGGATAAATTCTGATGTATGACGGATTAGCTAATTCTTCCATAATTCGTTTTGCAATTTCATCTTGTATTTGTCGCATTTCTTTTTTAGTAAACTTTTTTTGTGGAAGTTTTAATGTAAGATAAAACAGATTGTCAAACTGGTTATAGTCAATACTATACCAGTATTCATTAGGAATTGCTTTGGGATAGGAAAGAGCTTCTGCGATTAATTTACAGCAACTTAATTCAAGTCCCATCCACTGAGCAGATTCAAGATTTTCCATAAATTTTTCCAAATTTTCTTTTTTAATCATCATGTTGTTTTCCTCCAATTGTAAATTTGTGACAGAAAAAAATCGACAAATGTCAAAGACATCATATATAGAGTATAACACTAATTTACATAACTTGCAAGAGTGACAAAAAATATTTTGGGCAAAATATAGACATTTGAGGTTAAGTGGTGTAAAATAATTAAGTATAAAATGGAGAAAAATAATGATAAGAATAAAAGATATAAAAATAAGAGAAGATTTATTAGAAGAAAAAGTATTAGAAAAAGCATTACAAAAAAATAGATTACAAAAAGAAGATGTGAAAAAATGGTATATTTATAAAAAATCAATAGATGCCAGAAAAAAAGAAGACATTTTCTATAATTATACAATAGACATTGAGTTAAAAGATAAAAATAAAGAAAAAAAATTTGAAAAAATTGAAGAATATAAAATGCCAGAAATAAAAGTAAAAAGGACAAGTAAAATTCAACCAGTAATAATAGGAGCTGGACCAGCAGGTTTATTTTCTGCATTAATCTTTGTTGAAAATGGAATAAAGCCAATTCTAATTGAAAGAGGAAAAAGAGTAGAAGATAGAGTAAAAGATGTCGAGGAATTTATAAATAGTAAAAAATTTAACCCTAAATCTAATATTCAATTTGGAGAAGGTGGGGCAGGAACATTTTCAGACGGAAAATTAAATACTGGAAATTCAAGTATATATTCAAGAAAAGTACTCGAAGAATTTGTAAAATTTGGTGCGCCAAAAGAAATAATGTATGTTGCAAAACCACATTTGGGAACAGATAATTTGGTAAAGATTGTGAAAAATATTAGAGAATATATATTAGAAAAAGGTGGACAAATATTTTTTGAAGAAGAAGTTATAGATTTTGAAATAAAAAAAGGTCAGATAAAATCTGTAATAACAAACCAAAAAAGAAAAATAGAAACAGATAGTGTTATATTAGCAATTGGACATAGTGCAAGAGACACATTTAAAAAATTGAATGAACTAGGAGTAAAAATTGCACCAAAAAACTTTGCTGTTGGGGTTAGAATAGAACATTTACAAAAAGATATAAATATGGCTCAGTATGGAAACAAAACAAAATTGAGATTAGGGTCTGCAGATTATAAATTAGTATATCATGCCTCAAATGGAAGAACTTGCTATACATTTTGCATGTGCCCTGGTGGAAAAGTAATGGCCTCAAATTCAGAAGAAAGTTCAATTGTAACAAATGGAATGAGTAATTTTGCAAGAGATGGAGAAAATGCAAATAGTGCATTACTTGTAAATATATCTGTTGAAGATTTTTATAAAGAATCGCCATTAGATGGAATGTATTTTCAAGAAGAATTAGAGAAAAAAGCAACATATAATCCAATAATTGAAGAAACAGAAGAAGAACCTATAAAGAAAAAACGTCGAAAAAGGAAAAAAATACAATGCACCAATACAAAGAGTTGAAGATTTTCTCGAAAATAAAACAACAACAAATTTAGGAAAAATAAAGCCAACATATATGCCTGGAGTAACATTTTCCAACCTGAATGAAATATTGCCAGAATTTGTTTCAAATACATTAAAAGAAGGATTAACAGATAGAGAATATTGTATCCTTTTAGCCTCTTTATTGTATTCAATGGATAAAATTGCAAATACGGTAGGGCATTATGACGCATATAGAAAAAGAGATAATATTCAAGATAAATTCATTTATGAGTTAATTAATGCAGAGAAAACATCTGATAAATTTGTTATTTATAGAATGGATGCAAATAAATTAGTACGAAAGATAAAAGCAGACATTGCG
>ENA-OPBG01002594-OPBG01002594.1-human-gut-metagenome-genome-assembly--contig:-NODE-2594-length-10426-cov-4.456369_pt1 | contig 10426 bp, 6 predicted proteins | sample MGYA00241065_ERZ501446 | MGnify/ENA primary metagenome ERZ501446 (study PRJEB25962, sample SAMEA2042632) | human gut metagenome | biome: human gut; feature: human-associated habitat; material: faeces...
TAAATAAGCGGCAGCCAAGTTCATTTTCCAGTTTGTGTATGGTACGCGTGACTGCCGGCTGGCTGGTCTTCAGTACCGTTGCCGCCTTGGTAAGATTTTCATATTTTGCTACATAATAAAATATTTTGTAATATTCAAAATTTGAATTCATAATAAAAACTACTCCTCTTCATCTCTCACTATATTTTAAAAAATAAGTGAAAAATGTCAAGTGATATCTTCCTTCTCCACCGCCGTCAACTTTTCTTATATACTTTTACATATTCCAAAAGAGATCTGACATATCCAAATGCCAAATCTCTTTTTTGTTCTTATTAACCTTTTACAGCTCCGGCTGCAACACCTTTGATAATATGCTTCTGACAAGCCAGATAGAAGATAACTACCGGAATTACCGCAAGGATCAGCGCTGCCATAACAGCACCCATATCTACACGTCCGTAACTTCCCTTCATATACTGGATCGCAATTGAGATTGTCTTATACTTATTCAGATCCAGTACCAGGTATGGAAGTAGGAAGTCGTTCCAGATCCACATCGTCTCCAGGATTCCTACGGAAATGTATGTCGGCTTCATGATCGGAAGTACAACGGAGAAAAAGGTTCGAAGTGGTGTACATCCGTCGATCATTGCTGCTTCTTCAATTTCCAATGGAATGGATTTTACAAATCCGCAGAACATGAATACTGCCAGACCTGCACCAAATCCGAGGTAAATGATGATGATTCCCCAAGGTGTACGAAGCCCTGTACGGTCAGCTACCAGCGATAAGGTGAACATAACCATCTGGAACGGAACAACCATGGAAAATACACAGAGTAAATATAACAGTTTTGTAAACTTACTGTTTACTCTTGTAATATACCATGCACACATAGAAGTACATACAAGGATCACAAGTACGGAACCAACTGTGATAAATACAGTCCAGCCGACTGCACCCAGCAGTTCATATTTGTCAATTGCGGACAGGAAGTTATCGATTCCTACCCATGTCTGCTTTGTCGGAAGTTTGAATGGTTCTTTGTTGATAAATACTTTATTTTTAAATGAGTTGATCAGCACGATCAGGATCGGCATGATATATACAATACCGATGATCGCAAATGCACCTGTTCCAAACCAGCTTAATTTACTTGTTTTTTTCTTCATTACTGCTGTACCTCCTTAGAACGTGTTGCACGTAACTGGATCATACCGATCACAACTACGATTGCAAAGAAGATGACTGCCTTCGCCTGTCCGACTCCTTCCCATCCGGTACGTCCGTAGAACGTATTGAAGATATTAAGCGCCATCATCTCAGACATCTTAGACGGTTCACCGGCTGTCAGGGACAGGTTCTGATCGAATAACTTGAATCCGTTTGTAATTGACAGGAACATACAGATCGTGATCGATGGCATCATCATCGGGATTGTTACCTTGAATAATGTCTGGATCTTATTTGCTCCGTCAATCTCTGCTGCTTCAATGACATCACCAGGAATGGACTGAAGACCCGCAATATAGATGATCATCATATAACCGATCTGCTGCCAGCTGACCAGAATGATCAGTCCCCAGAAACCATACCACTCATTCAGAGCAAGTGCGGTACCATATCTGGAAAGAACTCCGTTAAAGATCAGCTGCCAGATATATCCAAGTACGATACCACCGATCAGGTTCGGCATGAAGAAGATCGTACGGAAGACATTTGTTCCGTGCATTTCTTTTGTCAGTGCCATTGCAAGTGCAAATGCTATGATGTTAATGATCAGAAGAGATGCAATCGCGAACAGTACAGTATACCAGAATGAATGACGGAATGCCGTATCTTTCAGTGCTTCTATGTAATTTGAAAATCCTACGAATTTCGCGTCTGTTACGGTTGTAAATTTACAAAATGAAAGCCAGATTCCCATAATAAAAGGAACGATAAAGCCAAGAATAAATGCAAAAAACGTTGGAAGCACGAAAATCGGCATATAACGTTTGATGGATTTTTCCATAATAAATTCCTCCTCCCATGCAGAGAATCTCCGCTTCATTTCCCTGCACTTTTTCATAAAAGCGGCGGGGGTTTCTTGCAACCGCCCGCCACTACTCACTTCATATAACTATTTTGATTGTTACATTTTTATTTTTATTTTGCTGCTGCAGCTTCTTTTGCCCATCCGTCAACGAATGCTGTTGTAACTTTTGCCCAGTTTGCATCTGTCGGATCTGCTGCGTAACTTGTCAGTGCAGAACCCACTCCGTTCTTCCACTCTTCTGATGGCATTGTTGAGAAGTTCCAAGATACAGGAGTCTTTCCGTCTTCTGTATATTTGTTTGCTTCGTTAACAAGTACGTTGTCTGATTTCAGGTTCTTCTTAAATGGAATTGTGAATCCCATGTCTTTGCACATTGCCTTTACACCATCATCAGATGTTACACACCAGTTCATGAAATCAAGTGTTGCCTGAATGTCGTCTTCAGATGCTTTGGAGTTTACACACCAGTAGTTCTCTGTACCTGTACAGATTCCCTGATCTTCTTCGCCTTCTACACCGATGTAGATTGGAAGGATTCCAAGATTGTCATCTCCGACGTCTTTGATGTTGTTATATTCCCATGTACCATTCTGGTAGAATACTGCATCACCTGTTACGAAATCTGCTGTTGCATCGTCAGCTGTCTTTGTAGAAAGTTCTGTTGGTTTGCAGGTAGCGTTGTTGATGTAGAGATCCCAGATCTGACGGTAGTTATCAAGGTATGTTCCTTTGATAGCATCTGTGTTATCGATTCCTTCATCTTTGTATTCATAGTAGATTGGAAGGTTTGCCAGATGAGTTTTGAATCTCCAGTCAGATGATCCGTCCATACCAGCGGATGTAAATGCTGAGAATCCAAGTTTGTCCTTATTTGCTGTGATATCTTCTACAACTTTCTTGAAGCTGTCAAAGTTAGTGATATCATCAGCTGAGTATCCTGCTTTCTTTAACAGTTCTTTGTTGTAAATGATTCCGTAGCTTTCTATTACGTATGCGATTCCTGACATCTTGTCGCCGTCCATCAGTGCGAAATCATCACTTGTCAGCTGTTTTGCAACATCAGAATCTTTCAGATCGTAGCAGTAATCTTTCCAGCTTGCAAGTCCAACCGGTCCGTTTACCTGGAACAGTGTCGGAGCATTGCTCTTAGCCATCTCAGATTTTAATGTCTTTTCGTATTCTCCGGATGCTGCTGTAAGTACTGTGACATCCACTCCTGTTTCTTTTGTATACTCTTTTGCCAGATCCTGCCACTGCTCATCCTGTTCTGGTTTGAAGTTTAAGTAGTATACTTTTCCTTTTGCGTCTTTCTTGTCTGACTTGCTGTCAGAAGAGCTTCCACATCCTGCAACCATTCCTGTTGCCATGGCTGCTACCAGCATTGCTGATACAACTTTACGCATTTTCATAATTCATTTCCCTCGCCTTTCTTTTTTGAAACCTTCGTTTCTCTTGTTGTCATTATATTAACAGAAATGCGCTCAGATCCTGTATCAATAAAACAACCTGATATACAAAAAAACATATCTATTGTTCTTCTTCAAACTGCCGGATGCTTTCGTCTTCTGCCTGCGTGAATTCCTGCTCCGTTATCTTTCCCTGTACCAGGTCCGCCAGACATTCTCCCAGTACATCCTCCTGCAGCAGTGAATTCCACTTCACCTGATAATTCGGTACAATCTGTGGATTTCCCGTATAAGCCTTCAGATAATCATCTAACAGCGTTCCTTCCTGTCTTGTCCTGCTGTTCAGCAACTCCTCTTTCTGTTCTTTATTCAGTTTCGTTCTGAATTTGAGGAACTCAACTGCGCCTTTTTTTACTTTTTCACTATAAGTTGATACAACTGCCCAGCCGAATGTCTCCGGTGAGCCTATCAGTTTATTTTCAGGAAATGTAGAAAAACATACTTTTTTCTGCATTTCCTCCGGAATCTGATCAATCATCCAGTAACCATTAGGTATCATCGCTGCATTTCCTGCCACAAAATTATCATAAGCTACGTCAAAATCATTATGTAATGCATCCCGGGTCGTATATTGGAATAATTTTTTTAATGTACCGGCTATCTCCAGCCCCGGCTCATTCTGATAGGTATCCGGATATAATTGCTTCATGAATGCCGCACCTTCTTCACTTCCTGCTACTTCTGCCGTTGCGAGCAGCATTGCGGCCCATGCCGTCCCTTCCGTATGCAGGGCAAGCGGCGTGATCCCTGCTGCTTTCAGTTTCTCACAACATTTCCAGAATTCTTCCCATGTCTCAGGAAATCTGCTGATTCCTGCCTGTTCAAATAACTCCCGGTTCCAGAAAACCCCTGAACAGGCGAATGCCGCCGTGCTGATCGGCCCCAGATAAATCTTTCCATCTTCTTCCATGACCGATTCCATTACTGACGGTTCGATCATATCCTTCCATTCCTGATCTTCATTAATGTACGGTGTCAGGTCCTCAATCCTGCCTTTCTTGATCATCATCTGATAGAAAGACGGAAGCATACGCAGATCAGTGATAATAGCCGGTAATTCATCTGTCACATTCATACGTTTCAGATTCTTCCGGTATTCTTCCTCCGTCTCCATCACCCAGTCCACATCTATATGATACTTTCCTTTATATGCCCTGTTAAACCGCTCCACCACTTCCTCTTCATTCTTATTACCGGTACTGGAATCTACGGTAAGGATCATTGGAATCTCTACTACTTTATTCTTTTTTCTGGTCTGTGTATTCTCTTTTCCCGCACAGCCGGTCAGTGCTGTCAGCATGGCGATCACCATCACTGCTGCCATAATCCGTCTACTGTTCACTGTTTTCTTTCCCGTCATCCGGAATCTGGATAACACAGACGGTTCCATTTGTATCAGATTCATAGAAAACTCTCACATCCTCCCCATACTTTAACCGCAGTCGTGTAATAATATTTATCACACCGTAACCATGTTTTTTGTCTTCAAAACTGTCTTTCATTTTTGACACCGGTATCTCCGACAGTCCGTTTAACTTCTCTGCTATCTGCTCTTCCATCGGAGTTCCGTTATTATAGACACTGAATGTAAGCTGTCCGGCCTGTTCAGTGACACTGATCCTTATCAGACCACCTTCGAAGATATCACAAAATCCATATTTGACTGCATTTTCCACAATTGGCTGTAAGATCAGCTTTAATATCCACCTTGTTTTCAGTTCTTCTCCACATTCAATCTCATAGTGGAACAGATTCTCATTGCGGATCTGCTGGATCTCCATATAACTTTTTACATTTTCCAGCTCGTCTTCTACTGTCACAATCTCACGTCCTTTGCTCAGTGACAGACGCAGATACTTTGACAGTGCCTGTATCATCTTCATCGTCTTCTCTTCCCCGTTGATCCGCGCCAGCATATAGATGGTATCCAGGGTATTATAGAGAAAATGCGGATTGATCTGGCTGATCAGCGTATTCATCTCACTGATTCTTAGTTCTTTCTGCTGATTCTTGACCTCGTTCTGGAACTCTTCGATATTCTTTAACATCTCGTTATAGGCATGCCCGATCTTATCCAGTTCTGTGTCCGTATGGATCTGAATGGTATGTGTAAAATCATTTCCATCAAAACTTGTCATGGCATCACTGATCTGTCTGATCGGCCGGGTAAATGTCTTTGATGCATAAAGACTTAATACAAACGCCAGCACCGCGATCACCGCATAGATAGTGAGTAATACGATCAATATCTGCGTCAGTCCCTGATTCAATATCGCATCCGGAACCAGTGTAAAGATCACCATCCCTGTCTCTTCCTGCCGGTATGCCTGCAAAATCCCGCCTTCTATCTTTTTTCCCTGCACGATCACGCCGGATTTTTTCGTTCTGGTCAGTTCCGTAATCTTCTTCATTGTCTTTTTTCCGATACTGAAATCTTCCGGATCCTGCCGGATACAGGTCTTTCCTTCCGGGCTTATGATTCCCACTGCAACATCTTTTGCAATCTTCCTGTCTTTATCCATAACACTTTCCAGAAACTGTTGATTCATCTTCAGATACACGATTCCAGGTTCGTGTGCGTAATCCATACTATTCACATATCTTCCGATAAACAATGCTTCATCCCCCGTACCAAACAGGTAATCCCGGGTCCAGATCCACTGCGTCTTCGCATACTCATCCCCCATTTTCTCACGCAGACCACTGCTTTGAAAATCCGAATAACCAATCTGGGAATAGGATTTTTCGTAAACATTTCTTTTATTATCAATGTAGCAGTAATCAGCGACATGATTCAGATCTATATATGCAAAATATTTGCTCAGTGTATTCTTCTCTACTTCCTGCAGTTCTTTATTCTTCAGACTCTTCTGCACATCATTTTCCAGGATGATCTCTGCTGTCACGGCATCCGTCTTCCGGTAGAGATTATCCAGAGCTATCCCCATCTTCTCATTCATGAATTCATACTTATCCACAATCACATCTGTCATATTCCGTCTGACATAAGTCCATACACAGATGCTTGAAAGAACCAGTGCCAGTATCAGAAGCGTACACATATACTTCAGATACTTTTTCTGGATTCCTGACATTTTACTTTTTTTCATACTTCATATTCCCTTTTGTAATCTCTCGGAAGCTGTCCTGTATATTCTTTAAACAAATGCGAAAAATAGGATGGATTACTGATTCCGACCTGCTCGCAGATATTACCGATGCTGGTTCTTCCGTCTTCCAGCAGTCTCTTTGCCAGCTCCATTCTACGCTGCAGCAGATATTGTTTGAATGTCATATGAAAGGTATTCTTGAATACCCGTCCAAAATATACCGGATTCAGATATACATGTGTCGCCACTGATACAATCGAAAGATCTTCATTATCCAGATGTTCATCTATATATGCCACAGCCGCTGCAATGTATTCTTTTGATCCCTTATTCTCTTTCTTCTCTGCATTTTCCAGTCTTTTTTCAATAGCCGTTCCCAGAATCTTGTAACAGACATCCACCGCTTTTGCCGCCTTTAAGTTTCTCATATTCGAATAATAATTTTCAAATTGCTGATTCAGTGATTCGTCCATCCCGTAACTGTCTTTTAACATGAATTCTGTCTTTACCATGATCTTGTGCATATACTGGCATTGCAGTTCTTCTCTGTGTGGCAGTTGGTAAATAAAATGTACAAATGCCTGCTTTAACTGTACGGCGTCGTTCTTCCGCACGCTGTTGACCACCATCATCTCTGCCTCCGCCGGATATGGGCTTTCCTCTTTTTCTTCAACAGTCTCCGGGATTGTAAATACTCCCGCTCCGGATGCATTTGTAACAGCGAACAATCTCTGTGCTTCTTCAAAACTTCTTCTGATTCCGCGGATCCCTTTATATGGTTTGGATATTGCTGCAATAACCGGGCTGTTTTCTTCTTTTTTTACCTCTTCCAGCAGTTCTTTCAATTCATGTACCGCTGTGTTCTCCTGCGTCTTTATAATAAATGTACGATGTCCTTCTTCACTCTCGAATTTCCAGTATGTGAATCTCTCTGCGATCTTTTCTTCAATCATTCTGACCATGGAAAATCTCGAGGCTTCATATTCCAGTTCATTGGTAATCTTATAGGCCAGATCAAGATCTGCATATACTGTAATAAACCGATCCCCTTCCTTCATGACATCCTGCAGCGTATGGAAGACTTCATCTACTTTTTCTTCCGGCAGCCGGTTCTGGACATATTTTTGCACGACAACCTGCAAAAATCCATCTCCGTCCTTTTTCAGAAGTCTCTCCCAGCGGTCATACTTTTCCTCATTTCGGATCTGATCTTCACAGATTTTACCGACATCTGTCATCGTCGCCTGTAATTTTTCATCTTCAATCGGCTTCAGAAGATATGCGAATGCCCCCAGATCACATGCCTTCTTCGCATATTCAAAATCCCTGTATGCACTTAATACCACGAACTGACATTCCGGGTTCTCTTTCTTGATTTCTTCCATTACCATAAGTCCGGAAATCTGTTTCATCCTGATGTCTGTCAGCACTACGTGTGGTTTTTTTTCGCGTATTACCTTTAACGCCTGCTCTCCGCTCTGCGCAAAACCAACCACCTCATATCCCATACCGTTCCAGTCATACGTCTTTACCAGACCCTCCAGTAGGATCGGCTCATCATCTACGATCACCAGTTTTAACAACCCCATAGTACACCTCATACCTTTTATTAATACCATCTTAACATATTACAGTCTCATTCTATAATTTTTTATACTTTTTCTTTACCAAAAATCATATCTGTTATGCAAAAAATCATACTTTTTATATCAAAAATTATACTTTTATGAAAAATCAGAGGTTTTGGCATATACAAAACAAAAAGAAAAACACAATATCCAAAACGTTTCCATTCCCTTCTCAGTGAATCCTTCGTTTGAATATTGTGTTTTCTTTTTGTTTCCTGTTATGTTTATCTTGCGCAGACTTCTGTCGTTTTTCTGATCTTCTTGATCAGTTCATCTGTAAATGCGCCTTTTTTCATTCTCCACATCCAGTTACCGCCGAGTGTAGATGGCATATTAATTCTTGCCTTATTACCAAGTCCCAGATAATCCTGTACCGGAATGATGCACGTATCTGCCACACTTCTCATCGCCAGACTTATGAAATCCCAGTGCACTTCTTCATCCGGAGTGTATGGATTATTCAGATATTCCTTTGTCATCTCTTTATCTTCTTCGGAAAGTGTCTGATACCATCCCTGAAGGGTATCGTTATCGTGGGTTCCTGTATAGACTACACAGTTTTTATCATAATTATGTGGAAGATAATCACTGTCCTCTCCTGCCACAAATGCGAATTCCAGTACTTTCATTCCCGGATAACCACTGTCTTTTAACAATTGTCTCACTGTATCCGTCAGAAATCCCAGATCTTCCGCAATGATCGGAAGGTCACCTAATGTTTCCTTCATCGTACGGAACAGATCCATGCCCGGTCCCGGCATCCATTCACCATTCTCTGCCGTCTCATCTCCATACGGGATTGCATAATATTCATCAAACCCACGGAAATGGTCGATACGGATGATGTCATATAATTTAAAGCAGCAGGCCACCCGCTTCATCCACCAGTCATAGCCTGTCTTCTTATGGTAATCCCATGCATACAATGGATTCCCCCACAGCTGCCCGGTTGCCGAAAATGCATCCGGCGGACATCCCGCTACCGCAACCGGCAGATTCTCTTCATCTAACTGGAACAGCTTCGGATTCGCCCAGGTATCTGCACTGTCAAATGCTACATAGATCGGGATATCCCCGATAATCTCAATGCCTTGTTCATTGGCATATGCTTTCAGTCCGGCCCACTGTCCGGCGAACAGATACTGCAGAAATTCATAAAAATCAATCTCTGCACTTAATCGTTCCTGATATGCCGCAATTGCTTCCGGCTTACGCAGCCTGATGTCTTCCTCCCACTGATCCCAGCTTTTTCCGTCAAATGAATCTTTCACTGCCATATACAATGCATAATCCGCAAGCCATGCTTTTTCTTCTTCCAGATAAGTACGGTACGCCTTACTTTCCATCAATCCGTTCTTTTTGGCTCTTGCATATGCAAGCTTTAATACTTTAAATCTTGCATTATATATTTTTTCATAATCGATTTCTTCTTCATTCTCTCCGAAATCTGCCTGGTCACACTCTTCTTTTGTCAGAAGTTCATCCTCGATCAGCGTCTCCAGATCGATAAAATACGGGTTCCCCGCAAATGTTGAAAAAGACTGATACGGTGAATCGCCGTATCCTGTCTGTCCAAGCGGCAGGATCTGCCACAATTTCTGTCCTGCTTCTTTTAATATATCTACAAATTCATACGCTTCTTTTGAAAAACATCCGATTCCATATGCCCCCGGAAGTGCAGAGACCGGCATTAACATTCCACTCTTTCTCATTAACTTTCGTTCCTTCCTCGTTATGATACTTATAATTAAGTATAGCATTGTTCTTTGGATGCTTCAAATAAAAAGTATCCTCTGTATATAAGAAATCATAGATTATTCCACAGATGTCACCGTATAATCCTTGTCTTCTACTGTCTTCTTCAGCACATCATCTGCGATCTCTGCATTTAATGTCAGCTCTGCTGTTCCTGCCTCATGGCTTACAACCGCTTCATCTACCTGTGGAAGTGCTTCCAGTGCTTTCTTTACGGCTGCCTCACAGTGTCCACACATCATTCCCTCAATATGCATTATTTTTTTCATTGTCTTGTCCTCCTTCTTGGATCTCTTTTTTTCTTTTTTGGCTTTTAATTTTTTATCTTTTGATGCATCATACATCTTAAAAAGATTCAATCTCAATGCGTTCGATACTACGCAGAAGCTTGATAAACTCATGGCTGCCGCACCGAACATCGGATTTAACTGCCAGCCAAACAACGGA
>ENA-OPBG01002597-OPBG01002597.1-human-gut-metagenome-genome-assembly--contig:-NODE-2597-length-10407-cov-3.367755_pt1 | contig 10407 bp, 9 predicted proteins | sample MGYA00241065_ERZ501446 | MGnify/ENA primary metagenome ERZ501446 (study PRJEB25962, sample SAMEA2042632) | human gut metagenome | biome: human gut; feature: human-associated habitat; material: faeces...
GGGCGTAGCCGATGCCGGCGCTGACCGCAGCTGTGAGCAGAAACACACCCAGCACCATCCACTCGCCATACACTAAGCTGGCGGCGGCGGGCAGCAGCAGCAACGCGCCCTCGATCATCAGCACATAGCCCAGCAGACGGAAAACGATCGCATAATTCATAGTCTGCCTCCGTCAACCCTCTGCGCCCTTGTCCAGAATATCGCGCAGGTCATGCAGACCATGCTCCAGCGTGACCACGATCACGTTGTCGCCTACCTGGATCTGGTCGCCGCCGCGCGGGATCAGGATCTGATGGCCGCGGGTGATGCAGCACAGCAGCAGATTCTTTTTCAGGTGCAGCTGGCTCAGGGGGACACCGGTGGCAGCGCTCTTCTCGTGGACGGTAAATTCCAGCGCTTCCACGCGGTCGTCCAGAATGCGGTACAGCGTCTTGATGTTGCTGCCCGCTTCGTTCTGCAGTGCACGCACATACTGCACGATGTAATCGCAGGTCATGTACTTGGGGTAGACCACGCTGCCCAGATCCAGACCGGCCAGAATATCATCAAATTCCAGACGGTTGACTTTGGTGACCAGCTTGCCCTTGGAGTGCTTTTTGGCAAACAGGGTCAGCAGCACATTCTCCTCGTCGATGTTGGTCAGGGCCACAAAAGCCTCTGTGGACTCCATGCCCTCGGACAGCAGGAATTCGCGGTTGGAGCCGTCCTCGTTCAGGATTTGTGCGCCGGGCAGCTGCTCGGCCAGCTCCATGCAGCGGGCAGGGTCGCGCTCCACGATGCGCACACGCACGTGGTTTTCCAGCAGCTCCTGGCTCAGATAGAAGGCGATGGCACCGCCGCCCACGATGAAGGCATTGCGCACCGGGCGCACCGGCAGGTGGATGCGCTGGAAGAACTCGTGGGCCTTATCCTGTGTTGCAAGGAAGGTGACCTGATCGCCGTTCTGCAGTACAAAGTTACCGTTCGGAATGATCACGCCGCCGCTGCGCTCCACTGCACACACCAGAATGTCGCTCTTCAGACGGGTGGGAATCTCGCGGATGGCCACGCCATCCAGCCCCTGCTCTGCAGTGAGTGCAAACTTGATCAGCCGCACACGGCCGTCTGCAAAGGTGTCGATCTTGCTTGCACCCGGGAAGCGCAGCAGATGGGAGATCTCCTTTGCTGCAGCCATTTCCGGATTGATGATGGCCGAAATGCCGATCTGCTTTTTGATAAAGTCCAGCTCATGACTGTAGGACGGGTTGCGCACGCGGGCAATTGCATGGCAGTGGCCCGCCTTTTTGGCAAACATGCAGCACAGCAGGTTCAGCTCATCCGAACCGGTCACGGCAATGAACACATCCGCGTCTTCAATGCCGGCCTCTGCCAGCGTGGTGATCGAGGAACCGTTGCCCACGATGCCCAGCACATCGTAGCTTTCAGTCAGGTGCTCCACACGCGCTTTGTTGGTATCCACAATGGTCACATTATGGTCTTCCTCACTGAGCTGCCGCGCCAGCGCAGTACCAACCTTGCCGCCGCCCACCAGAATGATCTTCATAACAAGTCCTTTCTCTTTCCGCGTCCCTTCTGCCGGGACAGCACAAATCCATCATAGTATACCATATCTCCTGCCAAAGTTCCACTGTTTTCCACATTATGCAACAAAAACCTGCCAAATGACGCAAAAAAGCCCCGGGAGATACCGTCCCGGAAGCTTTTATTTCATTTAATAGCGCGCCACGCCGTCCTTCGTTACAAGGGCATACACCAGCGGGGCTTCCTCCGGCTTCTCAGGGCCGTATCCAAGGCCGCTGCGGTACTCGGCGGCGGCAGCTTCAAACTTATCGGCTGCGCCGTAGAAGGTAGCCAGACTCTCGCCCTTCTTTACGTAGTCGCCGCGCTTTTTATGCAGGGTGATGCCGGCGGCAAAATCCAGCGGGTCGCCCTTTTTCTGTCGGCCCGCACCCAGCAGTACGCTGGCAGAGCCGATCTTCTCGGCATCGTTCGCCACAATGTAACCGTCCTGCTCTGCCAGCAGCTCAAAGCTTGCCGCGGGCTGCTCAAACAGGCTGTAATCGTCCAGCACGCGGGTATCGCCGCCCTGCGCCGCAAACATCTCCTTGCACTTAGCAAAGGCAGAGCCATCGGCGATCGCCGTCTCGGCCATGGCGCGGCACTCGGCAGGAGTGCCCTTATCGGCCAGCACCAGCATGTTCGCCGCCAGCTGCAGGCAGACCTCGGTCAGGTCGGCGGGGCCATGGCCCTTGAGCACATCCATGCTTTCCATGACTTCCAGACTGTTGCCAATGTTATGGCCCAGCGGGGTGTCCATATCGGTGATCATGGCAGCCACCCGGCGGCCGTGATGGGTGCCAATGGATACCATCAGCTTAGCCAGCTCAATGCTCTGGTCTACCGTTTTCATAAAAGCTCCGGTGCCGGTGGTCACATCCAGCAGGATGGCATCAGAGCCGGAGGCCAGCTTCTTGGACATGATGGAAGAGGCGATCAGCGGGATGCAGCTGACCGTGGCGGTCACATCCCGCAGGGCGTACATCTTCTTATCCGCCACGGCAATGCCCTCGCTCTGGCCAATGACCGACAGGCCGATCCTGTTCACCTGCGCAAAGAACTCCTCCTGTGAGAGGGCGGTTCTGGTGCCGGGCACGCTCTCCATCTTATCGATGGTGCCTCCGGTATGGCCAAGGCCCCGGCCGCTCATCTTGGCGATCTTCACGCCGCAGGCTGCGACGATCGGTGCAATGACCAGCGTGGTCTTGTCGCCCACGCCGCCAGTGGAGTGCTTGTCCACCTTGATGCCCGGAATGGGCGAAAGATCCACCATCACACCGCTGTGAGCCATCACATCGGTCAGCTCTGCGGTCTCTTCATCGGTCATGCCGCGCAGATAGACAGCCATCATCCATGCAGCCATCTGGTAATCAGTCACTTCTCCGCTGACATAGCCATTGACGATCTGCTCCAGCTCTTCACGGCTGTGCGTACCGCCGTCACGCTTTTTTGCGATCAGATCATAAACGCGCATCGTATCACGCTCCTCGTTTTTTCAATAGTACGACATTGTAAGATATAGTATAGCAAAATTCCAAACAAAAGCAAGTATCATTCTGTAAACTTTGCCCAATTTTAAGCCAAAAAGGGCGCAGCCGCCCGAAAAAGCAGCTGCGCCCTTGTTTTGGGAACACAAATCGTCGTTTTAGCGGGACCCCTTGTCGTAGGGGATGCCCTCTGCCTTGGGTGCCATGCTGTTCTTGGAGGTAAACGCCAGAATGATCATGGACGCCACGAACGGCATCATGTTGTAGATGTTGCTGGACCAGTGCAGCTGTGCCAGGAAGGTGGAGTCTGCAATGTTTGCCAGACTCTTGAACACAGCAAAGAACATGGCTGCGCCAAAGATGTTGAAGGGCTTCCACTGGCCAAAGATCATAACAGCCATGGCAAGGAAGCCTGCGCCGGCCACGCCCACCTCAAAGTTCCAGGTCTGCACCGGGGGCACAATGTAGGCCATACCGCCGATCGCGCCCAGTGCACCGGAAATGACAACACCGGCATAGCGCATCTTGTAGACATTGATGCCCACAGAGTCCGCTGCCTGCGGATGCTCGCCGCAGGCACGCAGACGCAGGCCAAAGCGGGTCTTGTACAACACCACATAGCTGATGATCAGCAGAATGATGCCCAGCGGCACAAAAATGCTCAGCTCCAGCCCGCCGATGCTGAACAGGAAGGGCCTGTTGGTGTAGTTCAGCTTTGCACTGCCGCTATCGCTGAAATTCTTGGCAAGGACCACCGCGATGGCCGTGGCCAGCAGGTTCAGGGCCGTGCCGCCGATGGTCTGATCCGCCTTCAGGTTGATGGAGGCAAAGGCCAGCAGCAGACTGTACACCATACCGGCCAGTGCCGCCACCAGAACAGAGATCAGCACCACGAGGAAGACCGGCATTTCGGCAGGCAGCATGGTCAGGGTGAGAACACCCGCCACACCGCCAATGACCATGATGCCTTCCAGTGCAATGTTGATGATGCCGGAGTGCTCACTGAACATACCGCCCAGTGCCACCAGCATCAGAACGATGCCATACAGCAGCGTATATTTGATCAGAAGCAGCATATCACTTGCCCTCCTTTTCGGTTGCAGATTTTGCAGGAGCAGCAGGCTCTGCGTTCACATTGGTTTTATCGGCATTCTTGAACAGCAGTGCGTGGATCTTGCCGCGGAACAGCATGGAGAATGCACACAGGTAGATGATGATACCGCTGATCAAGTCCGAGATCTCAGTGGGGTAATACTTGGTGGAAAGGAAGGAGCCGCCCACCGAAATATGGGAAATGAAGATTGCCGAGAAAATGGTGCCAATGGGGTTGGAGCTTGCCAGCAGTGCAACGGAAATGCCGTTGAAGCCCATTGTCGGCAGGCTGGTGGAGTTCAGCGGGTTCCACTGGGACACATTGGACAGATAGTACAGGCCCGCACCAAAACCGGCCAGCGCACCGGCAATGGCCATGGAGAGGATGATGTTCTTCTTCTCGTTGATGCCGGCGTAGCGGGCAGCGCTCTTGTTCAGGCCCACAGCCTTGAGCTCGTAGCCGAAGGTGGTCTTGTTCAGCACCACCCAGATCAGAACTGCCACTGCTGCCGCCAGGAAGATGGCAATGGTGGTGCTGTTGGTCTGGAACAGCTTGTTCAGGCCGAAGTCCGGGATCAGGGACTGGGCAAAATCGGCGTTCTTGCTCAGGTTCAAAGTACGGGTGTTGCGCACATCGTACATGGGGCCGGTGCCGTTCTGGTAAATGAGCTCATTGACCAGATACAGGCCGATCCAGTTGAACATGATGGAGGTAATGACCTCGTTGATGTTGAAGTAGGCCTTGAAGAAGCCGGGGATCGCACCCCAGATGCCGCCCAGAATGGTGGCTACGATCAGACAGACGAACCATGGCAGCTTGAGCATGATGGCGCAGTACAGAGCGCCGTAAGCGCCCAGCGTGTACTGACCCGCCGCACCGATGTTGAACAGGCCGGTCTTGAAGGCAAAGGCCACGGACAGACCGGTCATAATGAGGGGAGCCGCATTTGCCAGCTCCTTGCCGACACCGTAGGGTGCGTCATGGAAGCCGCCCTTCAGGATGCGCACAAAGCCGTCGCCCCATGCGTGGGCCGGGTTGATGGCCAGCAGCACCAGAAAACCGACCACAAGGCCGATCAGGATGCACAGCAGAGCAGCCAGCACACTGGTGATGGAGCTGTTCAGACTGCTGTGGGAAAGTTTTTTCTTGTTCATGTGTTATTTGCTCTCCTTTCCCTGCTTGCGTGCGCCTGCCATATACAGGCCCAGCTCCTGCACGGTGGTGGTCTTGGGGTCAAATTCGCCCACAACCTCGCCCTCGTACATCACAAGGATGCGGTCGGACAGGTTCATCACCTCGTCCAGCTCCAGACTGACCAGCAGCACAGCCGTGCCCTTATCGCGCTCGGCCACGATCTGACGGTGGATGTATTCAATTGCACCAACGTCCAGACCGCGGGTTGGCTGGACTGCCACCAAGAGCTTCGGGTCCTTATCGATCTCACGGGCAATGATGGCCTTCTGCTGGTTGCCGCCGGACATGCTGCGCACGGTGGTCAGGCTGCCCTGACCGCTGCGCACATCATACTGCGCGATCAGCTTATCAGAGTATTCGCGCACCTTATCGCTGCGGATAAAGCCGCCCTTCTGGAACTCGGGCTGCCAGTAGCGCTGCAGCACCATGTTGTTTTCCAGACTGTAGTCCAGCACCAGACCGTGCTTGTGGCGGTCCTCCGGGATGTGACCCATGCCGTCCTTGGAGCGCTGGCGGATGCTCTCGTTGGTGATCTCCTTGCCGTCCAGCAGCACCTTGCCGCTGTTGAACTTTTCCAGACCGGTCAGGCCGTAGACAAACTCTGTCTGGCCGTTGCCCTCGATGCCCGCCAGACAGACGATCTCGCCTGCGTGCACCTTGAAGGACACATCCTTCACCACGTCCTTCTTGCGCTGGTCGTTGTGGATGGTAACATTCTCCACGTCCAGCACGGTCTCGCCGGGGTGTGCGGGCTGCTTTTCCACCTGCAGCTGCACGTCACGGCCCACCATGCGGCGGGAAAGCTCTTCCTTGGTAGTGTCCTTGATGTCCACCGTGCCCATATACTTGCCCTTGCGCAGCACGGTGCAGCGGTCGGCCACAGCCATGATCTCGTTGAGCTTATGGGTGATGAACAGGATGGACTTGCCTTCCTTCTTGAACCCGCGCATGATCTCCATCAGCTCGTCGATCTCCTGCGGGGTCAGCACAGCGGTGGGCTCATCGAAGATCAGGATCTCATTGTCCCGGTAGAGCATCTTCAGGATCTCCGTGCGCTGCTGCATGCCCACGGTGACATCCTCCACCAGTGCGTCCGGGTCCACCTGCAGGCCGTACTTCTCCGACAGGGCCAGGACCTTCTCCCGGGCCTCCTGCTTCTGCAGGAAGCCGTTCTTGCAGGGTTCCACGCCCAGGATGATGTTGTCTAAAATGGAAAAGCATTCCACCAGCTTGAAGTGCTGGTGGACCATGCCGATCCCCAGTGCGTTTGCATCGTTCGGGTCCTTGATCTGCACCACCTGGCCGTCTTTTTTGATGACGCCCTCCTCCGGCTGGTACAGGCCGAACAGCACGCTCATCAGCGTACTTTTGCCGGCGCCGTTCTCGCCCAGCAGGGCATGTACCTCGCCTTTGCGCAGCTGCAGGGTGATATCGTCGTTTGCCTTGATTCCAGGGAACTCCTTGGTAATGTGGAGCATTTCGATCACAAAATCCTCTGCCAATCTGCTCACTCTCCTTTCGTGTCGTTTCGACACCGATACTTCTTTAAGTTCCATTATACCTGATTTGCGGCAATTTGCACATGTCTTTTTTGCTTTTTGGCAGAAAGCACAGACAATAGTATTACTTTTGTACTCTTTTCACGAAGAGTACGCTGCATTTTTCCCGCATTACACCAATAGAAGACAGAAAAAAGCGGGACACCCCGTTACAGGATGCCCCGCTTTGAAAAGAACTATCGATCGTCCGCAGGCAGGCCTGCCGGACAACAGCTTACTGGATGTAGTTGACAGTGGTGAACTCGCTGACGGTGGGCTTGGTAGCGTCGTCGGAGCTGTTATCAACAGTGATCTCGCCGCTCTTGATCTTGCCCTTGACTTCCTCGTACTCGTCGGTGGTGAAGGACTCGAAGTTCCAGCTGTCTGCATCGGTGGGCAGGCCGATATAATCGCCGTCCTCCAGACCGAAGTTGCCATTGGAACCTGCGATGTCGCCCCAGCTGCCGGCATCGATATCAGCCAGAGCAGTGTTGACAGCCTCGGACAGGCCCTTCATAGCAGAGGTGATGAACGGGTTATAAGCGTAGGTGCCATCTGCAACGCCGTTTGCACCGATGTAGTTCTGGTCAACGTCAACGCCGATGACGTAGCCGTTGTTCTTCAGAGCAGCCTCAACAGCGGAGGTGTAGATACCGCCGCCGCAGGCAAAGACGACCTGAGTGCCGTTGGAGTACCAGCCCTCCATACGGGAGGTGATGTTTGCATCGCCGTAGAACTGGCCGCCGTAGAAGTAGTTGATCTCGATGTTCTGGCCCAGCTCAGCAGCAGCAGCATCAGCGCCCTGCACGAAGCCGTAGCCGTAACGGATAACAGCGGGAACAGCCATGCCGCCCAGGAAGCCCAGCTTGGTCTTGCCGTCCTTGGCAATGGCGTAACCTGCCAGATAGCCTGCCTGCTCCTCCTTGAAGGTGATGCAGTAGCAGTTAGCAGGGATAGCGTCGGTGCCGATATCGCCCTGAGTCACATCGATGGCGATGAACTTGACATCGGGATACTGGTCAGCAGCCCATGCCAGAGAAGCGCCGTACAGGTAGCCGACACAGACGATCACATCAGCGCCGTCGTTGACAGCCTGACGGATCATGGTCTCGCGGTCCTCATCGGAAGCATCAGCCTCGGGAATGTAGTACTGGCAGTCATCGCCCATGTAGCCGGAAACAGCAGTCCAGCATGCCTGGTTGAAGCTCTCATCATCGATCGTGCCGGTATCGCAGGTCAGAGCGACCTTTGTGATCTTGCTGGCAGCCTCAGAAGCTGCAGAGGAAGCAGTGGAAGAAGCGGTGCTGGTGGAAGAGGAAGAACCACCGCAGGCGGTCAGAGCAGCGGCAGCGGCAGCAGCACCGGCCACAGCCAGAAAGTTACGACGAGAAATCTTCATAAGAAACTCTCCTTTTATTTTAAAAAATTGCGTCAAATGAATGAAATGTGCACTCTGGCACATTTACTGGCTCAAGTATAGCGGGTGGATGTGACAGATGCAAGCAATTTCCGATTACAAATTCTTTACAAATCCCTTGTATAATTTATAAAAAAGTAATGCTTATTCACCAAATTTCCCCTGCTTGCGCTGTTTTTCGCAGAAAGACATTTACTTTCCTTCCACGGCGCTGTTGCCCGCCACGTTGGAGGGGCCAAAGCCGAAGGGCAGCAGCTCGTCCATGCTGCGCTCGATGAAATCATCGGGGGTCTTTGCCATGATGACATTCAGCTCCGGTCCGCCGAACTCAAACAGCGCCTGACGGCAGACCCCGCAGGGTGAGGTGATCTGCTTGTTCACCTCGCCGCGGCGAGAGCCCACCACGGCAATGTCGGTGAAGCGGGTCACACCCTCACTCACCGCCTTGAACAGGGCCGTGCGCTCGGCACAGCTGGTGGGGGTGAAAGCAGCGTTTTCCACATTGCAGCCGGTGAAGATGCGGCCATCTTCGGCCCGCAGGGCAGCACCCACCATAAAGTCGGAGTAAGGCACATAGGCCTGCTCCCGGGCTTCCAGCGCCATCCGGATCAGGGCTTTCTTTTCGTCTAAAGTCAGATTGGTCATAGGGACCTCCTTTTCATTCTAAAGTATAAACAAACGTTTCTGCGTCCTGATACCACGGAAGGGCAATTTCATAGGCTGGGTAATAAGGTACAAGGCAGATATCCTGATTTGGTTGAAAGTCGTTCATCTTTCATCCCCTCTTTTGCACTTCAATTATACGGCGTGTTCTCAAATTCTTCAAGAGATTTCTCGTTGTTCATTTATTATGTAACGAAAGTTCTTGCATTTTTCATTACAGACGCATATAATAGAATCAAGAAGGAGGTGTATTAGAATGGCAAATGCAGTCAATGTGAACTTCCGGATGGACCCAGACCTGAAACGCAACATGGAAGAGGTTTGCGCCGAGATGGGACTTTCTATGACAACGGCATTCACGATTTTCGCCAAAAAAGTTTCCCGGGAGCACCGCATTCCCTTTGAGGTTTCCGCCGACCCGTTCTACTCGGAAAGCAACATCAATCATCTCCGCCAGATCGTCCACGACATCGATACCGGAAAAGCCAAGCTCACTGAGCACGATTTGATCGAGGTAGATTAAATGAGATTGCTTTGGGAAGAGGAAGCATGGGAGGACTACTGCCTTTGGCAGATGCGAGACAAAAAGCTGCTGAAGCGTATCAACACACTTCTGAAAGACATCCAGCGGAACACCTACGAGGGCATTGGAAAACCCGAGCCCTTAAAAGGTGATTTGAGTGGATGGTGGAGCCGCCGCATCGACGATACGCACCGCATTGTTTATAAAGAGCAGGACGGCAATATCATTATCGCATCCTGTTTCGGACATTATAGTGACACCTAAAACATAAAAGGGTTGTTGTCGTGTGACAACAACCCTTTTTGTGAATGCAAATCAGTACTCCGCGCCCAGTGCGACCTTCATCATGTTGGTGAAGCTGTTCTGACGCTGCTCGGCGGTGGTGATCTCCGGGGAGACGAAGCTGTCGGAGATGGTCAGCAGGCAGGCGGCGTTCTTGCCCAGGACCTGAGCGTTGGCGAAGAGGGCAAAGCTCTCCATCTCCACACACAGGCAGCCGCGCTCATCCCGCAGCTTTTCCCAGTAGGTGGGCTTTTCATCGGAGGGCTGGCGATAGAACACATCGGAGGAATGGATGTTGCCCTCGATCAGGGGGATGCCCTGCTTTGCGGCAGAAGCACGCAGCTTGTCGTTCAGGGTCTGGCTGGGCAGGGTGAGGTCCCCCTCAAAGCCGCTCTGGACCCGGGCATAATTGCTCTCGCTCACGGCACCGGCGGCCAGCACCACATCAAACAACTTGGCCTTGTCGGTGTAGCTGCCGGCAGAGCCGATGCGGATGATGTTGTCCACATCGTAGAACTTGTACAGCTCGTAGGAGTAGATGCCGATGGAGGGCATTCCCATGCCGCTGCCCATCACACTGATGGGGCGGCCCTCATAGGTGCCGGTAAAGCCCAGCATGCCGCGCACGCCGGTCACCTGACGGACATCCTTGA
>ENA-OPBG01002601-OPBG01002601.1-human-gut-metagenome-genome-assembly--contig:-NODE-2601-length-10391-cov-9.863003_pt1 | contig 10391 bp, 6 predicted proteins | sample MGYA00241065_ERZ501446 | MGnify/ENA primary metagenome ERZ501446 (study PRJEB25962, sample SAMEA2042632) | human gut metagenome | biome: human gut; feature: human-associated habitat; material: faeces...
TTTTCGTGAGAGCAAGAATCGTCCCGTGGCCACAAATTTTCAATTCTTGAAAATTCTTGCCCTTTTGGGACAGCTTCTTGTTGGGGCGTGCCTGCCCCAAACCCTGCTTAGGAGTGAGTGCGATATACTAGGAATTTATTTATTGCTTGCATCGGTTTTGTCGTTTCCCTTTTTCTTACGAGACAAACCTAAACAAAGATGCGTCGAGCCAAGGCAAAGAAATGATGAACCAAGACACAACCATACAACAGCCATAGAATTATCATTTCCACTTATGAAGCTAATAAGTGAAGCCATATATAACAGAGCAGAAGCTGCATAGAATAAGATAGATTTCTTGGTTTCTTTTTTCATAAATAATCGCCTCCACAAATCGATTTGTTGAGTCAATTATACCACGTTCTTTATCGAAATTACACCCTCTACATGGGAGAACTTGGCCGATTTACTGCGTACGTGCGTACCCATCTTCCGTATACACGTATGCGGCGATTTGCCCGAAACGCACTCTATACAGCCGTTCCCCCTCGGAGAGCCCACTACACTTTGCAGACCACAGGGATGAAAGTGTCATAGTGGGTTATTACACTTCCGCAGAAGTGCCTTCTCCTCGCCGCAGACAGCCGGGTGTGCCTTTTGTGAGAGCTTTCTGTGCGGCGAATCTACATCGCCCACAGGCGATGTAAGCAGGGATTCCAAAGGGGCGCAGCACCCTTGGCACACGACTTTGGTACAAAGTCTAGTGTGTTACACCTTTCCAGAGATGTACACGTTCCTGAAATGCAAAAAGCCCCATACCCAACACCTTAACGGTGCGGACATGGGACTTGATGCTTCCTCGGCCTAGCCGGGTACTCCGTAACCAATCCTGACAGGCAGTTGCCGTGTCATTTTTCGAAAACTGTTTTACGGATACCCAGCAAGGACCTGCTCGCCGTTTTTCCAGACGACCGTTCCGTAACGGTTCAGCGCAACACCGCCTACTTCGACCGGATGTTCATTGCAGTTCTGTACAAAGACGAACGTACCGCGCCGCGCGGCCAGAACGCCGTCCGGCAGTGCCTCCGGCCAGGCCGGGTTCAGGCCGACTTCCTTTACAGCAGCACGATAAAATGCGCGATAGAACGCTTCATCGAACCGGCTTGCCAGATAATAGGCACGGCCCTCCCCGTAGGAGTGGACAGCCACCGCTGGGCAGTTTACATAATAGTCCTCGGCATAAACGCTCAGCGGTGTGGCAGGGTCGGTGTCGTTCAGACTTGCGACCTCGCATAGGACCGAAGCCTGCGTTTCCGGCAAAGTGGAATCGTCCATCGGGGTGCAGCGGCAGGTTTCGCCGTCATACATTCCGTCGATCTCAGTGCGGCGCAGGCCCAGCAAGTCGGTCAAGCCGTAGGGCGTGTCACCCAGGCGGCACAAATCGCTTTCATCCACCACACCGGTCCAGTATGTAACCACGACCGTACCACCATTCTGCGCAAAATCACAGAGTTTTTGGGCAAAGGCATCGGTCAGCAAATAAACCATCGGAACAACGACCAGACCATAACCCGTCAGGTCGGATTCCTGATTCACGAACTCCACCGCAATGCCTTCCCGCGCAAGAGCATTGTAGTGCAGCTTCAGCTCGTCCCAGTAGCCCATCCCGGCATTTCGAGGGCCGCAGGAACCTTCCAATGCCCACTTGTTTTCCCAATCGTGGACGATCGCTGCCTGTTTTGTGCGGCAGACTGTTGCGATCTCTGAGAGCATTTCCAGCTTTTGGCCCACACCGACTGTTTCCCGGAAGGGGCGGGCATCCTCCCGCCCATCGTGGCCAATGACTGCACCGTGGAGCTTTTCTTCCGCACCCCGGCTGGCCCGCCACTGGAAGTAAAGCACACTGTCCGAACCATGTGCAACCGTCTGCAGAGCCGCAAGCTCCGCAATGCCGGGGCGCTTCTGTTTGGAGATCGGCTGCCAGTTGGTAAAGCTGGGGCTGGATTCCATCAGCAGGAAGGGCCTGCCCTTCATGGAGTAATACAGGTCGTGCATCAGGGCCGTATCCAACGCCGTTTCTTCCACCGTTTCGCTGGGCTTGTGCCATGTGGGGTAGTTGTCCCAGCTGGCCACGTCGATCTCCTTGGACATTTTGAAATAGTCGATGCCATCAAACCGGTACATCATATTCACGGTGAACTTTGCAACCGGCGCAAATTCTTTCACGGTATCACGCTCAAATTTCAAAAAATCAATATGCCGGTCACTGACAAAGCGCTTCCAGTCCAGCGCAAGACCCTGCACGGCATTTTCCCCCTGCGGGGCAGGGCTTTCGATTTGTTCCCAAGCGGTATAGTCGTGACTCCAGAACCGGGCGTTCCACGCCTTGTTCAAGGCTTCCAAAGAGTTGTACCGTGCCTTGAGCCAGCGGCGGAACGCAGCCTGACACAGCTCGCAATGGCAGTCGCCGCTCATCTCGTTGGAGATATGCCAGAGCAGGACAGCCGGGTCATTGCCGAACCGCTGTGCCAGCTTCTGGTCGATGATGCGGACTTTTTCCCGGTAGACCGGCGATGTATAGCAGTAATTCTGCCGCCGGTTGTACAGCTCCCGGACCCGGTCTGCCCGGACTCGGCGCACCTCGGGGTATTTGTGTGCCATCCAAGCAGGGCGGGCCGCACTGGGCGTTGCAAGGATCGTATAGATTCCATTGGCATACAGGTTATGGATGATGTCAGCCAGCCAATCCAGCTCAAATACACCCTCCTGAGGCTCCAACGTGGACCATGAGAACACGCCCAGCGTCACAGTATTAATGTGTGCCTTTTTCATCAGTTCGATGTCCTGCGCCAGAATATCGGGCCGGTCCAGCCACTGTTCTGGGTTGTAGTCTCCGCCATGAAGTAATCTGAGCTGCTGCATGATAGCGGCCTCCTTTGGTTGCGCAAGTTGCGCAACATTTTTATCGGATAGGGTTGCGTTCGATACAAAGTATAGCAAGAACCTCCGCAAGATGCAATGCAGCTATATGGAATTTCGTTGTAATAAGCTGAACGTTTGATGCGGCACAAGAAACCATCCATGGATGCTTTGGAAGATTCCACAACGTTCATGGGGGATTTATAGGCAGGTTGTCAAAATGCAGAAATACATTGATTGAACGGGAAAGCACTTGAACGCCATGCTATAAGTCCTACGATCACCGCTTTATCACAATAAAATTTGCAAAACCATCTTGACGCACCTTGTAAACCTTGACACTCTCTGTCACAAATTCCACTGAGCTTGTCGTGGCGAGGCCCGACAAGCTCTGCTCACGATGCACAGAATGCAGACAATGCAAGGAAAAACACGGCTTTCCCGCCGGTGTGCAAAAAATGTGCAAAAAGTGTGCAGAGCCCCAGAAAAAGGAAAATCCCACGAGGAATCTTGCGATTCTTCGTTGGATTTTGGTGCGCTCGAGGGAACTCGAATCCCTGGCCCTCTGATTAAAAGAATCCAAGGTGCATCATTCGTCAAATTTCAAAAGTTCGAAGAATCGCTGTTTTTATCGTATCATCGCAAAACACGCCTTTGTACACACCGCATTGTTTGCATACAGCGTAATGCTTTGCAACCGTTATCCAGCTATTCAGGTGTGCAAAAAGTGTGCAAAAATGTGCAGACGGGCAAAACAAAGCCCAATGGACAAATCAATCACCGGTTTTATGGCAGGGTTTAGGACATCCGAACAGACACCGTTTTACATAGAAATGAGGTTCACCATGAATAAACTGCTTTCCTGCCGCCATTGAGAAAAAACAATCCCCACAGCCGCAAAAAGGACTGTAGGGATTGCTTTTATGGTGAAGGAGAAAGAGAATAACGTGTTAACCCTTGTCCGCGCCGGAGGTGATGCCCTCGACGTAGAACTTCTGCATGATGACAAACAGGATGGAGATGGGGATGGACACCAGCACACCGCCTGCACAGAAGAGCGCAAAGTAATTGTTGATCAGGGTCTTTTGCAGCATATTATACAGACCGATAGCCACTGTCCAGTCGGCAGAGACGCCCGAATTCAGGATCATTTTTGCCATCACGAAATCGGTCCATGGAACCATGAAAGAGCTGATGATGGTATAGACCAGGATCGGCTTGGACATGGGCAGAACGACCTGGAAGAACACACGGGCGTCGGATGCGCCGTCCAGCTTGGCGGCTTCCCGCAGGGAGATGGGGATGGTATCAAAGAAGCCCTTGCAGATCAGATAGCCCAGACCGGACGAACCGGCATAGACCATGATAAGACCGGCATAGGAGTTGGTCAGATTCAGATATTTCAGGACGAAATAGACGGCGATCATTGCCAGCACGCCGGGGAACAGGTTGACGCTGACAGAAAGATTCTGGATCAGCTTGCGCCCCTTGAAGCGGCAGCAGCTCAGCGCGTAAGCTACCATCAGCACAAAGCAGGTGGAGATAACGCAGTTGAAACAGGCCACCACAAGGGTGTTGGTAAACCAGCGCGGGAACTGCGCCACAGAGTCCGGGTGGAACAGAATGTTGACATAGTTGCGCAGTGTGTAACTGGCCGGGAAGAACTGTCGCACATTGATGCCTCGGTCTGTGGAAAAGGAAGTGACCAGAAGCCACAGAATGGGTACCAGCCAGATAGCTGCCAGCAGGGCCAGCAGCAGATGCCGCAGGATGCTGCGGACTGTGCGGAGGATACGCCCGCGGCGCAGCTGCGCTGCGGTCTCTGCCCGGCGTGCCGGAGAAACAGTTGTCTGTGTCAAGAGAACGTCGCCTCCTTTTTATTGAGGAACCGGAAGCATACCAGCGTGAACACGGCACAGATGATGAACACCATAATGCCAATGACGGCGGCCATCTTGTAGTTGTACTGCTCCTGCGTCAGGCGGAACAGCCATGTGACCAGCAGGTCCACCTCTTTTGCGCTGGAGGAAGCCAGTGCCTGATCCTTGGTGATATAAACGTCCTGCGTGAGCAGATAGATGACGTTAAAATTGTTGACGTTGCGCACAAAATCCGTTACCAGCGCCGGCCCCTGCACACTGAACAGATAGGGCAGCTTGATGTGGATGAAACTCTGCCACGGCGAAGCACCGTCGATAGTGGAGGCCTCCAGCATATCGGTGGGAATGTTCATCAGCACACCGGTGGCAATGAGCATCTGGTAGGGCACACCCACCCAGATATTGATGAGGATGATCATGAACTTAGCCCAATGCTGATCGGTCAGGAAGGGAATGTGGTTCATGTTCTGCCCCAGCAGACCGATGGCCTTTAAAAAATCGGTCACGCCTGCATTGGCCATCATGGTGTTGAAGATGCCGGCATCCGAGAAGAAGTTGCGCACCAGCAGCAGGGTGACGAACTGCGGCACCGCAATGGTGATGATGAACAGGGTGCGCCAGAGCTTTTGGCACTTGGTCTTTTTATTGTTGATGAGCATGGCCAGAAATACGCCGCCGAAGAAGTTGGTGAAGGTGGCAAAGAAGGCCCACACCAACGTCCAGCTGAGCACCCGGCCAAAGGCGTAGCTGAAGGTCAGGCTCAGCGACTGCCCGCCAAACAGAGAAGCAAAGTTAGCCAGCCCCACCCATGTAAACAGGGCGGCGGGAGGCATATGTTGCTGATCGTAGTTGGTAAAGGCGACAGCGATCAAAATGAACAGCGGGATGATGGTGAACACCACCACACCCAGCACCGGAAGGGTGAGCAGGGTAACGTAGAACTTTTCGTTCAGGTACAAGGTGATATCCTGCCGGAAATTGTTGGGCTTTTTGCCAGCGGCCTTCTGCGCATGTAACGCGTAATTGCTCTGCACCACCAGCATGGCAGCAGCAATCAGCGTTACAATGACCACCAGTGCGATCACGCTGAGCAGCAGGATGGCAAACGAGTTGTCGTAGTTGTTGACCTCGTTCTTTAAGGTAAGGGGGTTAAACTGCATCTCCATCTGCACTGTGCCCAGCGTGCCGAACTTTTTCAGCGCAGGAATGCCGGAAGTGCCCAGAAAATACAGTCCCAGCCCCTGCACCAGCGTTACCAGCAGTGCCTTGATAAGCTGGCCGTGGCCAATGTAGCCCAGACCCCAGACAAAGAGGGACAGCTTTGTAAAAATATCTCCGTGAACAAATGCGTGACCGAACTTCTGAAGGAAATTCGGCTCCCGGCCATCTGCCCGCAAGGGCGGTGTAAGGACCATTTCTGCCACAGAAGTCAACTCCTTTCTTGGTATGCAGAGGGGGTTATAGCAAACAGGATGTTAGGTTGACGCCGATTTCTTGTATTGCGATAAAAAGCGGGCACACCGCATTCTGCTGCGTGCCCGCCGGGAAAAACCGGAACTTACTGTGCCACAGGTGCGGTGATGCCGGCCACAGCGTCATCCATCAGCTGCTGCGTGGTCTTGCCCTGCGTGTCGCCGGAGGCGAGGATCTCGCCCAGACTTGCGGCGGAGCTCCAGTAGTTTGCGCCTACCCGCTGCAGGGTAGCGTAGGAGCTCTGCTCAGCCAGTGCGGCAATGGCGGGTGCGGACTGCACAGCCTCGGTGGAGTTTGCGTTGATGTTAGAGGGGCCCAGCTTGCGGTCGTTGAAGCGCTTGATCTGGTTGTCCTCGTTGGTGATGAAGTCGGCCAGCATCATAGCAACGCCCACGTTGGCGCTGTGGGGGTTGACGCCCACCAGCTTGTAGCCGGAGAAGGAGCCCATCTGGACCTGCTCGCCGTTCAGGGTGTAGGTCGGCAGCTTGGTGGCGGCGTAGCCCTCGCCCCAAGCCTCCTCGGCGGTGCTGGCGTTCCATGTGCCGGAGATAGCGGCGCAGCAGCTGCCGTCCTTGATGGCGGAAACAATGTCAGCATCCGCACCGGACTTGAAGCCGGGGTTTACGGCGATATCCAGAATGGCCTGCGTTACGTCTGCGCCGGGAGCCTCGTTCCAGTTGCAGACGGTGTTGCTGCCGTCCTCTGCCAGCGTTGCCACCAGACCGGCACCGGCGTAGAAGCTGTAAATGTACCATGCGTCGTTCACGCTCATCATGAACTTTTTGCCGGCAGCTGCAGCCTTTTCCAGCATGGTGTCCATGCTCTGCACGTCCTCGGCGCTCAGAACGCTTGCATCATAGTACAGGAAGTAGCCGTTGTCGGCGGTCATGGGGTAGGCGTAAAGCTTGTCGTTCATGGTGGCAGCACTCACAGAGCCGGGCAGGTTGCGGCTCTTCACGTCGTCCGGGTTCAGCAGTACTTCCTGCAGCGCACCGGCATTCACCAGCTCGTTCAGCTGGTCGTCTGCAAAGGCGAAAACGTCTGCGGCAGACTCCGGGTCGGCCAGAACAGTGTCCTTTGCGCTGGACTCGGACTGCACGCCGATCTCAATGGTCACATTGCCCTTATCTGCATTCTGCTCGATGAAAGCATCTGCCATCTCGCGCAGCATGGTCTGATCCTCTTCTGCGCCCCACATGGTCAGCTTCACATCACCCCAGCTCTCCGCAGCAGAGGCAGCTGTGCTGGATGCCGCAGTAGAAGCAGCGGTACTGCCGGAAGAACCGCCGCAGGCGGTCAGCACACCGGCAGCAGCCATCGTACCCATGGCTGCAAGGAAGTTACGGCGGGAAATCAGCTTTTTCATGATCCAGTTCTCCTTCGTTCTCAATCTGAAATCTTCGGCTGCTCTTTGTTGCGCTTATAAGTTGCGCACATCCATGCAGCTGTTTTTCTGTACCCATAGGATACCGCATTCTTTTGCTCACGTCAATGGACGAAATTCACGGTATTGTTGAGTCGAAACTGGAAAAAGTGACGGTAAAATCAGGATACATGGGCAAAAGTGCGCAACTTTAGCGCAACCTTTGTCATGTCCTTTGTCATGCAAAGAACAAAAATGCCCGCTCCGGGAAAGGAGCAGGCACAAAAAGCGCGTTATTTGATGCTGTGGGAGCGTTCCCTCCACTTGGTAGAATCCCGCAGGATGACCTGATGGCCTTCCAGCTGCCGCATGACGATCTCTTTTCCGGCCAGCCGGTCCAGCAGCATCCGGCAGGCGGTCTTACCCAGCTGCTCTGCATCGTACTGTACCGCCGAGACTGAGGGCGTGATGCTGGCAAGCATGGAGCTGTCGTACAGGCTGGCCACTCGCAGATCGTTGGGCACGAGGATATGCCGCGTCCGCAGCTCCCGCATGACCTCAAAGGCGATCTCATCATCGCCGCAAAGGATGCAATCCGCCTTCTGCTCCAGCGCAGCCTCCAGTGCATCGAGCGTCTGCCCGGCAGATTCCACACCGGAATGAACGAGCCGCTGGTCTACTGGCACACCAAATTCCGCGAATCCACGCAGATAACCGCGTATGCGGTCGGTGTTGACGGCGTAGATGGTACTGCCCACCAGCAGCGCGATCCGCTTGGCGCCCAGCTGCAAAAGGATGCGTGTCATCTCGCAGGCAGCCGCGACCTGATCGTTGTCTGCCTGAGGGATGGTCTTGTCCTCGCTGCGTCCGATGAGCACAAAAGGTGTCTCGTATTGCCGCAAAAGTTCGATGCAGGGATCATCCGCCATGGCGTAGGTCAGGATCACGCCGTCCACCTTGTGGTTGGCCAGCTGCCGCTGCAGCTGTGAATACTCGGTGTTGGAGGCGTAGCAAAGCATCAGGTCATAGCCGCGCTGGTCTGCCATGGTGCAGATGCCGCCCATGCACTTGCGCAAAAAGGGCAGATCCAGCGCAATAAACCGCTGCGGTACGACCATGGCAATATTGTTGGTGCGCAGTTTTTCGCCGCTCTGTGCAGAAACAGGCTCGGAGCGGGTACGCCCCATATAGGCGTACACCTTGGTGCGGGTCTCCTCGCTGATGCGTCCCTTGCCGGAAAGTGCACGCGATACCGTTGTTTTAGAAAGGCCAAGCGCATCAGCCACCTGCTCGATTGTCATTTTTTCGGTTTCCTTTGCAGCCACAGGATATCCTCTCCTTTTCACAGAACTGCGCAACAATGCGCCACCCCAGCATACCGGGGTAAGCCCGCTTTGTCAAGTATGAAAGCAAACAAAAAGCGTTCTGCTTTTTCGGCAGAACGCTCAAAGGGGAAACTTTTACAGAGCAGAGTTCCCATAAAACAGTATTTGCAAAAGTTCCCTAAATGGGGAAGATTTGGCGTGACTTCGGTCACGCCTTTTCTTTTGCTTCCAGTTCATCCAGAGGGATGTACCCCAGCCCATCGTACTTGATATGGATGTGCTGCACCCGCTTTCCGCTGGACTTATCCGGGGCATCCACATAGATAGCCGACACCAGTTCACGGAGAGCATAGGGAGTGAGTTCTTCAATATGAACGTACTTGTGCGCTTTCTGGACGAATTTTTCAATATTCTCGATTTGCTGTTCCTGTACTTCGATTTCCTGTTGGATAGAGAGGGATTCCTCTTCCAGCTGCTTCTGTTCGGCATCGTAGCTCTGGCTCATCATGTCGAAGCGGTCATCGCTCAGCTTTCCATTGGCGTTGTCCTCGTAGATTTTCATGAACAGCCGTTTGAGGTCTACAATCCGCTTCTCATTCCGGGCAAGCTGCTTCTTCAGGACGGTCAGCTTTTCGCTGCTTTCCACACGAAGCTGCTCCTCCATGACCTTGCGGAAGTAGTTTTCATGACGGAGAATGTAGTCCGTCACCCGCTGAACATGACTCAGCACACGTCCTTCCAGAACCTTTACCCGGATGAAATGTCCCTTGCACTTGCTCCCGTTCTTCTTGTGCAGAGAGCAATCAAAGAAGTCTTGACTGAAGTCCCTGTTATTGGACGAACCATATTGCATCTTGGAACCGCAGTCAGCGCAGTAGACCATACCGGAGAAAATGCTGCTCTTGCCTGTCCGGGTCATGCGGTGACGCTGGTTGCGAATCTCCTGAACCTTTTCAAACACATCATCGTCAATAATGCGCTCATGTGTATCCGGGAAGATAGCCTGATTTTCCACAGGATTCAGATGTCTCTTTTTATCCCAGATAGAGTTAGTATAGGTCTTGAAGTTGACTGTGCAGCCAGTGTACTCCCGGCGTTCCAGAATCAAACTTACTGCTCTTTTATCCCAGCGATAAGGGTCTTCCGGGGCAGGTGCGTTTGTACTCCGGCCATGGCTCAACTTGTAGGCGGTAGGAGTCAGAACTTTATCTGCCCACAGTTGGTTCGCAATTTGGGTCGGCCCACGTCCCTCCATGCACATGGAGAAGATGCGCTTCACAATCGCAGCCGCTTCCGGGTCAACAAGCCAATGCTTCGGGTTCTCCGGGTCTTTTACATAGCCGTACGGAACATTAACCGTCAGCGGTACTCCACGCTCTCCCTTGGCCTTCTGAACGGCCCGAATCTTGCGGCTGGTATCGCGGGCGTAAAACTCGTTGAACCAGTTCTTAA
>ENA-OPBG01002615-OPBG01002615.1-human-gut-metagenome-genome-assembly--contig:-NODE-2615-length-10333-cov-3.785561_pt1 | contig 10333 bp, 10 predicted proteins | sample MGYA00241065_ERZ501446 | MGnify/ENA primary metagenome ERZ501446 (study PRJEB25962, sample SAMEA2042632) | human gut metagenome | biome: human gut; feature: human-associated habitat; material: faeces...
TTACAGGTGTTGCTACTTACTTAATCGACTCTACAGATCCATTAAAATATGGTTTTCTTGTAGGTTAATGCATATTCGGGGTTGAATTAGATTGCATTATCATATATGATGATAGAAGCGGACTCATATGATCCGCTTCTATTTTTTTTACTTAGACAGCGTTTTCATGTTCAGAGAACTATTATCCGGGCGTGTTCTCCTGTTATATAAATACCAAGAGAAAGGAATGATCCGAATGCCACGTAAACGCAGATCCACAAAAAGCCGTATTGTCAAAGCAGCCTGGAATCTTTTCTACAAAAACGGTTATGAACAGACCACTGTAGAAGATATTATCAATGCCGCCAAAACATCAAAAGGCACATTTTACCATTATTTTAAAGGAAAAGAAGCGCTTTTAAACTCTCTTTCCTATCTTTTTGATCAGAAATACGAAGACCTTGCCGCCGTGATCGATCCGAATCTTTCCAGTTATGATAAACTATTATTTTTGAATCACGAATTATTCTACATGATCGAGACCAGCGTGGATATCCATTTGCTTGCATACCTTTATTCTTCGCAATTGATCACCAAAGACAAGAAATCCCTTTCCGACAAGAAACGGATCTATTTCAAATGGCTTACAGAAATTATGGAAGAGGGGCTTGCCAAAGGAGAATTCAAAAGTACAAGCACCGCCGCTGAACTCATGGATATCTATGCCATGTACGAGCGGGCTCTTTTATATGACTGGGCATTGTTTAAAGGTAAATTCTCACTGACCGAACGTTCTGACAAACTATTGCCTCATGTACTGGACACATTTGTAGAAGGAATTTAAAAAACAGATAAAAGGCGATGCTAACAGAAGATTTCGTATCTTCTCCTCTATTAGCATCGCCTTTTATCTGTTTTTTAAATTCTTCTTATAAAGTCTGTATCAGAATTTTATCACAATTCTCCTACACCAGACATTCATGAACATCTTCCTGTTCGATTCCGACATCTTTCATCACATCAAGAATCTGTTCCCTGTCTGTCAGGTCTGCACACCAGGAAAGTCCACAGCCCGCTGAAATTGCTCTCGGAACCGGAATCAGTCTTCCCGGCACACTTCTTTCCTTGCATATCTTTTCCATCGCCATTGCATCCGATGTTGTATGGAATGTTACAACAAGTTTCATTACTTTTTTTCTCATATTTACTCAATCACCACTTCGTAGTAACCGTCTTTCTGCACAGATGTTGGCTTTTTACCTTTATCTTTGGCAAATTTCTCAACATTCATCATCTGATGCGGCTCTGTGACAAGAATTTTCACAGGTCCTGCTGCTCCTTTTAATGCCTCTGCTGTCAGCATCAAAGGTTCCGGGCAAGAAAGACCTCTTGCATCTACTTCTTTCATAATTTAATTCCTTCTTTCCTAGAATACTATGTATTTACACATATTTCAATCTTATTTTGCTTCTTCTCTCTTATTTGTAAATGCTATAATGAAGCAGATCACAATACAGATGATACATGCCACTTTCCCATTTACCGGTACCGCACCTGCTACCACTTCTTTCGTCTCTGGATTCAGAGCTGTTCCACTTGCTGCAAGTCCAAAATTATGGCAGATTGCAGATCCGACAAACATTCCGACAACCGTTACAGCCGAATCCGAAGAGCCCTGCCCTGCAAGGATCAGCTGACGAAGCGGACATCCACCTGCAAGAACTGCTGCAAATCCCACAGTGTACATTCCCAGGATATTCCACAAATGTTCCGAATGTGCGATGACTCCCGGTGTATTGAATCCTACCACGAAACGTCCTGTCGCAATATTGAACACCAGCATAACAACAAATAAACCTGCAATCACGCTGATCAGATCGAAGTTCTTCATCAGGATGATATCTCTGATACTACCCGCAAAACACATTCTTGACTTCTGTGCAAATGCACCGAATACAAGTCCGCCTACTAAAGATGCGATGATTGGTGCATGCATACTTCCCGGTCCTGCCTGGCTTACTTTAAAAAGCGTTGTACATGTGGCAAGGATAAGAATTCCAACAACGACCGCCGGAAGCACTGCTCCACTTGACTTATTTGTAATATGCGCTCTTCCAAGGCTGAAACCATTCTTTAATGCAAACACTCCTGTTCCAACTCCAAGAATAAAGCCAACAAATGCAACCCATGCATTCAGATCACCCGCTGACATACGGATCACCATACGAAGCGGACATCCAAGGAATACCAGTGCACCGATCATAATGATTACACCAAGTACAAAACGAATCATCGGAGATGATCCTGCCGTTGAGCGATATTCTTTTGTTGCCACAGAAATGATAAATGCTCCCAGTACAAGTCCGATGATCTCAGGTCTTGCATACTGTACCACTTCCGCCTGATGCATTCCCATTGCTCCTGCCGTATCGCGGATAAAACATGCAATACAGAATGCCATGTTTGCCGGATTTCCAAGTGCTGCGAGGCATGCCGCTACAATACCACATACAACACCGGCCAGCGCCAGTTTTTTCTTTGAATCTGATAAATTCATTCGTATTTCCTCCTACACTCTCATTTTTGCATTTCCCCATAACTTATGCCTGACATACTTTTTTATGAATTTATATCATTTTTCATACATATTTACGGTTCTTCTGCCAGTTCGTGGATAGCTCTTACCGCTGCATCCACTTCTTCCTCCGTGTTGTAATGCGAGAAACTGAATCTCACAGCTCCCTGCTCTACCGTTCCGAGTGCTTTATGCATAAGCGGTGCACAATGTCCTCCTGATCTGGTAGAAATGTTATATTCCATAAGAAGCTCATCACTCACTTCTGAAGAATCATAATCACCGATGTTCAAAGTTACGATCGCACAGCGTTCTTTCTGACTGTAATCCCCATAAATCTTAACGCCCGGGATATCTTTTACCCCGTTATAAAATCTCCACATCAGTTCCTGCTCTTTTCTGCGGATATTGTCTATTCCTTCTTTTTTCAGATACCCAAGAGCCGCATGCAGTCCCGCAATGCCATGCCCATTCAATGTTCCTGCTTCCAAAGCTGTCGGCATCTGTACCGGATGTTCCTTACTGTATGTCTGGATCCCGCTTCCGCCTGTCTTCAGCGGTCTTAACTCTATTCCATCTTTTACATATATTCCACCTGTTCCCTGTGGTGCAAGCAGTCCTTTATGTCCGGTAAAACACAGAATATCAATGTTCATCTCCTGCACATTAATCGGGAAAACCCCTGCTGTCTGAGATGCGTCTACCACAAACATCAGTCCATATGCATGCGCCATCTTCCCTATGACTGATACATCTACATAATTCCCTGTAAGATTCGATCCATTTGTACAAATGATCATCTTCGTATTTTCTTTTATCGAAGCTTCCATCTGACTAATGTCAGGCATTCCCTTCTCATCACACCTTATAATGGAAAGTTCTACTCCATTTTTCTCCATCTCATATAAAGGACGAAGCACCGAATTATGTTCCAAAACAGTTGTGATCACATGATCTCCCGGATTCAGGCTTCCCTTTATTGCAATATTCAGACTCTCTGTCGAATTCGAAGTAAATGCAATCCGTCTTGCATCTTCTGCCCCAAACAATTCCGCCAGTCTGTCTCTCGTATCATAGATAACCCTGGATGCACTGAGTGCCGCCTCACTTGCACCGCGGCCGGCATTGCCCATTGAATTCATAGCGTTTACTACTGCATCGATCACTTCCTGTGGCTTATGCATTGTCGTCGCAGCATTATCCATATATATCATACTTGATTCCTCCTAATATCTTCCCCGCATATGATTCAAGTATTATTATAAAAACACCCCGTTTATACAATACTCATTTATTTCCGAACAAATTTGTACATTATTCATATGCTTTCAGTATAGTCCATTTTCCTCTTTTCGTCTAATTGAAACATTATATGAACCCACCGTATTAATAGATTTTTTCTATCATTACAGTGGGTTCATGTTATCAATCGTATTATCGGTTACTCTTCAATTCCGTATACTTCTTTTACTATCTTTACAAAGCGTTCGGTACTTTTTGACATCTGATAATTCTTATTATATACCAGGTTGATATCCCGTCCCTGATCTGCCTTTGGGATTGAGAATGCCAAAAGATCTCCATATTTCACTTCATCTTCTGCCGCAAGCCTGGATATCACAGAGATCCCCATTCCCTGTTTGACTGATTTTTTTATGGTTTCCTGATTCTCGATACTGGCGATAATCTTAAGCTTATCCAGATTGATTCCTGCCGCACGGAGCTGTTTTCCTGCTTCTTTTCTTGTACCGGAACCTTCCTCACGCATGATCAGATGTTCCCCGCCAATCCAGCTGATATCATCCGGCATATCTTCCAACAGCTTTTGATATTTCTCCGTATTCGGTGTGATCACAACCAGTTCATCTTTATAAAATGGGATATATTTACAGTGTTTCTTCTCCAGAACGGTACCGGTAAATCCGACATCGACCATATGATCAATGATCTGTGTAACCACCTGACTGCTGTCTGTCTCCAGAAGTTTAACCTGTTCTTTCGGATACCGTTCATTAAATTTCATCAGAATTTTCGGAAGAAGATACTGTGCCGGAATCGTAGATGCTGCAATCGTGATCAGATGCTTGCTCTCTTCTTTTCCTGTTTCAAACCGTTCTTCTATTTTTTTCTGCAGATCGATCATCTGTCTCGCATAGCGGTACAGATCCTTTCCATCGTCCGATAATTTTACTTCTTTTGTGTTTCTTACAAAAAGCCTTGCATTCAGTTCTTTCTCCAGTGACGAAATATGTGCACTGATGGTCGGCTGTGTCAGGAACAGCTGCTTTGCTGCCTTTGAAAAACTGCCTCCCTCTGCTACCTGAACGAAAGCTTCTAATTGTTTCAGATTCATCAGTATGCCACCCTTTCGCTCTCTGCTCCTGTCTTCTTCGTTACCTTAATACTGTCCATGTATTCCAGGATCGGTTTTGCGCTCTTTCTGCTTGTCGCAAACATATCCCTCACCTGTGCGATCGTGATCAGGGGATCTTCTTTCAGATGTTCTCTGATCTTTTCTTTCGCAGTCTCCATATAAGAAATCAGTGTATACATTTCATCATTTATTTTTACAATCTGCTTTTCTTCTAATAAGATATTCAGGATATCATCCATGATCTCCTGCGGTACATCTTTACATGTGATCTCGGAATATCTTGCAAAGTCAAACCCGGCCTTCTTAAATGTATCCAGCAAGAACTCCGATACCCTGTCATAGATCTTATCTTTTCTCACTTCATATCCCGGAGTGCTCAAAAATTCATCCACTCGCTTCAAACTTCCCTGTTCTTCCAGGAGCGTCAGGATTCTGTCATATACATTCGGTTTTACCTTTTTAAAATACGTCGTCTGTACCTGTGCTTTCTTGATTCCGTAGCGATATGGATACTTCTCTTCGTATTCCGTCAAAGCTTTCAGCAAAATGTGTTCTGCCTCTCTTGCCGAATCGCAGTGCCATACATAGGTATCTTTCCTCATCGGAAATACATATACACTTTCCTGCCCTTCCAGTTCTTTTACATCCTGTTCTACCTCTTCGAGTGAAAGTGCCGTCAGTTTCGCAAGTTCAGAGACTGTGATCAGGGTATCTGCATGACTCTTCACATGCATTTCGATCACATCCGCAGATGACCCCTCTTCTTTCCGTTTCAGTTCTTCGATCACTTCCGGCTGGAATCTTCTCTTAATCTTCGGATTCGGCTCCAGAACGACGCCGCCGCCAATGGTTTCCATCGGAGAATAAAAACGTACAACAAATTTATCGCCACGTCTTACAGCAACTTCTTCCTCCATCCGGAGCTGTACATATCCGCTTTCCCCCGGTCCGATCTCTTCTTTGTCCAGAAGTACCGCACGGCACAGGACTTCACTGGTTCCTGTAAAGAAATGCAGCCGGGTGTGATTCGTAAGGATTCTCACGGATGAATCCAGCACATTTAACTTTACATCAAGAAGATCTGTATTCTTCATACTGTTCAGAGGTGCCAGCACACATCCCCTTTTAATCTCTTTTTTCTTTACATTTGAAAGATTGATCGCCACGCGCTGTCCGGCATAGCATTCTTTTTTATCTTCCCCGTGCACCTGGATGCTCCGGATCTTACATTCCGTTCCGACCGGGTACATCTGAAGCGTATCTTCTTTTGTAATCGTTCCGGACACCAGTGTTCCGGTGATGATCGTCCCGAATCCCGACAGGGAGAACACTCTGTCAATCGGCAGACGCGGAATGGTATGGATGTCTTTCTGCACGACTTCATCTCTGGTCTGATGCTCAATCTCTTTCACCAGGTCACCAAGTCCTTCACCGGTTGCTGCAGATACCCTTATCAGAGGTGCATGTTCCAGAAAAGTACCGGAAAGCTCCTCCCGCACATCTTCTTCCATCATCTCCAGCCATTCTTCATCCACAAGATCACATTTATTCAACACAATAATACTCTTCTCAATTCCAAGAAGATTCAATATATCCATGTGTTCTCTTGTCTGTGGCATGATTCCTTCATCCGCTGCAATTACCAGAAGTACCAGGTCCATTCCGACAACTCCGGCAACCATATTGTTGATAAATTTCTCATGTCCGGGTACATCGATGATTCCCGCGCGGTCTCCGCCCGGCAGATCAAAATAGGTAAACCCCAGATCGATCGTAATTCCTCTGCGCTGTTCTTCTTCCCAGCGGTCTGTATTTCTTCCGGTCAGTGCTTTGATCAGTGTCGTCTTACCATGATCAATGTGTCCGGCCGTTCCGATAATAATATTCTTCATAGCCTTCTTTCACACCTACCGTTCTTCTTTTTCTTTCTGTCCAAGTAATTCCGTCAGTTCTGATGCGATCATCTTATAATCCTTGCGTTCGATCGTTCTGACATCCAGACAGATACTGTCATTGACTGTTCTTGGAATGATCGGGATCTCCAGATGCCGCATCTTTTCTTCCATCTCAGCTACACTCATACCATTTGGCTGGATGGATACGGCGCGGCTTTCCATCCTTTCAAGCGGAAGGGATCCTCCACCGATCTGTGATTCGCAAGACACGACCTGTATCTTTGCATCCATTCCTGTACGGCGTAAGATTCTGGCAAAATATCCCGCTTCTTTTTCAATCTCATCAAGCGGCATTGCGATCATCCGCAGAACAGGAATATTCTGTACGGCTGTCTCTTCTGACAGATACTCCATCAGAACCATCTCCAGTGCCGCCGCCGTAAATTTATCAATACGGAGTGCACGGGTCAGCTGGTTCTTCTTCATCATATCAATATATTTCTTCTTACCGATGATAATTCCGGCCTGTGGACCGCCCAGCAGTTTGTCACCACTGAAACACACCACATCAGCACCATGTGCAATGGATTCCTGTACAGTAGGCTCATGCGTCAGTCCATATTTTTCCAGATTGATCAACACACCGCTTCCAAGATCTTCTACTACCGGAATCCCATGTTCCTTTGCGATCGGTACCAGTTCGTCAATTCCTACACTTTCTGTAAATCCTACAATCCGGTAATTGCTGGTGTGCACCTTCAGAAGTGCCTTTGTCTCTTCTGTAATTGCCTCTTCGTAATCTTCATAATGCGTCTTGTTCGTCGTTCCGACTTCGACAAGATTTGCACCGCTCTGTTCCATTACATCCGGAATACGGAACTTTCCGCCGATCTCGATCAGTTCCCCTCTGGAAACAATCACTTCCCCGCCTTTTGCCAGGGAACTTAAGATCAAAAGCACGGAAGATGCATTATTATTGACCGCCATGGCAGCTTCTGCACCGGTTAACTTACACAGTAATTTTTCAAAATGTGAATACCGCTCTCCTCTTCTTCCTGCTTCCAGATTATATTCCAGGTTCGAATATCCACTGACGATCTCCGCTGCCCTCATCATATGCCCGAAGCTTATCGGGGCACGGCCAAGATTCGTATGCAGGATGGTTCCCGTTCCATTGATCACTTTCTTCATATTCGGTGTATGCATTGCAGATACGGCTTTTGCGATATTTTCATTCAGAAGAGCAATCTGCTGTTTTGCTTTTTCTTCCTCTTCACACACTCCGATAAATGCACGGAGTTTTTCCATCTCACTGTGGATCGCTTCCATGACGCTTTCACGGCTGTATGTCTCAATCAATACTTTTATCCCTTCGTCTGCAAGAAGAATATCCACCTTCGGAATACTCCGATATAATAAATTCTTATTCATTATACTTCTCCATTCTGTCATTCTTTTCAAATATTAATTTTAGAATAACCGGATCAGCTTATCACTCTTTGGCGCAACTGTTCCGATTACGGAAACGGTTGTATCCAGTCCTGATGTTTTAAAATCTCTCATCATATTCTCATATTCTTTTGGTGATACACTGATGAGAAGTCCGCCGGAAGTCTGTGGATCATAAAGAAGATCTAAATATGTCTCATTCACCGATCCTACTTCCACCTTATCAATCGAATATCTCTTGTTCTTATAGGCACCTGCCGGAACCAGTCCCATCTTCGCATAATCATATGCATCCTGAAGATATGCAATGTCGGTAACGCTGAGTTCAAATGTCACATCACTTGCGGATGCCATCTCAACACAGTGTCCAAGCAGTCCAAAACCTGTAATATCCGTACATGCGGAAACATCATACTTCTCTACAACCTGCTTGCCTGTCTTATTCAAGGATGCCATAACCGTCTGTGCCTCGCGGATTGCCGATGGCGATGCCATCTCTGCTTTGATCGCAGTATTCACGATACCACTTCCGATCTGTTTTGTAAGAATCAATATATCGCCAGGTCTACAGCCATAATTCTTAAAGATCTTATCCGGGTGAACAAATCCGGATACGCAGAGACCGTATTTTGGCTCATCATCCTGTACCGAATGACCGCCGACTAATACCGCACCTGCTTCTTTTACCTTATCTGCACCTCCCGCAAGAATATCGCCAAGGATCGCCGGATCCAGGCAGTTCGGGAAACCTACGATGTTCAATGCTACTGCCGGCTCTCCTCCCATCGCCCACACATCACTGAGCGAGTTGGCCGCGGCGATCTGTCCGAACATATATGGATCATCTACGATCGGAGTAAAGAAATCAACCGTCTGAATCATCGCAATATCATCTGTCACTTTGTAGATGGCAGCATCATCGGAAGTCTCGATTCCTACTATTAAATTGTCATCCTCAAATTTTGGCAGCTTACTCAGAACCTGAGCAAGGGTCTCCGGACCAATCTTGGCCGCTCAACCTGCTGTTTTGCTTAAACTCGTTAATTTTACATCTGATTTCATTCTTTTTACTCCTCCTGTTTTTCATACCTTTTTCCCAAGACAATCCATTTATCTCTCTGACACGCCCGGATTTTTGTATTCATTATACATACATGATAGTATAAGAAAGCCGGAACTCCTGCATCTTTCTTCAGGAATCCGGCTTTTATCCAGATATGTAAGTAAATTTATGACGGTCTGACGATTCTTCCTGCTTTTGCCATTGTCTCCACAATGCTGTACATATTCGTAACTGTACCAACTGCAAGCTTGTCTTTCAGACCATAATAATCCAGACAGGTTCCACATGTCATGATCTCTACTCCCTGTGCTTCCAGTGATTTCAGATCTTCCAGAGAATCCGAATCTTCTGTTGTCAAGGTTGCTCCTCCATTATAGAAAAGCATTGTCTTTGGCAGTGTATCAAGCTGTGTCACTGCAAAAATAAATCCTTTCATCAGAACCTTACCGAGTTCATCATTTCCTCTTCCCATAGTCGCGGTATCCACAGCGATCACAAAATCACCCTTTACATCCGGAATGCAATTTATTTCTTCCGTTGTCTCGACTGAAGGCTTTCTGTCTTTTACACGAAGGGTCACATGAAATTCTCTGTCACTTGTTTTCTCTGCAAGAACCTCTGCTCCGGCATTTTTACCCATTCTCGTAAGATTCTGAACTGCAGTTTCATTATCTACAAGAACTGTAATCTCTGCATCTCCCTGCACACTGTCCAGAACCTTTTTTGTCTTTACAACCGGAATCGGGCACTGCTCGCCCATTGCATTTACTGTATATTTCTGTTCATCCATTTTATTACCTCCTGATGTCTGCTATTTTCTGAAATTAACCTCATTGTAGCAGACCTCTCTGACTTTTGCAACGCAGGTACCCTTCAGAAATCGTTTCCTAAAAAATTTTGTCGAAAAGAATTGAACTTCTTCGAAGAATAGAGTATCATTATTATAATTTTATGAAAACGCTTAGAAATCAAAGGAGAGAAATCATGCAGCTTTTAAA
>ENA-OPBG01002621-OPBG01002621.1-human-gut-metagenome-genome-assembly--contig:-NODE-2621-length-10301-cov-3.219012_pt1 | contig 10301 bp, 7 predicted proteins | sample MGYA00241065_ERZ501446 | MGnify/ENA primary metagenome ERZ501446 (study PRJEB25962, sample SAMEA2042632) | human gut metagenome | biome: human gut; feature: human-associated habitat; material: faeces...
TCGCTACAAAAGCCTTATGCTCTCGGATTTTTGATGGCAGCCTGAGCAGCGGCCAGACGTGCGATGGGAACGCGGTACGGAGAGCAGGAAACGTAATCCAGGCCAACGTTGTGGCAGAACTCAACGCTGGAGGGGTCGCCGCCGTGCTCGCCGCAGATGCCCAGACCCAAGTTGGGGTTGGTTGCGCGGCCGTCATGGGCAGCCATCTTAACCAGCTTGCCAACGCCGATCTGGTCCAGATGCTGGAACGGATCGCTCTCGTAGATCTTGGTATCATAGTAAGCGGTCAGGAACTTAGCAGCATCGTCACGGCTGAAGCCGAAGGTCATCTGGGTCAGGTCGTTGGTACCGAAGCAGAAGAAGTCAGCTTCCTTAGCGATCTCACCTGCGGTCAGGGCGGCACGCGGGATCTCGATCATGGTGCCAACTTGGTACTTCATGTCAACGCCAGCGTCAGCGATCAGCTTGTCAGCAGTCTTGACGATGACGTCCTTGACGTACTTCAGCTCCTTCACTTCGCCAACCAGGGGCACCATGATGTGCGGGGTGATCATCTTGCCGGTCTCAGCAGAAACCTTGATGGCAGCCTTGATCACAGCATTGGTCTGCATCTCGGCAATTTCCGGATAGGTAACGGCCAGACGGCAGCCACGGTGGCCCATCATGGGGTTGAACTCATGCAGGCTGACAACAACGTTGTTCAGCTCTTCGGTGGTCATGCCCATATCCTTTGCCAGGGCTTCGATATCCTCAGCCTTGGTGGGCAGGAACTCATGCAGAGGCGGGTCCAGATAACGGATGGTCATCGGACGATCGCCCATGATGCGGTACATAGCGGTAAAGTCAGCTTCCTGGAACGGCTCAACCTTAGCCAAGGCAACCTTGCGCTCTTCAACGGTACGTGCGCAGATCATCTCACGCACAGCAGCAATACGATCCTCAGCGAAGAACATATGCTCGGTACGGCACAGGCCAATGCCTTCAGCGCCCATATCGACAGCGTTCTGTGCATCGCGCGGGTTATCGGCGTTGGTCATAACCTTCATCTGGCGTGCTTCGTCAGCCCAGCTCATAAAGCGCTTGAAGTTAGCGTTCTCGGTGGAAGCGACGGTAGCGATCTGGCCTTCGTAGATGTTGCCGGTAGAGCCATCAATGCTCATCCAGTCACCCTCATGGAAGGTGTGGCCGTTAATGGTGATAACCTTTGCATCGTAATCGATAGCAACATCGTTATCATTGCCGCAGCCGGAAACACAGCAGGTACCCATGCCACGTGCAACAACAGCTGCGTGGCTGGTCATGCCGCCGCGGACGGTCAGGATGCCCTGAGAAACCTGCATGCCGACGATATCTTCGGGGCTGGTTTCCAGACGGACCAGAACGACCTTCTTCCAAGCTTCGTCCTTGACCTTCTCTTCAGCATCTTCAGCGCTGAAGACAACGCGACCGCAGGCAGATCCCGGAGAAGCGGCCAGGCCCTTGCCGATTGCTTCAGCAGCCTTCAGGGCAGCAGCGTCAAACTGCGGGTGCAGCAGGGTATCCAGCTGCTTGGGCTCAACGCGCAGTACAGCGGTGCGCTGATCGATAACGCCCTCATCAACGAGGTCGCAGGCGATCTGCAGAGCAGCCTGTGCGGTGCGCTTGCCGTTACGGGTCTGCAGCATAAAGAGCTTGCCATCTTCGATGGTGAACTCCATGTCCTGCATATCCTTGTAGTAGTTTTCCAGGCGGGTTGCGATCTCAACGAACTGATCGTAAACCTCAGGCATTTCCTCGTGCAGCTTGCTGATCGGGGAAGGAGTACGGATGCCGGCAACGACATCTTCGCCCTGAGCATTGATCAGGTACTCGCCCATCAGCTTCTTTTCGCCGGTAGCGGGGTTACGGGTGAAAGCAACACCGGTGCCGGAACGCATGCCGGAGTTACCGAAAGCCATCTGCTGAACGTTGACAGCAGTGCCCCACTCGTAGGGGATTTCGTTCATCTTGCGGTAAACGTTGGCGCGCGGGTTATCCCAAGAACGGAAGACGGCCTTGACAGCGCCGATCAGCTGTTCTTTCGGATCCTGCGGGAACTCTTCGCCCTGCTTCTCCAGGTAGATGGCCTTGAACTCCTTGACGAGTTCCTTCAGGTCCTCAGCGTCCAGCTCGATATCCTGCTTAACGCCCTTGCGCTCCTTCATAGCGTCGATACGCTCTTCAAAGAAGCTCTTGCCCAGCTCCATGACGACATCAGAGTACATCTGGATGAAGCGGCGGTAGCAGTCATATGCAAAACGGGGGTTAGAAGTCTTCTTTGCCAGACCTTCAACAGCCTGGTCGTTCAGGCCCAGGTTCAGGATGGTATCCATCATGCCGGGCATAGACTGACGTGCACCGGAACGAACGGAAACCAGCAGCGGGTTCTCGATATCGCCAAACTTCTTGCCAGTCTGCTCTTCCAGGATACCCATATACTTGAAGATGTCAGCCTTGATCTCATCGTTGATCTCACGGTTGTCAGCATAGTACTGGGTGCAGGCTTCGGTGGTGATGGTGAAGCCCTGAGGAACCGGCATGCCGGCATGGGTCATTTCTGCCAGACCAGCGCCCTTGCCGCCCAGAATGTTCTTCATGGTCGTCTGGTCGCCGCCAAATGCGTCATGGCCCTCTTTGAACAAATACAAAAACTTCTTGCTCATAGGTTACCTCCAACAAAATTACGGTTTCTTCCCGGTGTGCCGCGCACACCCGCAAAATAAGAATTTTCTCTCTTGCAAAGTCCATTATAACAGACTCAGCCCGGAATTTCCAGTACATTGTTAAATAAATGGCGAATATTTTCGCCGAAAATCTCACAAAGTTTTGGGGTCAGGCTCTTGCAATTTGACCAAAAATGCGGTAAATTATAATGGGTGAGAAGTTGGGAAATATTATTTTATTACATCCTGCAACACTTTTTTCAATTCATCCCGCCCCGGCAGGCTTTAGCCCTGTTCCGGGGCTTTTTTGTAGGGCCGTATACTCTTTTGGCCCAAAACAGAAAGGGGTATTTTTATGTCCGAAGCGAAAGCCAAATACCTTGCCGCCAAAGCGGCCTTTGAAGAAACTTTTGAAAAGCACCTGCAGAACGGTGTGGAGTTCATCAGCGACCAGGTTTTTATTGACCCCGAAGTTGAGATTGCACCCGGCGCAGTGATCCTGCCGGGCTGCATCCTGCGCGGCAAAACCGTCATCGGGGCAAACTGCGTCATCGGCCCCAATACCTTATTGGAGAACACCATTGTTGAGGCCGGTTCCACCGTGAACGCCAGCCAGTGTTATGACAGCCATCTGGGTCCCAACAACAAGATTGGCCCCTTTACCCATGTGCGCACCGGCACCGTGACGGATGAGGGCGTGCACCTGGGCGCTTATGTGGAAACCAAGAACGCCAACTTTGCCGAGGGCAACACTGTCAGCCACCTGACTTACATTGGCGATGCCGATGTGGGCAAGTACTGCAACTTTGGCTGCGGCACCGTAACCTGCAACTATGACGGCGAGGGCAAGTACCGCACCACCATCGGCGATTATGCGTTCATCGGCTGCAACACCAACCTGGTGGCGCCGGTCAAGGTGGGCAGCCGCGCCTTTACCGCTGCCGGTTCCACCATCGGCCACGATGTGCCGGACGGTGCCCTGGGCATTGAGCGCGCCAAGCAGGCCGAAGTTGCCGCCTGGGGCGCCAAGAAGCTGGAAAAATACGTTGCCAAAAAACAGAAGCTGGAAGCTGAAAAGAAAAGCGACTGATGCCCCCTGACCTGCTGCAAGGAGGATTGCTGCCATGGCCATTTTGGAACGCACCCTGACCGGGGATTTTACCACCATCCTGACCGAGCTGGACGCTGTTGTAAAACAAAGTGTTTCGGCCACGCTGGAAGGTTCCAGTGATTTCAACTTCAGCACCGGCCGCTGTGCCGTGCGGGTATACGAACGCTACAGTGCCATTGGCAATGGCCGTGTTACCATGAGCCTGACCCTGCTGGAAGCTGACGGGCAGATCCGGCTTTCCGCCATCACATCCGGCGGCAGCCAGGCTGTGTTTTTCAAGGTCAACACCTTAGGTGCAGAATCCTTCCTGAATACCATCCGGGACACAGTGGAACGCTTTGCCCCTGGTGCACACTAAAATCACAAAATTACTATAAGGATTTTTACTATGGGACTATTTGGAGGTGGTTCCGGGGCAGACTGGCTGATTGCCGGTCTGGGCAACCCGGAGCCGAAATATGACGGCACCCGCCACAACACCGGTTTTGCCGCGCTGGATGCGTTGGCCGAAGCCTGGGGGTGCGAGATCAACAAAAGCAAATGGCAGGGTCTTTACGGCATTGCCCAGGTGGACGGCCGCAAAGTGATGCTGCTAAAGCCGCTGACCTACATGAACCTGAGCGGCCAGAGCATCGCCCCCGCCGCGGCATTTTACAAGATCCCGCGCAACCACATTATTGTGTTGTGCGATGACATTGCACAGGAGCCGGGGCACATCCGCATTCGGCCCTCCGGTTCTGCTGGCGGGCACAACGGGCTAAAGAGCATTATCGCTTCCACCGGCGGCGAGGATTTTTACCGCATCCGCATTGGCGTTGGCGCCAAGCCGCGCCCGGATTATGATCTGGCTGACTGGGTGCTGGGCAAGTTCCCGCCCGATGACGCCAAGCTTGTGACCGGCCGCCACACCGACGTGGAAGCCGCCTGCCGCCTGTTGATGGCCGGCAAGCTGGGCGAAGCGCAGAATAAATTCAACCACTGAGCGCGGATAGGCGTTCCGTAGGGGCGCACAGTGTGCGCCCCTTCCTGTTTTCTGTGTAAGATACCCGCAAAGGAAGTGTTCTCACTTCAAATTTGCAATCCATCATTACACGGGATGTGGTTTAATGGAACACCTGCAGGGGTGTGCGCACTGTGGAAAACTTTGCCGATGGTGATAAACGCTGCACATGATTTGTAGGGGACGATGCTCGTCATCGTCCCGCATGACAGGTCTTGCCACATATTCCACCCTGCATACGGCCAACGTCCGCGGGCGAACAATGTTCGTCCTCACGTTCTCTACAAGATAAGAGCACAGCTTTTTCAATCATACAAATGCCAAAGCGGGCGGCCCATCTGGGCCGCCCGCCATTTGTCGTTCCATGCAACGCTTCTCTCAAAATTCACTTTGCCGTTTTGCTGCAAATATAGTACAATGGTTACGCAAAGCGCTGCTCATACCGGCGCACAAAAAGCGTATACAGCGCATAGCACACCATCAGGCAGACGGCATATACCCCGGCGAAACACAGCCACGCGGCTGCGCCGCCCATCGCGGTGTTGGGCAGCAGCTCCAGCACCAGCGGGTGGGCCAGGTACAGCCAAAAGCTGCCCGCCCCCACAAATTCCACGGCCTGGGCGAACTTCTGATTTTCCGCCAGGCCAACGCCCTGCGGGTTCTGCACGGCCAATAGAACAAGCACCGTAAACACGCACTCGAACCCCGCCCGCTGGAAGTTGGTGAGCACTGCCAGCAGAATGCAGAATGCCCCGTATAAAAACTGCTTGTTCTCCCGCACTGCCGCAAACGCCGCCATGCCAAAGATAAAGCAGTACAGCGTCATGACCGGCGTTTTTGCGCTGAACTCGCTGATGTTGGCTTCTGCCGGGAAAGCCGCCAGACTGCTTTCAATTAAGCCGCCGATCCTGCCCTTCACCGCAAGGCAGACCACCAGCAACGCCAGCGCACCCCAAAAGCGTTTGCACAGCCGGTACAGCCACGGGGCCAGCAGATAAAAGAACGCAAAGGCGCTCATCGTCCACAGCACGTTGCGGTTGTTCCACAGCATCCAGTTATCACTGGGCAGCCACATCTGCAAAAATACAAAGTACCGCAGGTAACCCGGCCCGCACGGCCCGCCGGGGCCAAACAGCTGGGCTGCACTGGCGCCCGCCGCCAGATAGCGTACCGCATCGAACAGCCAGCGCAGCACCAGCACCAGCCAGTACAGCGGCAGGATCCGCCGGATGCGGCGCTGGTAATACGGCAGCGGCTCCGGGTGGCGGCTCAGGCTGGCCGCGGCCAGGTATCCGCTGAGCACAAAAAACAGTTGCACCCCCTGCGCGCCAACCGCGGCGGCATCCCCCAGGCCAACTTTCTGCCCGGTATGCACGCCCAGCACCATCAGCGCCGCCAGAATACGCAGCTCATCCAGCGCTACATTTTTATGTTTTGTCATCTTTCTATATTTTGCTCCTTATTGCAGCATTATTTGATTTCTTTATTCTGCCGAACTTTTTCGATTCCTTCTTTTCAAAGAAGGGGCAAAACTCTCGTATTACTCGTATCCTCAAAATTATACATCACCCGCCCTATCATGCGCAAGCGCAGGAGGCACCATGTTTGACGCATTGTTTACCACCACAACCGAATACAAAAAACTGAGCCACGCGCTTTCCGGCAAAGGTGCATGCGCCCTGTTTGGGCTGCCCGCATCCGGCCGCGCACAGGTGTATGCCGCGCTGTGCCGCCAGTTGGATAAGCCGCTGTGCATCGTGACCCCCGGCGAGGCCGAAGCCACCCGCTTTGCTGCTGACCTGAACACGCTGGGCATTCCCGCCGCCGTGTTCCCGGCGCGGGACTATGTGTTGCGCCCCATTGAGGGCACCGCCCGCGAATACGAGTACCGCCGCCTGGCTGTGCTGGGCGAGCTGGTAGGCGGGCGGCTGCGCGCCGTGGCTGTGCCCGCGGAAGCCCTGACCCAGTTCACCACCCCAAAAGAGGATTTCTGCGCCAACACCCGCACCCTCCATGCGGGGGATACTCTGCTGCGGGATGACCTGCTGGCCGCTTTGTTTGGTGCCGGCTACACCCGCCGGGCCCAGGTGGATGGCCCCGGCCAGTTCTCTGTGCGCGGCGATATTGTGGATATTTTTGCTCCCGACCAGAAAATGCCGGTTCGTATGGAATTTTGGGGTGATGAGATCGATACCCTGCACACCTTTGACCTGACCACCCAGCGCCGCGAGGATGCCATTGATAAGTTTTACCTGAGCCCCGCGCGGGAAGTTCTGTTCGGCAAGCCTGCCGATGCCGCCGAGCAGCTTCGGGCCTTTTTGGCCAAGCAGCGCGGCAAAAAGAAAACCGCCATGGCAGACTGTATGGCCGCCGATCTGGACCTGCTGGATGGCGGTGCCGTGCCGGTCAACATGGACAAATACCTGGCCGTGCGCTACCCCCATCCCGCCACCGTGCTGGATTATTTTGACGACCCGATCCTTGTGGCCGAAGAGCCTGCTTCCATCCGGGAAGCCGACCGCGCGACCGCCTACCGCCGGGGCGAGGAACTGAAATCCCTGATCCTGGACGGCGTCCTCTGCGCCGGGCTGGATAACCTGTACGCGGACCCAAGCTACCTGTGGTCCAAAACCGGACACTACCGCACCATCTGTGCCGAGAACTTTGCCCGCAGCATGCCGGATCAGCCGCTGAAAGATATCATCAACACCCCGGCTCACGCCCTGCCTGCCTGGAATGGCGAAGTCGCCGGGCTGCTGGAGGATTTGAAGCCGCTGTGCGATGCCGGTTATACTGTTACCCTGCTGGCCGGCACCGACCGTGCCGCAGCCGGTCTGGCACGCGACCTGCGCGATAAAGGCATTCTGGTTACCACCGATGCTGCAGCAGCCCCCGCTGCCGGGCTGGTGCAGGTTCTGGCGGGGCACCTTTCCGCTGGGTGCGAATTTCCGTTTGCCAAGTATGCTTTGCTGACAGGCCGTGCCTTTGGCGAAACCAGCTCCCAGAAGAAAAAGCGTAAAAAGGCCAAGGATGCCCTGAACAGCCTGACTGAGATCACGCCGGGCGATCTGGTGGTGCACCAGAACCACGGCATTGGCCGGTATGCGGGCATCCAGCGAATGGCGGTTCAGGGCGTTACCAAAGACTACCTGCGCATTGAGTACGATAAGAAAGATGTGCTGTATGTTCCCGTCACCCAGCTGGACCTGCTTTCCCGCTACACCGCGCCGGGGGATTCGGAGAATGTCAAGCTCAGCCGCCTGGGCGGGGCCGAGTGGACCAAGACCCGCAAGAAGGTGCGCGCCGCTACCGAGCAGATGGCCAAGGAACTGATTGAGCTGTACGCCCGCCGCAAAAGGGCGCACGGTCATGCCTTCCCACCAGATGATACCTGGCAGGGAGATTTTGAGCAGCGCTTTGCCTATGATGAAACGCCGGACCAGCTTTCCAGCGCGGCAGAGATCAAACATGATATGGAGCAGCCCTGGCCGATGGATCGCCTGCTGTGCGGCGATGTCGGCGTGGGCAAGACTGAGGTTGCCCTGCGCGCCGCGTTCAAATGCGTGATGGGCGGCAAGCAGTGCGCCATCCTGGCCCCCACCACCATTCTGGCGTGGCAGCATTTCAACACGGCCATCGCCCGCATGGAGGCCTTTCCCATCCGCATCGGGCTGCTCAGCCGTTACCGCAGCGCCAAAGAGCAGAAAGAGACCATCCGCGGCCTGAAAGACGGCACAGTGGACATTGTGGTGGGCACCCACCGCCTGCTTTCGGACGATGTAAAGTTCAAAGACCTGGGCCTTGTCATCATTGACGAGGAGCAGCGCTTTGGCGTAAAACACAAGGAAAAGCTGAAAGAGAACTTTATCGGGGTGGACATGCTGACCCTTTCGGCCACGCCGATCCCCCGCACGCTGAACATGGCACTGTCCGGCATCCGGGACATGAGCACCATTGAACAGCCGCCCTTTGAGCGCCAGCCCATTGAGACCTATGTGCTGGAATATGACGATGCCATTATTGCCGAAGCCATCCGGCGTGAGCTGGCCCGCGGCGGGCAGGTGTATTACCTGTACAATCGAGTCGAAACCATTGAGCAGTGCGCCGCCAAGGTGCAAAAGCTGGTGCCGGGTGCGCGGGTCGGCATCGCCCACGGCAAAATGACGGAGGAGCAGATTTCCTCGGTTTGGCAGCAGCTGCTGGACAACGAGATCGACGTGCTGGTCTGCACCACCCTGATTGAAACCGGCGTGGATGTGCGCAACTGCAACACCCTGATTATTGAGAATGCGGACCGCATGGGGCTTTCACAGCTGTACCAGATTCGCGGCCGTGTGGGGCGCTCCAACCGCAAGGCGTATGCCTATTTCACCTTCCAGCGCGACAAAGTGTTGACGGAAATTGCCTCCAAGCGGCTTTCAGCCATCCGGGAGTTTACCTCTTTTGGTTCCGGGTTCCGCATTGCGATGCGCGATTTACAGATCCGCGGCGCGGGCAACCTGCTTGGACACAGCCAGCACGGCCACATGGAAGCGGTTGGTTACGAGCTGTATGTAAAAATGCTGAACCAGGCCATTGCAGCCGCCCGCGGCGAGCCTGCTGCGCCGGACAAGAGTGATTGCCTTGTTGACATTACGGTGGATGCCTATCTGCCGGAAAACTACATTCCCGATGCCGCCGGGCGGATCGAAGCCTACAAGAAGATTGCGGCCATCACCACCCGTGACGATGCCACGGATGTACTGGATGAGTTGATTGACCGTTACGGCGACCCGCCGCGCAGTGTGCAGGGGGTGGGGGACATCAGCCTGGTGCGCGTGACAGCCGCCCGCGCAGGCATTGTGGAGATCGTGCAGCGCAACGACAATCTGATTTTGTACACCGATGTTGTGACCCCGGCGCAGATGGGGGCCATGATGGATGCCATGCCGCACCGCGTGATCTACAACGCCGTAGGCCGCCCCTACATCAGCCTGCATGTCCTGCGCGGCGAGGACCCTCTCACCATCCTGCGCGATGCCGTTGCCCTGCTGCCGGGTGCGTGAGTGTTTTACGGGAGTTTTTGTTCCTTCTTTGAAAAGAAGGAACCGAAGAAACTTTAATCGTAATATAACAAAATAAATAAAAAATCAGGCAGCGGCCCTATTTTGTGGGCTGCTGCCTATTGTCATGTGTTGCTTTCTATGTATTTTTGCTCTGTAGGGAACGGTCTTGACCGTTCCGAAACCCATGGACAATATTCCAACAAAAGGGAAATAAGGAAAACACCCGGAACGGTCAAGACCGTTCCCTACAAATCGTTTTAAATCGCGTTACAAACCTGTAAACTCTCGGTAGGGCGGGGTCACCCGACCCTGCCGGGGCCTAATCCGATTTTTCATTAAGAATGTATAACGAACCAACAAATTTGTTGTAGGGGCGGCGTCCCCGACGCCCCGGACGGGCATAAATCTTAGGCAACACCGCACAATTCCCGCCTTGCGGCTTAAGCACCGCTCCGGCAGCTGCG
>ENA-OPBG01002622-OPBG01002622.1-human-gut-metagenome-genome-assembly--contig:-NODE-2622-length-10300-cov-5.285700_pt1 | contig 10300 bp, 10 predicted proteins | sample MGYA00241065_ERZ501446 | MGnify/ENA primary metagenome ERZ501446 (study PRJEB25962, sample SAMEA2042632) | human gut metagenome | biome: human gut; feature: human-associated habitat; material: faeces...
AGTAATAATATAGAAATTTCACCTTCCTTTTTGTACAATATTTCGGACTATAGTTTATTGACTTTGATTTTCTTTGGTCGTATACTTGTACTTATGACTAAAAAAGGAAGGTGTTTTTATTGAAAAAACTATTATGCACAGCTATTTTGGCATTGGGTGTCATTATGCTAATGACAGTAGGAGCTTATGCTCAAATGCCAAAGGACAAAATAGCATTACAGGGAGAGGACAGCTTTAAAGCTGAAATGTTTAAGGAATTTAGTGACACTATTGAGGATAATGCCCTCTATGTTGCCACTACAGGTAGCGACAGTAATGCAGGTACAATAGATAAGCCTTTTGCTACTGTTCAAAAAGCCTTAGATACAGTAAAGGCAGGTCAGACAATATATGTCAGAGGTGGTACTTATAATGCTCTTAATTCCTTTAAGACATCAGGTAGCGAGGGGAAGTATATTACATTGAGAAACTATCCTAATGAAACACCATTTTTGACTTGTACAACTGGTACAAATGGTGCTATTTTGCTTTTAAATGGTTGTAATTACATTAAAATTTATGGACTTGAAATAGGTGGACATTCAGCTGAGCAAGCCTATGGTATTTTGATTAATGATTGCGAAAACCATATTATTATAAGTAATAATCATATTCACAACTTGCTTACTACAAAGCCAGGAGAAAATGAAAATGGCGAAGCAAACGGTATTTTGCTTTTTGGCGAGGGCAAGACAGATGAAACTTCTATTAACAATATTTGCATTGAAAATAATAACATACACAATAATACAACAGGTTGGAGTGAAACACTTTCAACTTCTGGTAACTGTAAATATGTAAATGTAATCAACAATACTGTACACGATAATACTAACATTGGTATTGATTTCTATGGTAATGCAAAATATTGTTCTGTTCCAGCTTATGACCAGCCTAGATATTGCGTTGCCGCTGGTAATACTGTTTACAATTCTATATGCTCATACGCAGAGTGTGCAGGTCTTTATTTAGACGGTGCAAGAGATACAATATTTGAAAATAATATTGTTTATTTGTTATGACTTTTTAATGCAGTCACCGCATTTACCGAAAAACAAAGTGGAACTGGAAGTGATCGCTCCGTCAAAATTCTTACCGGCAAGGCAGTTGACTTCTTCGATACTCTTCATATCCAGATCCAGATCCAGTAACCGTCCACACTCTTCACAAAGAAAATGATTATGCGGTTCAATCCGTCCATCAAATCGATCTCCTCCGTCGGGAGTAGATATTTTTATGGCTTCGCCGATATCGGTCAGCAGATTTAAATTTCTGTAAACCGTGCCAAGACTGATGTTCGGAAATTCTTTCTTCACATGCATATAAACTGTGTCGGCGGTCGGATGCTCTTTGGTTGTCATAAGGTAATGCTTGATGGATTCTCGTTGTCTACTATATTTTAAAGCTGCCAATGGGAATCCCCCTTTCATAACTAACTAAGAACCGTTATTTAATAAATAATAGTAACGATTACTGTAATTAGAATATAATACAAAGAAAGATGTTTGTCAATCATTATTTTGAAAAAAATTATTTTTGGCTGTTAAAATTGAATATTTACGATAAAATGTTACAAAATAATTAATGAAACAAATGGAAAGAAGAAGAAAAAAGAATAATATAGAAACTTGCTGTCGAGAGATGTCAATGAAAAATCAGTAAGAGAAGTTGACAAACAAATAGCGAGTTGATATAATGTGAATGTAACAAATTTAACAAATGTGTAACATTTAAAGCTTCCTACAAAAGATAAATGTAATGCGGTAAATGACCGAAATATAGAGGAGGTTTTATATGAAGAAACCACACACAAAAGCGAGAGGCATTCTGTTTGCGGCAGCGGGAATGTTTCTGATCCCGGGGAGCGTGTCTGAAGTATCGGCGGCCGAAAGGAAAGACGAGCAGCCATTTATACAGGCATCGGGGATTGAATCGGTACTGGAGAAATGTTACGAGACAGAAGTAAAAGATAATATTAATCTCTATCTTGTACCAACAGAAGAGGGTGAGTATTTGAATATGGCGTTTTCTGATACGAAGGAGTTTACCTATATCAGAAACGCACCGGATGATTCCGGCGACTGGGTCGGGAAACTTTATAAAGATTCGGCGGCTCAGGTGCTGGAATATCTGGATGGCTGGACGAAGATCAGATCGGGTTCGGCTGAAGGATATGTGCCGGAAGATGCGCTTTTTACAGGCGAGGAGGCGCAGGCGCGTGCACAGGAGTATGAGAAGGATACAGTGACGGTTACGGCATATGTGCTTAATGTTCGGGAAGGCTGCGGAACGGACAGTAAGATTTTGACACAGATAAAAAAAGGCGAAGTTTATGAGACTGTGGGAGAAGCGACCGGCGGATGGTATCCGGTAAAAGTAGGAGATAAAAGCGGTTGGGTCTCAGGCGACTACGTGATTGCAGAAACTTCTTATTCTTATGGGGAGACAAAAGAAGAGGAAGAAAAGCGGATCGCAGAAGAAGAAGCGCAAGAAAAAATGGCAGCATCTGTCGTTTGCGGTGCTGACGGCAGACCGGGAACACGGCCTGTAGGCGCTGTTTCGCAGGGGAGAGTGAATACGCCTTCGCAAGCTCCGGGAACTCCGGGGCAGGCTGTTATTGATTATGCTTGTCAGTTTATCGGAAATCCATATGTTTGGGGAGGTACAAGCCTGACAAACGGAGCGGATTGTTCGGGTTTTGTACAGTCGGTTTATGCACATTTCGGAGTAAGTCTTCCACGGACGACATATGATATGGTGAATTCAGGATACGCCGTCAGTTACGAGGAAGCTCTTCCCGGAGACTTGATTTTGTATGACGGTCACGTCGGGCTTTATATGGGGGACGGAACGATCGTGAATGCAATGAACGAAGCAGATGGAATCGGAATATGCAGCGCTACCTATACTGATATTATTGCAGTAAGAAGAGTTCTGTAACACAAATTTTTTGAAATGGGGAATTTGTATTTTTGATGAGAGAAATACAGATTTCCCGTTTTCGACATAAAAAGACAAAATGCACAAATTTGTGTTTATTTGTAAAAAAATGTCGAAATTGAAAAACGTGGAGTTTTCAACTTATCCACACTGAAAACAACGAAAAAGGTGGAAAAAGTCGGTTTTCCCACAAAGTTATCCACATTATCCACATAAAAACATATGTTTTCGGTGGATTACTTTATAATAAAAAAAGAACGGATGTTTTGGTGAGTTATGATAAAAATGCAAATATGTCGAAAAAACTCGGATAAATTATTGACTTTTGAGTATTCAAAAAAACAAAAATAAAGGCAGGATATATCTGACAATTTAATGCGATGTAGATTTATGAAGTGTACAGAGAAGAAAGAGGATGCAGAAACAGTCATACGGTTAAAAAAGCAAGGGGGAATTCAGAGGGAATAATTCGGAGGGTGCTAGCGGAAAAAGGTGAATCAGGAAAACTGTTGATAATTTGCAGAACAAGGCTTATAATAGCCTCATAAATTCAAGGAGGAAGAGAAAATGGCAGAATTTTCAAAAGATACAAAAATCGGAGAACTTATTGATCAATTTCCGGAGAGCGCGCCGATTCTCATGGAGATCGGAATGCATTGTCTCGGATGCCCGGCGTCTCAGATGGAGACATTAGAGGAAGCGGCAATGGTTCATGGAATTGATTGTGGACTTCTTGTAGAAAAAATCAATGCTGCTGCAAAGGCAATGGGTAAATAAGAATTGCGTAAAAGGGTCGGCGCTTTGCGATTTGATTGATCGTTAAAGCGCCGACCCTTTTCTTTTGAGATCCGTTGTCCGCATACAAGTTTATAATGCGGATAATTTACATACTGCATCTGCCGATATGAGAATCGTGCAATGTTCTTCAAGAAATGCAAGCACGGAAGCGTCGGCTTTTTCCGGCGATCCGTATTCGGAAAGCATATTGCAGATCTTGTTAAATTCATTTAATTTATTTTCCACCGGTGCAAGGGCAAGAATAAATGTCTCAGCGCTTTCATCCTTATATAATGTATTTGCGCCGTGATAAGCGGGAGCAATTAATTTCGCGGCTTCGATTACTCCGTCCAGTGAAGAAAAAGAAAACAACCGGATCGAGAACGAATCCGTCTGCCGGGGCTCTTCAACAGGAGCTGATGTCGCCGCTGCCGCTTCTTTGACCTTGTTCAGGAGATTGAGAAACTCCTCTGCCCCCTGGAGTTTTTCCAGTGTCTCGGAATTCAGAGGGTCTGAATTGTCAGCCGGTGTGAATTTTGAGAACCGGGTATCTAATTCTTCGGGATCCTCGACTTTAGTTATAATAAGGACAATAGAATCAGCAGATGAAGGGATTGCCTCTATCATCAGCGGAATATTTTCTGCTTCAAATCCGAAATCGAATGACGCCTGCTGCATCATGTCGCGAAATAAAGATTTAGCCTTTTCTGTGCCGTAAGCAAGCTCGCTTAGCTTCAGATGGCGCGCTGCCAGATCAGCATGTGTCAATGTACAACGAATCTGATTTTCATTAAGTTTTTCAATCTTCATACAATCACATCCTTTATACTATATAAGATAATATGCATCGGGAATAAAAATAGATACATATCCTCAAGATAAGTATAAACAAAAAAGAAAAGGATGTAAAGACTTATCAACAAATCCCATGCGGTTATGAACAAAAAACACATTGAAAACATAAAATGCGGACAATATAATGGCACTTACAAAAGATAGTATTCACTGATAAGTAAATAAAATGAAAGGAGGGAATGCTGTTTAAACTCTTATTTCCGTATCGGCTGTCTTTTGCCCTGCCTGAAAATCCGGATGTATGTCACAAACCTCCGTACGATACATAATGAAAGGGCAGGAAAACTATATTTATCACGGTTTGCATGGAAAGGAGTATTGCGGGAGATGAAAATGGATGAAACGGAATATACAGAATTATATATGGAGCTGGAAAAGTATGAGAAGCGTGGGATTGATATGCTGCTTGACGGATATCAGGCAAGTCCGCTTCAGATCGTGACGGCACATATGGTAAAAGAAGCGGGAACATATATGCGCGATTATACGATGAGTGGGGATGGCAATATAGAAACTCTTAGATTTACTGATATTAATGAACACTTTCGGGCAGAAATTACCCCTTAATGCCGGACAAAGTGGAGGTTGTGTGAAAAAAGATGTCTAAAATCTGCTGAAAGAGGCAAATTATTAACGACGCGTGTTAAAAGTGTGATATAATGTACGCGTATAATTGCTAGTAGGAGGTACGGCATGGACGAAAGAGAAAAACGGGATGTGCGGGAATGGAGTCAGACATCAGATACCCGCAGACGACGCCCTGAAAACAATGCCCGGAAACCGGTAAACCGTTCGGGACAAAGCAGACAAAGAATGTCGGAAGCGGGACCTGGACGGAATAGAAGACCTGCGAGACAAAGCAGCAGAGCAAGGAGAAGAAGGCGGAATGCCGTTATACGGTGGTTTCTGTTTTTTGTGTTGATCATAATTGCAATAGGCGGATTTGTTATTTGGAAAAGATACGGTTCAACGAATGAGAAGGCCGATTTGAAACAATATTATGGAGTGGAGTCAGAAACAGATCCTGCGCTTGTAATTGACGATCAGGTTGTGAAACAGTCTCAGAATGCAGAAGAAGGAAATACGCCGGATCCGGTGAAAGTTTATGACGGGCAGTATTATGTCGAATATTCTGTTGCTCATAATCGGATCAATAAGCGGTTTTATTGGGATTCTAATGAGAACGTTCTTCTTTATACACTTCCGGGAGGCAGTGTTTCGGCAGCGGTAGGCAGTAAAGAATATACAGACATAACAGAGAAAAAGAGTGAAGATTATGTGATCCTGAAAACAGAAGGAAAGATTGCATATATTGCCCTTCCGTTTATCCAGCAATACACGAATATGGAATACGAAGTGTATGATGATCCGACCCGCGTAGTGATTACAACTGAGTGGGGAGAGAAGAAAGTGGCTTCCATCAAAAGGGATACGCAGGTACGCTATCAGGGCGGTGTGAAAAGTCCGGTTTTGACAGAAGTAAAGAAATCGGATAAGGTAACTGTTCTTGAAGATGAGAATGACTGGATGAAAGTGGCTACAAAAGACGGGTTTATCGGATATGTGAAAACAAATGCGCTCAACAGTGTTGAAAAAGAGCTGGTATCCCGGGATTATGAAGAACCGGAATATACGAATATTTCGGAAAACTATACGATCAATATGGCGTGGCATAATGTTTCTAACGCCGATGCTAATAGTTATATATTGGAAACGATTGCGTCGACAAAAGGGCTGAATACGATTGCGCCGACATGGTTCAGTCTTGCGGATACAGAAGGTAATATTACATCGCTTGCAGATGCGGATTATGTAAATTACGCACATCAGTCTAATTTGGAAGTATGGGCAGTGCTGAGGGATTTTCATGGAGGAATCAATTCTTATGAAGAAACATATCAAGTGCTGAGCTATACGTCGAAGCGGGCAAAACTGATCAATCAAGTTATATCAAAAGCGCTGGAGACTGACGTGGATGGAATTAACCTTGATTTTGAACTTGTATCCGATGAGTGCGGACCGCATTATGTGCAGTTCGTGCGTGAACTTTCGGTGAAGTGCCGTCAGAATGGACTTGTTTTTTCTGTAGATAATTATGTTCCGCAGCCTTATAATGCACATTATGACATTGAAGAACAGGCGGCAGTGGCGGACTATGTTGTTGTTATGGGATATGATGAACATACAGAAGGATCGTATGAAGCAGGTTCGGTTGCGTCGATCGGGTATCTGAAAAACGGAATATCAGAGGCCCTTAAGTCAGTACCGGCGGATAAATTGATCGCAGGAGTACCGTTTTATACCCGGCTTTGGTTTGAACGGCCAAAGACTGACGAAGAATTTGCGGCAGATGAGGGAACGGAAGCCGAAAATTATCCGAATAAAGTAAAGAGTTCCGCTTATGGAATGGATGATGCGGCAGAACTTATCTCATCAATGGGAGCACAGACGGAATGGGATGATAAGACGAAGCAGAATTATGCCCAGTGGGAAGGCGACGGAGGCGTTTATAAAATTTGGTTAGAAGATACTCAGTCGCTGGAAGAGAAGCTGAAAGTTATTAAAGAAAACCAGCTTGCGGGTGTTGCGGAGTGGAGTCTTGGAATGGAAGGTTCCGGCGTGTGGGATCTCATCCTGCAATATGTAAATTAAAATGTGAACTAAAACATGAAATAAAATATCTGAAAAGGACATCCTCTTTTTGCATATATATTTATATGGAAAAGGAGGGTGTTTTTATATGCGGAAAAAAATAGTTTTCGGAATGGCGATTATTTCTCTTGTGGCAATCATTGTTTTGTGTCAAAAAGCAGGGGTGAGGCTTAAGGAGACGTTTAGGGAAAGTGAAGAAACTAATTCGGGGGCGGTTATAGGGATGAAAGAAAAGGAGAATGAGAAATCGGATAAAAAGGAGCGCGGGGAAAAACAAGGGGAAGCGCATAAGAAGAGAACGGTTGTAGTGGATGCCGGACACGGCGGTCCTGACGGCGGAAAAACGGGAGTCAACGGGAAGCTTGAGAAAGAGCTGAACTTAATAATCGCAGAGAAAGTGAAAAAGCTTCTTGAAGAGGAAGGGATTGCAGTGATCATGACACGTGAAGAGGACGGATGGCTTGCGGAAACCAGGATCGGAGATTTGAAAGAGCGGGTTCGCATTATGAATGAATCAAAGGCAGATCTTGCTGTAAGTATACATCAAAACAGTTATCATGAAGAAAGTGTTTTTGGAGCGCAGGTGTTTTATTATACGACGTCCGGGGAAGGGAAAGCGGCGGCGGAAATTTTGCAGAATGAACTTCTGGAAATTGATCCGGAAAATAAAAAGCGTGAAAAAGCAAATAATACTTATTATATATTGAAGAAAACAGAAGTGCCGACAGTAATTGTGGAATGTGGTTTTTTGAGTAATCACAAAGAAGCGGAAAAACTTTCTGATGAAGCGTATCAAGGAAAAATAGCAGAGGCTGTAGTAAAAGGAATTAAGAGTTTTTTTTTGAAATAAATAATGCTATAATATAGGGCATGGAAACAAAAATAGAAAAGATCGATAAAAACAAAATAAATGAAGAGATTATAGAAGAAGCGGGAATGATTCTGAAAAACGGCGGTTTGGTTGCTTTTCCGACCGAGACGGTATATGGGCTCGGAGCGGATGCGCTCAAAGAGGAGGCGGCGATGAAGACGTATGCGGCAAAAGGGCGACCGTCGGATAATCCTCTGATCGTGCATATTGCAGAATATGAAGATTTGAGGAAGATTGCTGTTAATATCCCGGCTGAAACAGATGCCCTTGCAGCTCACTTCTGGCCGGGACCGCTTACTATGATCTTTGAAAAGAGCGAGGTTGTTCCTTATGGTACGACGGGAGGTCTTGATACAGTGGCGGTTCGTATGCCTACAGATGAAGTGGCGAGAGCGCTTATACGGGCAGCGGGCGGATTCGTTTCTGCCCCGAGCGCAAATACTTCGGGAAGACCAAGTCCGACGTTGGCGGAACATGTTGCGGAAGATTTGGGCGGAAAGATCGATATGATCTTAGACGGAGGAGCAGTTGAGATCGGACTAGAGTCTACGATACTTGATATGACGGTGACGCCGCCTATGATCTTGAGACCGGGAGCGATTACTGCGGAAATGTTTGAAGAAGTGATCGGAAAAGTAGATGTTGATGAGACGCTTCTTGTGGCGGAGAGTGAGAAAGCTCCGAAAGCTCCGGGGATGAAGTACAGACATTACGCTCCGAAAGCAAAACTGATGATTGTAGAAGGAGATCTGCGGGAGGAGATTTTTGCGATTCGCCAGCTTGCATACAAGGCTTATAAAGAAGGAAGAAAAGTGGGGGTTATTGCTACGACAGAGACACTTCCTTTTTATAAATACGGCGTAGTGAAAAATATTGGTACACGGGAAAATGAGAAAACGATCGCTCGAAATCTCTATAGAGTGCTCAGAGAATTTGATGAGGAAGATGTGGAAGAGATTTACAGTGAATCTTTTGCCGCGCAAGGAATCGGAAAAGCGATTATGAATCGTTTGGAAAAAGCGGCGGGGCATACGCGTCTTTCGGCGGCGGAGATCGCAAAACGGCAGAAGTACCGAAGAATCATATTTATAAGCGGTACGGATTCTGCCCGGGCGCCGATGGCGGCGGAGATGTTAAGGCATGAAGATCTGGCGCAGGAATATGTGATTGATTCACGGGGATTGGTCGTGCTGTTTCCCGAACCGGCGAATCAGAAAGCGGAGGCGATCATGAAGAGCGCCCAGATGACCCTTGAAAATCATGTTTCCAGACAGCTTGAACCGGAAACGCTGGTGGAGGATACTCTTGTCCTTACGATCGAGGAAGCCGAGAAAAACAAAATCTTGTCCGAATACGGAACAAAAGCTAACGTTTATACGTTGAATGAATTCGTGGGAAGCGACGGAGAAATCCCGAATCCATATGGGAAACCTTTGACAGCTTACGGAGAATGCTATGAGATATTGCGTGAATTAATAAAAGAACTTGCAGAAAAATTAAATTACATTGCGGAGGAAGAATAATGACAGGAAAAGTAATTGTGATGGATCACCCCTTGATCACACATAAGATCAATTATGTAAGACAGGAAAACGTAGGAACAAAAGAATTTCGTGAGGTGATCGGGGAAATTGCACAGTTGATGTGCTACGAGGCGACGAGAGATCTGAAAATGAGTGATGTTCAGATCAAAACACCTCTTATGGAGATGACAGGGAAAATGCTTTCAGGCAAAAAACTGGCTATCGTACCGATCCTTCGTGCGGGAATCGGAATGGTAGACGGAATGTTATCTCTGATTCCGGCGGCGAAGGTCGGACATATCGGTCTTTACAGAGATCCGGAGACATTAGAACCGGTAGAATATTATTGTAAACTTCCGGCAGATTGTGAAGAGAGAGAAGTGTTTGTAGTTGATCCTATGCTGGCTACGGGAGGTTCCAGTGTGGCGGCGATCAGAATGCTGAAAGAAAAAGGCGTAAAACATATCCGTTTCCTTTGTATCCTTGCAGCGCCGGAAGGAGTTAAGAAGATGCAGGAAGCGCATCCGGATGTAGACATTTATATAGGGGCGCTTGATGAGAAGCTCAATGATCATGGCTATATTGTTCCGGGACTTGGCGATGCCGGAGATCGTATTTTCGGAACAAAATAAAAAGCTTACAG
>ENA-OPBG01002624-OPBG01002624.1-human-gut-metagenome-genome-assembly--contig:-NODE-2624-length-10297-cov-3.392990_pt1 | contig 10297 bp, 8 predicted proteins | sample MGYA00241065_ERZ501446 | MGnify/ENA primary metagenome ERZ501446 (study PRJEB25962, sample SAMEA2042632) | human gut metagenome | biome: human gut; feature: human-associated habitat; material: faeces...
CGTCCACCGGTGCTACCGTCTTTGTGGAGCCGCAGGCGGTCGTGGAAGCAAATGCACGCATTCTGCAGTATCGTGCACAAGAAGCGCAGGAGATCGAACGCATTCTGGTGGCATTTACGGCACAGGTAGCTGCCATTGAGCCTCAGTTCCAGTACAGCTACAAGGCAATGCTGGAAATTGATGTGCTGTTGGCAAAGGCTCGTCTGGCTTTGGATATGAAGGCATTCAAGCCCTCTGTCCGCACCGACAGCTCCTTTTCGCTCATCCGGGCGCGTCATCCGCTCATCGACCCCCAAAAGTGTATCCCTGTGGACATTGCGTTGGGTAAAGAGTACGATTCGCTCATCATCACCGGCCCGAACACCGGTGGTAAAACCGTCACCCTGAAAACGGCGGGTCTGCTGTGTGCAATGGCACAGTGTGGCTTTCTGATCCCTGCCGATGAACGCAGTGAGATCTGCGTGTTCGATGAATTTCTTGTGGACATCGGTGATGAGCAGAGCATCGAACAGAGCCTTTCTACTTTCTCCGGCCACATGAAGAAGATCACCGGTATTCTGGAACTTGCCATGCCGCACACGCTGGTGTTATTGGATGAGCTTGGCGCGGGTACTGACCCTGCCGAAGGTGCAGCGCTGGCCGTGGCCATCATCGAGGAACAGCGCCGCCGCGGTGTGCTGCTGATGGCAACCACTCACTACGCCGAACTGAAGGTGTTTGCGCTGGAAACCAAGGGTGTAGTCAATGCCAGCTGTGAGTTTGATCTGGAGACACTGCGCCCGACTTACAAGCTGAGCGTAGGTGTGCCCGGCAAGTCCAACGCCTTCCTCATCAGTGAGAAGCTGGGCATCCCGGAGCGTGTCATTGAGGCAGCTCAACAGCATCTGTCTGCCGAGGATAAGCGCCTGGATGCAGTTTTGGGCCAGCTGGACGACCTGAAGCTGCAGCTGAAAGAGAGCCAGGACGAGGTTGAGGAGCTGAAGAACGAGGCTTCTCATCAGCTGGAGGCCGCTCAGAAAAAGCGGGATGAATTGATCCAGCAGGGCGAAAACGAGTTGGAAGCTGCCCGTGCCAAGGCTCGTGCGCTGGCACAGCAGGTGGAAAGTCAGGCTTACGCCCTGACCGACGAACTGCGTCAGCTACAGAAGGACGAGCGCATGAGCACCCAGCAGAAAGCTCAGCGCGCCCGCGAGATCGCCAAAAAAGAATCGGAAAAGCTGCTTATCGGCTCTGAGGCGGTGCATAACCCCGTCAAGGAATTTGTGCCGCTGAAAGAGGTCAAGGTAGGGCAGGAGGTCTGCATTGCAGAGCTGAACCAGCTGGCCACCGTATTGGCCCTGCCGGATAAAAACGGCGATGTTCTGGTGCGGGCAGGCATCATCAAGACCAAAGTTCCGCTCAAGGGCTTGAAACAGCCGGAAAAGCTGGTCAAGGAAAAGAAACCGCAGACTAAAGCACAGCAGCGCTATTCCCGCCTGACCGGCGATGCCAACCGCCCGAACGGCAGGGTAGAGAGGGTACAGCGTTCCGCCAAGATGGAATGCAATCTGCTGGGCCTGACGGTGGACGAAGCGCTGCCGGAGGTGGATTCCTTTATCGACCGTGCCATCCTGAACGGACAGACAGTGGTTTATCTGATCCACGGCAATGGAACCGGTGCGCTGCGCACAGCTATCCACAAGCATCTGCGCGGCAACCGCATGGTCAAAAGCTTCCGTCTGGGCCGTTATGGCGAGGGTGAAAGCGGCGTGACCGTGGTAGAGCTGAAATAAAGAAAAAGCTATCCGAAGGATTTTTCGGGTAGCTTTTTCTCACATTGAAGGAATTTGCAGAGCAGGATCGTATTCTATAAAGAATGCTAATATAAGGATGTAAGCCAAAATGGCAAAACGATATTCCAAAGCCGCGCACTTAAAAAGACGAAAACAGACTTCTCATGTGCTCAAAAATACGGTCATTCTGCTTTTTTGCGCAGTGGGCATCTGGTTTGGCAGCTCACTCTGGCATGCAGCGCTGACTCTGCAGACAGCTCAGCCAGCGGAAAGCATCGCCGGTGAAGAATTCCGTCCGCAGGTCGGTGATCCGCCTTACCGCGTGGTGATCGATGCCGGGCACGGTGGAGCAGACCCGGGTGCAAGGGGAGTGATCGAAGAAAAAGATATGACCGCAGCAACCGCCTCGGAACTGATCCGGTTGCTGCAGCAGGACTCTAATTTTATTCCGCTGCAGACCCGTGACAGCTTTGATGAAACCACTACGCCCGCCCAGCGTGCCGCCAGAGCGGACGAACAGGCACCGCAGCTGCTGCTTTCCATCCACGGCAACTCAGCTGCAAATGGCTCCACTGCATCCGGCTTTGAGTGCTATCCGGCAGTGCCGGGCCGGACTTGGCATCAGGAAAGCTTTTACTTTGCGCAGCTGCTTGCCAAAGGAATGCAGGCTGCAGGAGCATCTCTGCGTGGGCGCGGGGGAGTCCGATACATTTATTATCTGGAAAACGATCAGAAGCAACTGGTGGAAAGTACCCACACCGAGGTGCGTGCAGAGCGAAGCTTTACGTTGCTGGAAGATGTAAATTGTCCGGCAGTGCTGGCAGAGCAATGCTTTGTAACGAATGAAGCAGATGTTGCACAGTTCGGCAGCGAAGAAGGTTGTAAAAAAACAGCCCGCGTTTATTACGAAGCGATCTGTGCATACTTTGGCACACAGCCGCAGGCCGAGCAGCTTGCCGGGTTCACTTTAAATTAAAAAGTATCAGCATAGCATCACCAAGGGAGAAGAAGCGATAACATTCTGAACCCAACACCATACAGCCATCAGTATTTTAAGACCGCTGAACTCATAACCAGAAGAGAAGGGCGGTCTTATTTTTTGATTGCATAATTTTCGTATAATGCACGTTATGCGAAATGTAGGGAAGCGAAAAATCTCTATTTTCCTGAATCTGGCCTTTTTCCGCGACCTGCGGATCTGCAGCCATCTGTAATACCGTATGATTCAACTTTTGCGTTTTTTATATTTTTGTGTCTCATTAGTATTTTGGTGCTACAATCTTTTTATGGACTTACAAATTACAAAAGCTGCACAGTCTGCCGCTGCCATGCGCGCTTGCATTTTATTTTTCCAGATTCTCTTTTTATGTTGCTATAAGTTCTGTGGTCATTCTGATCTTTTTATTTTTCTGTGAACGACCATTTGCTCGTACGATTTCAAATCGCTGGCCAGATCACAGCTTATCATTCCATTATTTATATAAATATATCTATAAAAATACCGCCGATGACATATCCGCACTTTGGACGCGTCACAGACGGTATCGTTTCATTTTATGGGTATTCTTATGTGGTTCAGGAATTTCCGTTTCCAGCGTTCGCATCAGGCTTCATTGCAAGCACGGAAGCATCCAGCCCGATGCCATCCTGAGCCGCACCCTCAAAGGCTTTCATGGGCACAGACGAAAGTTCCTCATCCAGAGCTGAATCCTCTGCTGTCTCCCCTGTTTCCTTTTCTGTTGTATCCAAGATGCGAGAAGATGCTTTGGGCTTTTTGACCTTGCCCAGCGGGTTTTCTTCAATAGCCGCGCGCACCTGAAATTCCTGTAGGTGCGTATAAATTTGTGTGGTAGACACGTTGCTGTGGCCCAAAAGCTGCTTGAGTGTAAGGATATCTACATTGCCGGTCTGATACATCAGAGTTGCGGCAGTGTGGCGCAGCTTATGTGTGGAAAAGCCTTTTAATCCGGCTGCTTTCATTGCACCAGTCACTAGCTGTTCTACCCTGCGGTTCGAGATACGCTCTTTGCGCCGTCGGGTAATAAAGACCGCTTTTTCCTGCGGCAGAAGCCCCTCCATCGTATTGCGTTTGCCCAGATACAGCCGCAATGCTTCCATGCAGGCATCATTCAGATAAACCATGCGCTCCTTGTGGCCCTTGCCAAACAGGCGTATCTGGCGGTTTTCCAAATCAATGTCGTCCAGATTCATGCCGACAAGCTCTGCCAGACGCATTCCACAGTTCAAAAACAGCGTCACCATGCAATAATCCCGCTCCGGAAAATCGCTTTGGGTCTGCGTGCTTTCCAATAACTCCATGGACTGCTCCGCCGTCAGATATTTGGGCAGTACCTTATCCTGTTTGGGTGGGTGGATGGCCGCAGTCGGATCTGCATCCAGCCGGTTGACCTGATTGACCAGGTAATCATAAAAGCCGTGCAGGCTTGCCAGCCGCCGGGCCGTTGAGGACTTTTTGTTGCCGCACTCGCGGTTTAAAAAGTACAGATATTCGTAGATATCCTCCTTTGTTACGGAGGCCCAGAATGCGGTGTCCAGCCCTTTGGGGTCGATATCCTTCATCTCGCTGTCTTCGGGCACAAGCCCACGGCGGCGCTTCATAAAACGGCTGAATCCGCGCAGATCACAGTAGTAGCTGAACGCCGTGTTTGCGCTTTTGCCCGCGATCACTTCCAGATAGCGGACGTATTCTACAATGTCCGGCGCAGCATCATCGAAGGGCTTGTGCTTGCCGGGATTTTTCTCGTCCAGATAGATCGACATTGTTTTTCCTCTTATAAGCGGTCAGATTTCAGGGCATTGATCGCATCGGTGATATAAGCCGCGCCGATCAGCTGCATTCCAGGATAATCTGCCGGGCTCAGATGATTCAGGCTGTGCTTCGGGATCACCGCACGTTCAAAGCCGATACGCTCTGCCTCATGCAGGCGCTGTTCCAGATTGGGTACGCTGCGCACTTCACCGCCAAGGCCGACCTCGCCAATGGCGATCAGCTTATCGCTGACGGGCCTGTCTAGCAGCGAGGAGACCATACTCAAGCAGACAGAAAGATCACAGGCAGTATCACGCAGCGCAATGCCGCCCACGATGTTGATATATACATCCAGATTTCCAAAGAAATACCCTGCACGCTTTTCCAGCACAGCGATCAGCAGATTCATGCGGTTGTAGTCGTAGCCGCTGCAGGCACGGCGCGGTGCTGGAAAATTGGTTTTGGTTGCAAGGGCCTGAATTTCGCTCAAAATGGGACGGCTGCCCTCCATGGTACAGGCCACACAGTTGCCGGAAACGCCAAGAGGACGGCCTTCCAGCAGCATCTGTGAAGGGTTTTCAATCTCAGCAAGGCCCTGCCCCGTCATATCAAACATGCCCAGCTCATTGGTGGAGCCATAACGGTTCTTGGCCGCACGCAGGATGCGGTACGGCAGCATTTTATCGCCCTCAAAGTAAAGCACCGTATCCACGATATGCTCCATGACTTTGGGGCCTGCAATGGCACCGTCCTTGTTCACATGCCCCACAATGAACATGGGGATCTCCTGCTTTTTGGCCACGGCCAGCAGGCGGGCCGCACTTTCCTTGACCTGACTTACTGTACCGGCGGAGGACGAGATATCCATGCAGCGCATCGTCTGGATGGAGTCGATGACCACGAGATCCGGCTTTTCTTTTTCGATCAGGCCGCAGATCTCGTCCACATCATTCTCCGCTGCCAGAAAGATGTTATCCTGTGGCACTTTCAGCCGGGCAGCGCGCAGCTTGACCTGCCGCACCGATTCCTCGCCAGTGATATACAAAACGCTGTGCTGGTTGGAAATGGCACCGCACAGCTGCAGAAGCATAGTAGATTTGCCCACACCCGGCTCACCGCTCAAAAGCACAACGCCGCCCAGCACAATGCCGCCGCCAAGTACACGGTCCAGCTCCGAAATGCCGGTCAGAATACGGCTTTTTTCTTCGGTCATGCTGATCTCAGAAAGGCGTTTTGCGGTCAGGGTGGTCACCCCTTCCGGGCGGGCGGCTGCCGCCTGTTTGGCTGCGGCAGTACCTGCTTTGGGGGCTTCCGCTACAACGTCCTCGTTCATCGTGTTCCAGCTGCCGCAGCTTGGGCAGCGGCCCATCCAGCGGGGGCTTGTCTCGCCGCAGTTGGAACACACATATACAGTTTTCAGTTTTGGTTCCTTCATCAAAAAAGCTCCTGTTACATTGTCTTGGCTTTATTATTCTCTATTGTAGCATATAACAAGCAAACCCGCAAGAAAAGCCCTTGCTCAAAGCCTGCTTCCAATGCTTGCAAGCGCTGCAGAAATGCCGCACAGCGGCACAAATAACGTCAGCGTCAGCAGATACTGCCGGATGAATCCATGTGGCCGGACAATCTCCCGGTCAGGCCCTGCTGCAAAAAAGGAACAGACGCGGATCTGGCTGCTCACCCGCAGAGAATCTGTGCCGAGCGTGCACAGCCCTGCAGAAGCAGCTGCCGCAGGCAGAAATGCAAGCAGCAGAAGCCACGTTTCTCTTTTCAGCGCCGTGTCGGAAAGCAGCTGCACAAACAGCGTCCCGTTTCCCAGCCCATAGAACATCATAAACAAAAAGATTAAAACCGGCCCCAGCGCGGAAAAGCCCATCAGGAACAGAAGGGTCGTGGCCGCAGCCAGCGTAAGATATTCCATTCCGAAAAGGCTGGCCGCAGTATGTGCATTTGCAGCAGCAAACAGGCCGCGCCAGCTTTGCAGGTAATATTGCAGCCAGTCCGGCTGCTGCTTTTCGCAGAAAGCCAGAAGCACGCCAGCTGAGCCAGAGCCGATCAGAAAGGCACAGACGAGCAGCCAGCAGGTTTTCTGCCGGGTTTCCGTATTATGTCTCTGCAGCGGTGAAGGCACTTCCGGTGCAGATCGTTCTGGCGGCAGCGTTTTCTGCGGCTGCGGCAGAAGCGCAGCTTCACCTGTGGGAAGCTGCTGCGCGGCTTCTGGCAAGTGCGCTGGCGTTCCTGTTTGCTGATAGACCCACATGATCGAACCTCCTTGTTTTATTTGTTCAGCTGCGGCGCTTTTTCTCCCGGGTCACCATGCCCAGCAATCCGCCAATACTGCCGCACAGGATCAGCACAGCAAACCGCAGCAGCGGCGGCTCTTCCGTAAGCGTACCGGAAGGAACGCTGAGCACCACGAGCAATGCCGCATAAAACAGGCCCTGTACAAGCCCGCACAGCAGGCCGTGTTCCTTTTTGCAAAATGCAGCGATCCAACCGCTGCAAAGGCTCCCTGCACCAACGGCTGCTGTTGCCAGCGGCGGTGCGGCGGCACCAGAATAACCCTGTGCTGTCATCAGCGCTGCCATTGCGGCCAGCCAGCCCGCTGTTACCATAACGCCGACTGCCCCCGCCAGCAGAAGAACCCGGAGTTCCGCCGGGAAAAGATTTTTCTCAGACATAAAAACGCGCCTCCCTGCCAGTAATCTATGCAGGAAGACGCGTTTGATATGCTCTTAATTGTTTGAAGAAAAAGCTTACTTCTTGTCAGCCTTGTCCATGTTCAGCTTTTCAACAGCGGAAATTGCAGTCTTGGTGAAGCGGATCTTCACACGGTCAGCACCGGTCTCCAGAACAAAGGTATCGTCCTTGATTGCAACAACACGGCCAATGACACCGCCAATGGTGGTGACCTGATCGCCGATCTCCAGACTGCTGCGCATTGCGGCATCCTTCTTCTCCTGCTTCTTCTGGGGACGATAGATCATGAAGTACAGCAGAACCAGCATCAGAGCCAGTGTGAAGAACAGGCTGATGTAGCCTTCGGAAGTGGTAGTCAGAAATTGCATGGGGCAAAATCTCCTCTCAAAATTCAGATAAGCTTATTATACCTTTTTAAACGACCTGTTGCAAGACTTATTCTCAAATTCGGGTATCCAGAAGCTTTACATATTTATCGTGGAAAGCCGTGAAGGTGCCTGCATCCAGCTCATCCCGGATACGCTCCATCAGATGGTTATAGAACCACAGGTTGTGCATGACGGCAAGGCGCATTCCCAAAATCTCCTCCGCTTTGAACAGGTGGCGGATATAGGCACGGGAATAGCTGCGGCAGACCGGACAGCCACAGGCAGGATCAATAGGGCGTTCATCGCGCTCATACTTTGCATTCTTGATGTTGATGATACCGCCCCAGGTGTTCAAGTGGCCGTGGCGTGCATTACGGCTGGGCATCACGCAGTCAAACAGATCCACGCCGCGGGAAACTGCCTCAATGATATTGCCGGGGGTGCCAACGCCCATCAGGTAGCGGATCTTATCCTTGGGCATGTGGGGCTCCACCTGACTGATCATTTCATACATCACTTCGGTGGGCTCGCCCACAGCCAGACCGCCGATGGCGTAACCGTCCAGATCGAGGTCTGCGATCTGCTTCATGTGCTCCACACGCAGATCAGCAAAGGTACAGCCCTGATTGATGCCAAACAGCAGCTGATCGGGATTCACGGAAATGCCCTCGTGCTTCAGGCGGGCCATTTCAATCTTACAGCGTTTCAGCCAACGGGTCGTTCGTTCGCAGCTGGCCTTGGAATAATCGTGCTGTGCGGGGTTCTCTACGCACTCGTCAAAGGCCATGGCGATGGTAGAGCCAAGGTTTGCCTGGATCTGCATGCTCTCTTCCGGTCCCATAAAGATGCGGTGGCCGTCCAGATGGGAGGCAAAGGTCACGCCCTCTTCGGTGATCTTGCGCAGCTTTGCCAGACTGAATACCTGAAATCCACCGCTGTCGGTCAGAATGGGGCCGTTCCAGCGGGTAAATTTGTGCAGACCGCCCATATCGGCTACCAGCTTGTCGCCGGGGCGCAGATGCAGGTGGTAGGTGTTGCACAGCATGACCTGTGCGCCAATGTCTTTCAGGTCCTGAGCAGACAACCCGCCCTTGATGGCACCGGCGGTAGCCACGTTCTGAAAAGCGGGCGTCTGCACCGTGCCGTGCACGGTCTTGAACTCGCCCCGCCGGGCGTTGTGCTCCTGCTTGAGCAGCTTAAAAGTGGTCAAAGAAGGCATAAGTTTTTTCCTTTCTGTGTACGGAAACCAGCCGTACAGCCTTGTGCCGCCGGGCAGGCGGCAGGTTCAGAAGTGGTGGATACCGAGCTGCCGAAACGGTTCCGGCAGTGTTTTGGGCTTTTGGGAGAGCGGGTGCTGAGGGATCACAGAATCAGCATCGCATCGCCGAAGGAAAAGAAGCGGTACTTTTCCTCTACGGCAACTTTATAGGCAGCCATGGTCTTTTCGTAGCCGTAGAGGGCAGAGACCAGCATGATGAGGGTGCTTTCCGGCAGGTGGAAGTTGGTGATCAGGCCGTCGATGCAGTTGAACTTCACGCCTGGATACAGGAAGATAGAAGTGTTGCCGCTGCAGGCGCGGATCTCACCGTACTTTGCGGCAACGGCTTCCAGCGTGCGGCAGCTGGTAGTGCCCACTGCGATCACACGGTGACCGGCAGCCTTGGTATCGCGGATCATCTGCGCGGTTTTTTCATCGATGCAGTACCATTCGCTGTGCATTTTGTGATCCGCGATCTCGTCCTCCTGTACAGGGCGGAAGGTGCCCAGACCCACATGGAGGGTGACAAAGGCCTCGCTGATTCCCTTCTGCCGGATTCTATCCAGCAGCTCCCGGGTGAAGTGCAGTCCCGCTGTGGGGGCCGCTGCCGAACCCAGGGACCGGGAGTACACCGTCTGGTAGCGCTCCTGGTCCTGGAGCTCCTCCTGAATATACGGTGGCAGCGGCATTTTGCCCAGGCGCTCCAGAATCTCCAGGAAAATGCCCTGATAATGAAACTGCACCACCCGGTTTCCGTCCTCCTGCACCTGGGTCACCGTGGCGGTGAGGGCTCCATCTCCGAAGCTCACCGCCTGGCCCTGCTGCATTTTCCGGCCCGGCTTCACCAGGCACTCCCAGGCTCCGCCTCCCAGATCCCGCAACAGCAGAACCTCCACAGCCCCGCCTGTGGGCCGCTGGCCCAGAAGGCGGGCAGGCAGCACCCGGGAGTCATTCATCACCAGGCAGTCCCCCGGATTCAAATAGTCGATGATATCATAAAAATGCCGGTGCTCCAGCGCGCCGGTGCTCCGGTCCAGCACCAAAAGCCGGGAGCTGTCCCGCCGCTCCAGAGGCGTCTGGGCAATCAGCTCCTCCGGCAGATCATACCAAAAATCATGGGTTTTCATGGAATTTCTCCACACCTTTCCGTAAAACGTGCAGGATACCTCGTATTATAGTATAAATTGCGCCGCTTTTCAACTGACAAAACGCTCCCCGCCGCATACCATAGATTTGAAGGAGGGATTTTCATGAAGCCATTGTTTCAAGGAGTCTGCACCGCCCTGGTCACCCCCTTTCGGCTGGACTTTGTCCACCTGGAGGTCTATGACCAGCTGCTGGACCGGCAGCTGAGGGCAGGCGTCACCGCCCTGGTGGTCTGCGGCACCACAGGAGAATCCGCAACCATGACGGATACCGAACGGCTGGA
>ENA-OPBG01002646-OPBG01002646.1-human-gut-metagenome-genome-assembly--contig:-NODE-2646-length-10206-cov-4.101468_pt1 | contig 10206 bp, 7 predicted proteins | sample MGYA00241065_ERZ501446 | MGnify/ENA primary metagenome ERZ501446 (study PRJEB25962, sample SAMEA2042632) | human gut metagenome | biome: human gut; feature: human-associated habitat; material: faeces...
CAGAATGCTTTCCATCACGCTGCGCAGGCCGCGCGCGCCGATCTCCATCGCGATCGCCTTATCCGCAATTCTGCCCAGCGCCTCATCCTCAAATTCCAGCTCGACGTCGTCAAACTGCATCAGCGCCTGATACTGCTTGGTCAGGGCGTTTTTGGGCTCTTTGAGAATGCGCACCATATCCTCACGACTGAGGCTCGCCAGCGCCGTGATGACCGGCATGCGGCCGATCAGTTCCGGGATGATGCCAAACTTCAGCAGATCATGCTGCTGCACATTCTTCATGATCTCGGTCAGGTTGCGCTCCTTGGCGCTCTGGATCTCGGCGCCGAAGCCCATGGACTTTTTGTCCATGCGGCGCTCGATGATCTTATCCACGCCGTCAAACGCGCCGCCGCAGATGAAGAGGATGTTCGTCGTATCGACCTGAATAAACTCCTGCTGCGGGTGCTTGCGTCCGCCCTGCGGCGGGACGTTTGCGACCGTGCCCTCAAGCAGCTTGAGCAGTGCCTGCTGCACGCCCTCGCCGGAGACGTCGCGCGTGATGGAGAGGTTCTCGGCCTTGCGGGCGATCTTGTCGATCTCGTCCACGTAGACGATGCCCACCTGGGCGCGCTCCACGTCGCCGTCGGCGGCGGTTATGAGCTTGAGCAGGATGTTCTCCACGTCCTCGCCCACGTAGCCCGCCTCGGTGAGGGTGGTCGCGTCCGCGATGGCGAAGGGCACCTCGAGGAAGCGGGCGAGCGTCTGCGCGAGCAGCGTCTTGCCGGTGCCCGTGGGCCCGAGCAGCAAGATGTTGCTCTTGGCGATCTCGACCTCCTCCTCGCCCTCCTCGACCTCGTCGTTTCCGGAGAGGATGCGACGGTAGTGGTTGTAGACCGCCACGCTCATGGCGCGCTTGGCGCTCTCCTGTCCCATGACGTACTGGGAGAGCTCGTCGTAGATCTCGTGCGGCGTGGGAAGGTTCTTAATGGGGAGGCTCCCCTCCTCGGGCTCGGCGTCCTCCTGGGGCTCGAGGTCGACCTCGTCGATCATGTCGGAGCACGCGTGCACGCACTCGTCGCAGATGTAGACGCCCCCCGGCCCGGCGATGAGCTTGCTCACCTGGCTGCGGGTCTTGCCGCAGAACGAGCAGCGCATCTCCGCGCCCATGGTCCCCATGCCGTCAAACTGGTCGTTGCCTGCCATGTGGCTTACTCCTGGGTCTGCTCGGCGCGGGAGGTGATGACCTTGTCGACGAGGCCGTAGGCGCAGGCCTCGGAGGCGCGCATGTAGTTGTCGCGCTCGGTGTCGGCGTTGATGCGCTCGATGGGCTGGCCCGTCGCCTCGGCGAGGATCTCGTTGAGGCGGTTGCGGATCCAGCGGGTCTCGTCGGCCACGATCTGGATGTCGGTCTGCTGGCCCTGGACGCCGGAGCTCGGCTGGTGGATGAGCACCATAGCGTTGGGCAGGGCGAGGCGCTTGCCCTTGGCACCGCTCGCGAGGATGGCGGCGCCCATGGAGGCGGCCATGCCCACGCAGATGGTGGAGACGTCGGGCTTGATGAAGTTCATCGTGTCGATGATGCCGAGGCCGGAGTAGACGTCGCCGCCCGGGGAGTCGATGTAGAGGGCGATGTCCTTGTCGGGGTCCTGGCTCTCGAGGTGGAGGAGCTGCGCGATCACGAGGTTGGCGGAGTCGCGCGTGACCTCCTCGCCGAGAAACACGATGCGGTCGTTGAGCAGGCGCGAGTAGATGTCGTAGCTGCGCTCGCCGCGCGGCGTCTGCTCGACGACGTAGGGGATGAGCGGGATGTTGGTCGGCTGGTGCATGTGCTCTCCTTCATTGGTAAGCGCCCCGGGCGAGCGGCGTGCTCGTCCGGGGCGCACGTTGCCATGGGTGCGGCGCTACTCGGCGTCGGCGTCCTCGGACTTCTCGCCCTCGGCCTTGGCGCGCTCGGCGACCTCGTCCACGACGTTCACCTTGGCGTTCTCGACGAGCCAGTCGAGGGCCTTGGTGCGGCGGATGGAGTCGCGGATGGCGGGCAGGCGGCCCTGGTCCTTCCACTCCTTGATGGAGGCCTTGACGTCCTCGACGCCGGCCTTCTCAAACTCGGCGACGATGTCCTCGTCGGTGGCCTCGAGGCCGAGCTTGGCGGCTACGGCGTCAAGGGCGAGGGACTGACGCGCGCGCTCCTCGGCCTGGACGCGCAGGTCGGCGATGAAGTCGTCGGACTTCAGGCCGCGGGCGCGCAGGAACATGTCGAGGCTGACGTTCTGGCGCTGCAGCTGGGCGAGGAACTCGGAGGCGAGCTCGTTGAAGATCTCGTTCTGGTAGGCCTCGGGCACGGTCTCGAGGTCGAGCAGCTTGCCCACGGCCTCGACGACGCGGTCCTCCTTGAGGTTGGGGATCGTGGTCTTCTTGTCGCCCTCGATCTCCTCCTTGACGGCCTCGCGGAAGGCGGCGACGTCGTCGTAGCCGTACTTCTTGGCGATCTCGTCGGTGAGCTCGGGCTTGACGGCCTTCTTGATGGCGTTGAGCGTCACCTTGACGGAGAAGGTGTGGGAGTGGGTCTCGCCCTCGTGCTCGTGGGTGCGGGTCCACTCGATGGCCTTCTCCTCGCCCTTCTTCATCCCGACGATGCCCTCCTGGAGCTGCTCGGGAATCTGCTGGCCGTCGAGCGCGAGCATGCGGTTCTTGCCCGCGAGGTGGCCGGCGCCCTCGACGTTCTCGATGTCGACGGAGACGATGTCACCGGGGACGACCTCGCGATCCTCCTCGACGTCCTCGTAGGTCACCTGGTAGGAGAGCAGCTGGTCGATCTGCCAGTCGATCTCGGCCTCGGTGGCCTCCTCGGGCGGGAGGTTGATCTCGGGGGCGTCGTAGGAGGTGAGCTCGGCGGCCGGGCGCACGCCGATGGTGGCGGTGACCACGTAGTCGGCGCCCTGGGCGGCGAGCTCGGGGTCGGCGCCCTCGGGGCCAAAGCTCACGCGGCCGACGGGCGTGACGTCAAGCTCCTCGAGCATGAGGGGCTGCGCGGCGTTGAGGAGGTCGTTGGTGGCCTGGGCGAGGACGGCCTCGCGGCCGATGATGCCGTCGATCACCGGGCGCGGGGCGTGGCCGCGGCGGAAGCCCTGGAAGTTGTACTTCTTGGCGATGTCCTTGTAGGTCCTGGCGATTGCCTTGTCGACGTCGGCGGCGGCGACGGTGACCTCGGCGGCCAGCTTGTCGTCGACGGGCTTCTCAGCGGTGACGGTGATCTTCAACGTTCCTCCAGTGTCTCGTACGTGCCGGGCGGACGCGGGAAGCGCGACCGCCATATTTCCTGTTGCTTGCGGGTGCGGGCGAAAGGACTCGAACCTTCACGGGGTCTCCCCCACTGGAACCTAAATCCAGCGTGTCTACCAGTTCCACCACGCCCGCGGATTGCACAGCCTTATGAATATACCAAACTTTTGTCTTATACCCAGCGTGGACGGGATATTACCGTCTCTTCACGTTCATGCTCGCGGGCAGCCCTGACGCAGGCTTCTCGCCGGTCGCCCTAGCGAAGATTTCTCGCGAGTTACTCCATTGTAGAAATGCCGACCATGCATACCTTCACTCTCGGAAGCAAAAACAGGGTCCTTAATGCATGGTATGTATGGTCACCCGCTCTACAGGTCGCGCCTCAACATGACAAACCGGCGCTGACAAGTGCCATACCGCGATGCATCTTTAATTTGGCGAAGCGAGATGAGCTGAAGTGGAGAGGAAGGGCAATATGCCCAGGAGCTGAAGGGCGGAGTGTTCCTAAAAATGCAGGACTGGGCGTTGAACCAGTATCGAATCACAGCGGGAGGCTGACCTCGGCGGCAAAGATGCCGGGTTCGTTTGCGAGATTGAGAAATCCCTCGTACTTGTCCACAACGGCCGCCACACGCTTCATTCCCAGGCCGTGGTTGCCGCGTTTCTCGGTGATGTAGTTGCGCGCATTGAAGCTTGGGTCCTCCACGGCGGAGTTCTGAATGCTCACGTAGAGCTGTGCGCCTCGCGCGGCCAGGTAGACGCGTAGCCAACGCTCGCCTGCGGGTAGCTTCTCACAGGACTCGAGCGCGTTGTCCAAAAGATTGCCCAAGATTACGCAGAGGTCCACGTCGTCCACCGTGAGAGACTCGGGCACCACGGCCTTGCAGGTCACGGCCACGCCACCCTTCTCGGTAAGGCTGAGCTTTGAGTTGAGGATGGCATCCACCATGAGGTTGCCGGATTTGACGTAGGTGTCCACGCGATCGAGGTCGCGCTCGAGGTCGTCGAGGTAGGCCGAGAGCTCCTCGAGGTGCCCGGCCGCAAGGTCGGCCTTCATGACCTGCAGGTGGTTGTGGTAGTCATGCCGCCAGCCGCGCATGTCTAGGTAGATGCCGCGAATCTCGTCGTACTGGCGTGAGAGGACCTCCTGCTGGAAGCGCTCCGTCGAGCTTTCGAAGCCGCGGCGGAGGCGCTCGAAGCCGCCCGTGAGCAGCAGGTAGACGAGAAGCTCGACCGCAAGCGCACCTGTCGCGACCATCGGCTCGGCCAAGGCGACCGTAGCCGAGCAAAGCGCGAGCACGCAGGCGAGAAGGACCGTCTCACGAAGGCTCGCACTCCCCCGCCGACGCATGGAGAGCGCGAACATCAGCCAGAGCGGGGCTCCGACGATCGCGGCGGCAACGGCGGCCGGAGCAACGCCCCCGCCCAGACCGACGGCGCAGGCGAGAAGAACACAGGTCAACAGGCCCGGCGCAGCCACAGGCGCCCACATGAGCGAGACGGGCTCCTCGTCGAAGAAGGCATCAAATAGCGTGAGGGTGAGCGCCACCGCGGCCCACGACACGGAAACGCCCCAGGGCACGCCTGCGGAAAGTGGGTCCGCGGCAGAGCCCGTGAGCGCCCAGGACCAGAGCGCGCCGCCGAACCATCCGCAGGCAAGCGCGCCCACGCAGATGGCAAGCGCGACCACCCACGCACTGCGTGATGCACGCAGGCGCCCGAGCCGGCGCACGTACGCCGCGTACACGGCGAGCAGTACCGCCTGTGCCGCGAGCGCGATCATGCGAGCGTCCCCCGACACCACGCGAGCCACGCGCGGTTAAGATCCTCCCAGCGACCGCGCGCGATGGGAAGCACATCTCCCGTGTCCATCTCCACCTCACGCCGCGTGATGCGGCGCACGTGCGGGAGATTCACGAGATAGGAGCGGTGGGTCTTGATAGAGAGGCCTGACATCCGAGAGAGCTCCGCCTCCATCTGTGCAATCCCACGCGTCGAGACGAGGCGCGTGCCGTCCGCGAGCGTGACCAGCGTGTCGTGGCCGCGAGCCTCGAGGAAGCAGACGCGCGTGAGGGGCACACGACTAATCTCACCCGCCGACTCCACCACGAGCACGGGCTCTTCTCGCCCCGCGCGACCGAGAGCACGGTCGAGCGCGGCTTGGAGCTTCTCGGCGCGAACGGGCTTGAGGAGGTAGGAGACCGCATCGACGTCATAGCCGTCGAGAGCGTGGTCAATGATGCCGGTCACGAACACGATCTGCGTGCGCTCTCCGCGGGCTCGCAGCTCGCGGGCAAGGGCCATGCCGTCGAGACCAGGCATCTCGATGTCGAGGAGCGCAACGTCGCACGGCGCGTCGTCAAGCGAGAAGAGCAGCTGCTCAGCGGAGGCAAAGGCCATGACCTCCGCCTCGACGCCACGCCGTCGCGCCCAGTCGCGCGCGAGAGCCCCATAGAGCTCCCGGGCCGATTCCTCGTCATCAACGACGGCAACGCGCAGCACGTCCTTCTCCTCCTTCACATGATCCGATTGGGGACAGACCCCTTTTGAATCATAGCGTCACACGTAGTAGCTTGCCTGAGCGTCCCAGAGCTGGGCGTAGAGTCCGCGCTCGGCGAGAAGCTCCTCGTGACTCCCCCGTTCCACGACGCGCCCGCCGTCAAAGACGATGATGTCGTCGCAGAAACGGCAGCTGCTCATGCGGTGCGAGATGTAGATCGCCGTGCGACCCTCAACCATCTGGTCAAACCCCGCGTAGACCTCCGCCTCCGAGATGGGGTCGAGCGCGGCCGTGGGCTCGTCCAGGATCACCACCGGCGCGTCCTTGTAGAGCGCGCGGGCCAGAGCGAGCTTCTGCGCCTCGCCGCCGGACACCATCACGCCGTCGCCGAGGTCCTTGTAGAGGCGCGTCTCCAGCCCCTCCGGCCAATCGCGCACGAGGTCGTCCGCCCCCGCCTGGGAGAGCGCCTTCCACAGGCGTGCGTCGTCGCGGTCATAGCCCGCTGCCAGGTTCTCCCACACGGGAAACGCAAAGAGCTTGAAGTCCTGGAAGACCACCCCAAAGAGGTCGCGGTACTCCTCCTCGTCATACTTGCGGATGTCCACGCCGTTGAGCGTGATGCGCCCCTCCGTCGGGTCATAGAGCCGGCAGAGCAGCTTGATGAAGGTTGTCTTCCCCGCGCCGTTGGGGCCCACCACGGCAAGCTTGCCGAGCGTGTCAATCTTGAGGTTGACGTCGCGCAGCACCCAGGCGGCCGTCCCGGGGTAGCGGAAGCTCACGTGCTCAAAGGCGAGCTCAAACTGTCCGTCGTCGCGCTTCTCCACCGGGATAGAGCCCGCGGGGCGCGGGTCCTCCATATCCATGAAGTCGAGAAACTCCTGCAGGTAACCGCAGCACTGGCGCAGGTCTCCGTTGTTGGACACGAGCGCCGTATACGCCGCGCCAAACTGCGCAAGCGCGCCAGCGTACTGCGTGAACGCGCCCACGGTGATGGCGCCCGCAAGAACCTTCGCCGCCACGAGCGCATAGGAAGCCACCGTGAAGACGGCGTTGACAGCGCTCGTCCCCACGTCAATGCGCCGCTCGCCCGAAATCCAGCGATCGAAGTACTCCATCGAAGCGCCATGGTTCTTCTCGAGATTGCGCATGAGCATGTCGCCCATGTCGTAGATGCGTGCCACCTTGGGTACGCGACGGTCAAAGAGGACGAGGTTGAGCAGGTACATGATGCGGTTCTCAACGGAGGAGTGCGTGCTCGTAACCCAGTCCAAGAGGCGTGCGCGAAAGCGGCCCACCAGCGTGTTTCCGCCAAGCACAACGAGAAGAACGAGCGCCAGCAACAGTACCGAGACCGCAGGCGAGGCAACGACGCCGAGCGCGCCCGTTGTCGCGGGCTGCGCAAACGCGAGCGCCACCACGAGAGAAACACAGGTGAGCATGTTGACGGCAGCCCCGATGAGGTCACGATAGAAGCGCGGAAGCGTGCCAATGCTGCCGTGCATCTGGGCGGTTCGCTCGATGTAGGCGATGCGCTCGGCGAGCTTGGGATCCTCGGCGGTCTCGTAGGAGAGCGAGAGGGCCTTCTCGCGCAGCATGAGGCTAAAGCGCCAGGCGCACCGCATGCCGCCGACCGTCGCGCGTCGCTTGCAGCGCGCGCAGACGCAAGAGACCACAAAGGCTGTCAGCACGAGTGCCGTCGCATAGACCACCGTCATGCGAAGCTCGAGCGCCACGAGCGCGTCAATGAGCCCCGCCGTGAGCGCAAGGCCCACGTAGACGCCAGCCACCTGGGTGAGTGCGTAGATGAGGCTCACCGGAAGCAGAGCCGGATCGATCTTGCGCACGAGGGCGAGCAGCCGAAAGCCCGTCCTGTGAAACGCCAGGCCACTCAGCATCCTCATCGCCTCCCATGATTCAAAAGGGGTCTGTCCCCAATTGAATCATCCTCGTAGTAGCAGGCCTGGGTCTCGAACATGCGGGCGTAACCGCCGTGCACGGCCATGAGCTCGTCGTGCGTTCCCTGCTCGACCACGCGCCCACCCTCCATGTAGAGAATTCGCTCACAGAAGCGCGTGGACGAGAGTCGGTGAGAGATGAAAACGCTCGTCTTGCCCGCCGTGAGCTCGTCGTAGCGCTCGTACATCTGGCGCTCTGCCAGGGGGTCGAGCGCCGCGGTCGGTTCGTCGAGAAGGACCACCGGCGCGCCCTTGTAGAGCGCGCGGGCGAGCATGAGCCGCTGGGTCTCGCCACCAGAAAGCGAGACGCCCTCGGGGTCCACATCCTGCCCGAGGTAGGTTTCAGCGCCGTGAGGCAACCCCGCGACCTTCTCGGCGAGGCCCGCCTGGGCAAGGCAGGTATCCAGACCCGTGGGGTCCACGTCCTTCTCGCCTGCCGAGCAGCTCACGTTGTCCGCAACCGTGAACGAGAAGGGGAAGCAGTCCTGGAAGACCACCGAGAACTCACGCCACAGGCTCCGGGGGTCTATGGACGCAACGTCAACGCCGTCGAGGTAGATGGTGCCGGACGTGGGTCGGTAGAGCCCGCAGAGAAGCTTCACGAGCGTGGTCTTGCCCGCTCCGTTGACGCCCACGAGGGCAATCTTCTCGCCGGGGTGGATGGTGAGGGTGAGGTCATGCACCGCGTCAGCGCTGCCGTCATACGAGAGGGACACGTGGTCGAGGCGGATCTCGTGCGCGCGGCCAGGGTTGGGGGCGGCGTTTGTGCCGAGAGCGGCGGGGGCGCAGTCATCATGGACCTCGCGGTATGCACTCACATGGCGCAGCTGGACCGTAAGCTCGGAGAGGCTGTCAAAGGCGGTCTGCATCCACGTGCCAAAGCCGGAGACCATACCCGCAAGCAGCAGAAACGCCGGAAGGTCAATCGAACCCGCAAAGAGAAGCCAGATGAGCGTGGCATAGGAGACACCGTCGCGAACGAGGGCGCAGGTGGCCTCCACGTACCCCGCCCGCTCGAAGGCCCCGTACTCGATGTCCCTGAGTTCCACGTTGCGGTCGAGCACCTGCGCGAAGGCGCGCTTGAACCACGCTGCCATGCGGTAGAGGCGGATGTCCTTCCCGTTTGCAGAATCGAGCGCCTGGCGCCTGAGGTACTCATAGGCCTCGCTTACAGCGAACTCGTCGTCCATGACGGCATAGCTCTTCTCGTTTGCCCAGCGGTTTGCGGCGATGGAGACAATGGTAAGTAGCACGAGCGGTACGAGCAGCCACGGGACAAACGTACCGATAACCGCCGCGTACGCTACCATGCCGAGCGCTCCGCCCACTGCAGCAAAGAACCGACGCAGCGCCTCCTCGACACCCATGGAGTTGTCGTTGAAGAACGCGCGGGTAGCGAGGTCAAGCTTCTTGTGCGCCTCGTCGCTCTCTATGTAGCGATAGTCCGCTGCGAGGGCGTCCCGACAGAGGTCGAGCCCGCCCCAGACGCGGGTGCACATGTAGTACCAGTTGGCCTTGGCCTGCGACCAGGCTTTGAGCACCACGAGCGCCTGGAGCAGGGCAGCCGCGCACGCCACGAGCGCAAGCGCAACAAGTGGCTCCGCCCCGGACGTAAGCGCCGCAACCACGACGCTGGGAAGGGCCGCAGCAAGGAAGGGCTGCATCACGCCCGCGACGACGTCCAGCGCACACACGGCAAGCGCACGCGGTCCGCAGATGCGAGCCATCCAGCGCAGGAGCTGTGCGACGTTGCTCACGAAACCATAACGGCGCTGGGTCGCCACGGCATCTCTTGTCTCTTGCACGTCGAATCACATCCTTTCGTATCCAGTATGTGATACGACGCAGGCTGCGAGCGCGGAGAGATTCCGCACGAGTTGTGCGATTATCCGCGCGAGATGCACGGACTTGAGGCGCTCGTGAGCATGCCGTTACTCGAAGAAACCCTTGTCGCTCACCGATCGTTGAGCTGGGCATCACTCATGCAACGGCCACCTCCTCGATCGGAGCGAGAAACTCATCAACGTCAAAGTAGAGGTTGCTCAAAATGGGGACGAGGTCGATGTACTCCTCGACCGGCTCCGGGCAGCCATCGTATTCTGCGTTGACCACGAGATAGCCCTTGTTCCATTCCCGAACATCAACGTACCTGACGAGGTTCTTGGGCGTTCGAAAACGAATGTCATGTCCGCCGAACGAGAAGCTCGTATAGGGACCATCGCAGCTCAGAACTGCACAGCTGGAAGATGAGACACCCATAGCCCCCCTCTCTCGTCGTCTTTACTGAACTAGGCCGAGCGCGTCGCCCAACCTTTTGCACATGGTACCCAAGCGGGGGGCAGGCGCCCCGGCTCGGCAGGCAGCTCTCGAGGAGTGGTCGACAACATACCTCGCACGACGCCCATTTTTGTAGAGAGAAACTGTAAGAAATCGGGCGTCGTACGAGGTGTGCTTTTTACAAATCGCGCCTCAGCATGACGAACTCAT
>ENA-OPBG01002668-OPBG01002668.1-human-gut-metagenome-genome-assembly--contig:-NODE-2668-length-10114-cov-2.613480_pt1 | contig 10114 bp, 12 predicted proteins | sample MGYA00241065_ERZ501446 | MGnify/ENA primary metagenome ERZ501446 (study PRJEB25962, sample SAMEA2042632) | human gut metagenome | biome: human gut; feature: human-associated habitat; material: faeces...
AGCTATGTTATATTGTGTATAAAATGAAAGCATATAACTAGAAAATATAACAAATTATAGTTGATATAATATGTAAGTAAGCTTATAAAATAGGGAAGGTTCCTATTTTATAAGCTTATTGTTTTTTATTTTCAAAATACTTAGGTATCAACATAAATAATATAAAAATATTTTATAAACTTATTGTTTTTTTATTTTAGGTTTTGCTAAAAGAGAAGCAATATAACCAAAGAATATCGCAGCTGCAATTCCACCAGCAGAAGCTTTAACTCCACCTACAAATGCACCAAGTAATCCTATATTTTGAACTTCCTGTATAGCACCTTTTGCTAAGTTAGCTCCAAATCCTAAAAGGGGAACTGTTGCACCTGCTCCTGCAAAGTCTATTAAATATTTATAAATACCTAAACCACCTAAAATAGCACCAATGGTTACGAATAAAACTAAAATTCTTGCAGATGTTAATTTTGTTTTATCTATTAGAATTTGTCCAATTACACATATTAAACCACCAACAATAAAACATCTTAGCAGTAACATCCAATCAATACTTTGTAAAAATTCCATATCTATTATAATCCTTTCTGTTAATTTTCTATAGCGATTGCATGAGCAATTCCAGGAATAGATTCTCCTTGCTGTGAACTTGTGGCATTCATTAAAGCACCAGTTGCAATAAGCAAAATTTTATTTATTTTTCTATCCTTCAATTGTTTAAATAAAAATCCAGAGAAAGTTGTTGCTATGCAAGCACAACCGCTACCACCGGAGTGAGTATCTTGTTCATCTTTGTTAAAAATAAGAACTCCACAATCATTATAATTACTTTTTATATTATAACCTTTTGTTTTAGCAAGGTCTGTTAATATATCTTTTCCAATATAGCCTAAATCACCAGTAATTATTAAGTCATAATAACTTGGCTTTCTACCTGTATCTTGAAAATGTGTAATTAACGTATCTAGTGCAGCAGGTGCCATTGCAGCTCCCATATTATTTGCATCTTTTATACCCATGTCTATAATTCTTCCAGGAGTAATGTGTGTAACAAAAGGACCAGTACCATTTTTACTTAAAATTGCTGCACCAGAGCCTGTAACTGTCCATTGTGCCGAAGGTGTACGTTGATTTCCAAGCTCTAGAGGAAACCTAAATTGCTTTTCTGCACTACAAAAATGACTAGAAGTAGCACAAAGTACATTTGTTGCACCACCACCATCTATAAAAACACTACCAATACATAAACCTTCAACAAATGTAGAACAAGCACCAAAAATCCCGAAAAATGGAATGTTTGTATCTCTTAAACCAAAATTAGTAGAAATACATTGATTTAAAAGATCCCCTGCGAAACAATAATCTATTTTCTCAATCGGAATTCCAGATTTAAAAATTAATGTATTTACATTTTCTCTTATAATTTTACTTTCTGCTTTTTCCCAAGTTTTTTCTCCCCAAAACTCATCTTCTAAACATTGGTCAAAATACTTAGCAAGTGGACCTTGTCCTTCTTTAGGACCAACAATAGAAGCGGTTTCTAAAATAGTTGGAGGAGTATTAAATTTTATAGTTTGTTTTCCAAGTCTTTCCATAAATAAAATATATGGTTTATTAAAAATAGATTAAATATAATAATTTATTTTATATAAAAATTTCTATTTTAAATATTCCATAAACTCCTTATATAAATTTAGATTTTTAAGGTTTTATCTATAAACCCTGTAATTTTATACAAAATAAAACATATTAAAAATAAAATATTATTACAAAATTTTTTAATATTTTCTAATTTAATTTAAAAAAATGATGCAATTATGCCTATTATTACAGAAGTAGATATACCAAAAACAAGTACTGGACCTGCAACAGTAAACATTTTTCCGCCTACACCCATAATATATCCTTCAGATTTGTATTCTATGGCAGGTGAAACAATAGAATTTGCAAAACCTGTAATAGGTATTAATGAACCTGCACCAGCGAATTTTCCAATTCTGTTAAAAATATTAAGACTTGTTAGAAGTGCAGATAAACCAATTAAAATAATAGAAACAATTGTTGCAGAAGTTGTTTCATCTAAGCCTTTATATTTACAATAAAATAATATAATTTGACCAATTGAACAAATCAATCCTCCAACCCAAAATGCATTAAAACAATTTTTTAGAATAGGAGAATTAGGGGATTTTTTGTCTACATATTTACTATATTCTTGTTTTGTTTCTAAAGGGTTATTTTCCATTTAAAATCATTCCTTTCTGATATAATTTTTTTGTAATTTATAATTCTTTTAATTAAAAATAATAGTTGCTAATCTCTATCTCTGTCTATAATAAAAGAAATGTCCAAATCAACAAAATATTGTGTTAGCTTTTTTCCGTCTATTTGAGCTCTTTGGTCAAGGACACGTACAGAAGATAGGTAATCTATTGTTTTTGATGCTTCGCTTACTGCCTGAACTACAGCATCTTTCCAAGAAACAGTTGAAGAGCCTGTTATACTTAAATGTTTTTCAATTCCCATTAAAATCAACCTCCAATTAAATTTATAATTATATATTTTCCGAATTTTCTAGAATTATACAAAAATTTTTTTTAGGTTTTTATTTAACTAATTACTATTAATTCAAATTTTATGAATTTTATTTTTTATGGAATTTCTTACAAAAAAATTTGCGAAAAATGTTTACATTTGTAAAAAAATTGTATACAATATCAAATAAGAGTATAAAACGAAGGAAAAATATGGAAAGGGGCTAACCATAGATGAAAATTTTAATGTTAACATGGGAATATCCACCAAGGATAGTAGGTGGAATAGCTAGAGTAGTGCATGATTTATCAAAAAGATTAATTAAGGATGGACATGAGGTTACTGTAATTACATATAGGGACGGAAATGTACCAGAATACGAAAATGACAAAGGTGTAGAAGTATATAGAGTAGACAATTACATGATACATCCAAATAATTTCATAGATTGGATTATGCAACTTAATTTTAATATGATTGCAAAAGCGACAGAAGTAATAAACAAAGAGGGTGGATTTGACGTTATTCATGCACATGATTGGCTTGTTACATATGCAGCTAAATCTTTAAAACAATCTTTTAATTTACCTATGGTAGCTACAATACATGCAACAGAAGCAGGAAGAAACTCAGGAATACATGATGATACACAAAGATATATAAATGATACAGAATGGCTTTTAACATATGAAGCAACAGAAGTAATAGTTAATAGTAATTATATGAAAGGACATGTACAAGGACTATTTGGACTTCCTTTTGACAAAATTAGTGTAATACCAAATGGAATAAATTTAAACAACTTTACTGGTATAGATAGAGATTACGACTTTAGAAGAAGATTTGCAATGGACAATGAAAAAATAATACTTTATGTTGGAAGACTTGTTTATGAAAAGGGAGTACAACATTTAATTTCTGCAATGCCAAAGATATTAGAAAATTATCATGATTCTAAGTTAGTAATTGCAGGAAAAGGCGGAATGATAGATGAATTAAAATCTCAAGTAGAATCAATGGGGCTTTCTAATAAAGTATATTTTACTGGATATTTAAATCAAAAAGAAGTACAAAAAATGTACAAATGTGCCGATGTAGCAGTATTTCCAAGTACATATGAACCATTTGGAATTGTAGCATTAGAGGCAATGCTTGCAGGAATTCCAACAGTTGTTTCAGATATTGGTGGTTTAAATGAAATTGTAGAACATGGTGTAAATGGCATGAAAAGTTATACAGGAAATCCAAATTCAATTGCAGATTCAGTTTTAAGTTTATTATTTGATCCACAACTTGCGATGAATGTTACAAAAAATGCTAAAAATAAAGTAAAAGATGAATTTAATTGGCAAAAAATTGCTCAAGATACACATTATATATATGAATTAGCTATTTCTAAGACAATGGCACAAAGACAGGCAGAACAACTAGAACAAGAAAAAGCTAAAAAGACAGCTAAAGCACGCAATACAGACAATGAGGTAATTAACTTGCTGAAATTTAGAAAAAGACATGCATATGCATAATAATTGTTTACAATCTATAAAATTAATGATAAACTTGTTATAGTTTTTATAACAAGTTTATTTTTGTAAAGGAGAAAAGATATGAATATTTATGATACAGCAAATCGCTTGGCAAGTGAAATTAGAGAGTCAAATGAATATAAAGACTATAAAAAAGCAAAAGAAGAAATAACAAGTAATCCAGAAACAAAAAGTAAGGTAAATGACTTTGAAAAATTAAGATATGAAGTTCAATTGCTAGATTATCAAGGAAAGGGTGAATGTGAAGATAAAACTAAAAAATTGCAAGAAATGTATACAATGCTTGTGCAAGATAAAAAAATAAAAGAATATTTTGATTTGGAAGTTAAATTTAATATTATGATAGCAGATGTAAATAAAATAATTGCAGAAGCTATAAAGGATGTATTGTAATGGAATATATAATAATAAGTTTTGTAATAATTTCAGTAGCTGTTATTATAAAATTTGCGTTAAACATAAAAATTAAAGATATTAAAAAGTTATACATATTATCCATAACCGTCACCTCTTTTAACATATTTTATCATATAATATGCTAAAATTAAATACATTATGTATTTTTTTATCGTTATTTTATAATAATCATACAAAAATAAAAAAGAGTGATAACCCAGAAGATACAACAAGTATATATGTTGTATTAACAGATAATATAATAATAGCAAATATAAAAAATACTATTACATATGTTCAAACTATTGCACATGAATGTATACATTCTGTGCAAGATAAAGCTGTTTTATGGTTTAATTTTATATATACAAATTTATACAATTTATTTTTTATAGTTTTAATTATTTTAAAACTTTTTAATATAATAAATGAAATGGTTTGGATTGCAATATTTATTTTAACAGGTGTTGTATACTATATTGTGCGTTCTTATTTAGAAAATGATGCAATGGTAAAAGCTAAATATGTAGCAGAAGATTATATGAAAAGTAGCAATTTGCTTACAGATGAAGAGATAACACATGTTTTAAATAAATATGAAGAAATAAATAAAATAGGTGTTAAATTATATTTGTATAGGCTAATACTAGAAGTTTTAATTAGAACACTTATTTTTAGTATTATATGCATATTTTAAGGTACAAATATGAAAATTACAATCTATTGAGTGTTATAGATAATAAAAATACAAGGAGGAAAAAGTATGGAATGGCTAAATAATATTTCTGAGGATATTATTCCAAATAACATAACAAATAAAGAAGAAAAATTAGAAGTAGCTAGAAAAGTAGCTGAAAAGGTTAAAGATGGAGATGTAATTGGTTTTGGGTCAGGATCTACATCATATTTAGCAGCTATAGAAATTGCAAATAAAATAGAAAAAGAAAATTTAAATATTTTAGCAATACCAACTTCATATGAAATGAAAGTGTTATGTCAAGACTTAAAAATTCCAACAACAAGTATATTATCTTATAAACCAGATTGGGGATTTGACGGAGCAGACAAGGTTAATAAACAAAATTGGCTTATAAAAGGAAGAGGAGCAGCAATGCTTAAAGAAAAATTGAATATAGCAAATGCTAGAATAACATATATTTTAGTAGATAATAGCAAAATTGTAAATGAGTTTGAAAATAACAATAATGACTTAAATATACCAATAGAAGTAATACCAGAAGCTGTAAATAGTGCAAAAGAAGCAATAGAAGATTTAGGAGCCATCCAAGCTATTTTGAGAAAAGCAGAAAAAAAGGATGGTCCAGTTATTACAGAGAGTGGAAATGTAATCTTAGATACAAAATTTGTAGAAATATATGACGGATTGGAAGAAGATATAAAATCTATAGTTGGAGTAGTAGAAAGTGGATTGTTTATGGACTATAACGTAGAAATAATAAAGCCAGATGAGAGAAACTAAATCCTTAGTAAAATACATAAAAGTAATGAAAGAATTACAAATATATTTTTATCATGTATTAAAATATATTTGTAATTTAAATAGTATGTAATTAAATAAAAAACATAAAGAAATAAATCCGGAGGAATTATGGACAAAGAAGAAATTATGAAATACGAATTAGAAAATAACATAGAAGAAAGAATTGTAAATCCTGAGTTAGAGAGTAATACAGAAGAAAGAATGGAAAACTCTTTAAGACCAAAAAATTTGTCAGAATATATTGGTCAAACTAAAGTAAAAGAAAATATGAAAGTATATATAGAGGCTGCAAAGAAGAGAAGTGAGCCATTAGACCATGTTTTATTATATGGGCCTCCAGGATTAGGAAAAACTACACTTGCAAATATTATTGCAAATGAGATGCATTCAAATATAAAAATTACGTCAGGTCCTGCAATAGAAAAGCCAGGAGATTTAGCTGCATTGTTAACTAATTTAAGTGAGTTCGACATTTTATTTATAGATGAAATTCATAGGATAAACAAGAACGTAGAAGAAATTTTATATCCAGCGATGGAAGATTTTTGTGTTGATGTTGTTATCGGAAAAGAAGCATCTACAAGATCGGTAAGAATTGATTTACCACCTTTTACCCTTGTTGGAGCAACAACGAGAGCAGGTGATTTATCAGCACCATTAAGAGACCGTTTTGGTATTGTTTCAAAATTAGAATATTATAGTGAAGAAGAACTGACTCAAATTATTGATCGTACAAGTCGTGTGTATAATATTGTTATGGATGATGATGCTAAAAGGGAACTTGCAAGAAGAAGTCGTGGGACACCACGTATTGCAAATAGATTATTTAGAAGAGTTAGAGACTTTTCACAGTTTTATGGCGATGCAACAATTACAAGAGATAGAACAATTGAAGCATTGGAAAGATTAAAAGTAGACAATTTAGGATTAGATGATGTTGATCATAAGTATTTATTAGGAATCATTCATCGTTTTAAAGGAGGACCTGTAGGACTTGAAGCAATTGCTGCATCTATTGGGGAAGAACCACAAACTTTAGAAGATGTCAATGAGCCTTATTTATTACAAATTGGTTTGATTAAAAGAACGCCAAGAGGACGTATAGCAACAGCTGAGGCTTATCGTCATTTAAATATTGAACAAGATTATGAATAGTTTTGAAAAGATAGGACTTATTGTCCTATTTTTTATTTCTCTCATTTATAGTTATGTAAAGCCAACAGCTATTGTTGAAAATATTCAAACCAAACAAAATATTGTCATTTATGTAGAAGGAGAGTTTGAACAAAAACTCTCCTTTAAAACAAAACCAACAATTAATGATGTTTTAACAAAACTGCAAACAGATAACCATTATCAATTTAATGAAAATTATCAACTTACAAATGAAAGTAAACTTTATTTACCTCATGGTCAAAATCTGATTTCATTAAATCATGCTTCACTTGATGATTTAATGACATTAAAAGGAATAGGAGAAAAACCAGCCATAAAGATCGATGAGTATCGACAAAAAACACCATTTCAAACAATTGAAGATTTAATGAATATTCAAGGAATTGGTGAAAAGACATATCTTCGATTAAGGGAGTATTTATGTTTATAAAAGGAAAAGGTTTTTATCTAGCACTTCCTTTATTGGTGGTTGTTTTAGCTAAAATGTTACATCCTATTTTATATGTATTTCTTATTTTTTATTTTATTTTTATGTATTTAAAACATTTTAAAATACTATTGAGTGTAAGTTTACTGTTATCATTTCTCTTATTTCTCTTTTTTTATTTACCACAACCTTTAAATCAAAATGAAATTTCAGGGAAGGTCGTAAGTAAAGATGATCAAAGTATTGTTGTCAAGAGGGGATATCATAAAGTAAAGGTTTATGGAGAATTTAAAAATATCTCGTTGTTTGATGATATTTCTTTGATAGGAAAACCTTATAACTTCCATCAAATACAAAATGATTATGCGTTTAATTATCAATATTATTTATATAGTTTAAATATTTTTGATACTTTACAACTTGAAAAAATAAAAAGTAATCAACATCAAGATCATCTATATCATTATTTAGAAAAAAGAATCAAGACATCTTCCAAAGTAAAAAGTCTGTTATCTTTATTTATTTTAGGAACAAAAGATGAACAGATGAAAGAATATTATCAAAAGTTAACGCAACTCTCGATTGTTCATTTATTTGCTCTTTCGGGTATGCATCTTACAATTTTACAGAAATGGTTGATGAATTTTTTAAAATTCTTTTTTTCAAAAAAAGGACAAAAATGTATATCTCTTATATTGATTGGGGTTTACATGTTTAGTATTCCTTATAATATTTCTTATTTAAGAGCGTATCTAATGCTTTTTTTACCAATGATTTTTGGTAAATGGTTAAATCAGTTGGATATTTTTTCTTTTTTAACAGTTGGTATGTTAATGTATAATCCTTATTTGATTTATAATTTATCTTTTATTTTTTCTTATTTGATTTATTTTTTTATTTTACTTTTACAAAATCAAAAAGCAGGGAAATATTATTTATTTTTAGGTTCAATTCCCATTATTATTTCTATTCAACATGTTTTACCGGTGTTTTCTTTTTTTATAGGTATTCTTCTAATGCCTTATATAGAAATGATTTATAAAAGTATGCTTTATTATTTATTACTTGGAAAATATGTTTTACCTTTTTTATCTTTAGAATATGAATTGTTATTAAAATTGATTGCTTTTATTTATGATTTTTCTTTTACATTGTCTTTTAGTCAACCGACTTTATTTTTTATAGGTGTTTATTATTATCTTTATTTAAAAGGAATTTATAAATTGAATATCAATAGAAAAGTAACCCAAGAAGTATGTCTATTATTAAGTGTGTTACTTGCTTTTTATTTTTATCCTTATTACAACATGAAAGGACAAGTTGTGATGATTGATGTGGGCCAAGGGGATTGTTTTTTTATTCAACAGCCTTATGCCAGAGGAAATGTATTGATTGATACGGGGGGATTACAAAAGAGTGATCTTGCGACTTCTCGGTTGATTCCTTATTTACAAAGTCAGGGCGTTTTTTATTTGGATGCCGTTTTTATTTCACATGAAGACTATGATCATTGCGGAGCGTTAGCGTCTTTGAAAGAACATTTTAAAGTTAAAAATGTTTTCTATGATTTTAAAAAAAAGAAAATTGGCGATTTAGTTTTTAAAAATTTAGCTTTAGATAAATATTATACAAATTCAAATGATCGCTCTTCTATTATTTACGTGACTATCAACCATTTAAATTATTTATTTACAGGTGATATTTCTAAAGAGGTAGAAAGTGATTTATATCAGACATATCATCATTTAGATGTCGACGTTTTAAAAGTGGCGCATCATGGAAGTAGCAGTTCTTCAAGTGAAGATTTGTTTAAAATGATTGATCCTAAAGTAGCACTTATTTCTGTAGGAAAGAATAATCGTTATAGACATCCATCTTATTTAACATTAAAAAGATTAGAAGCATATGGGGTGAAAATTTATCGCAGTGATCTTCAAGGAATGGTTAAGATTGTTTATTATGTAGGTAAGAATTATGTCATGACTTCAAGTGGTTTTTAGTTTATAATAGCTATGGTGATGATATGTTATATGTATTATATGGAACAGAGAGATTACTGATGGATCAACGTTTAGATAAGTTAAAAAAAGATCATCATTGTAATCAAGAACAGATGAATTATACAGTTTATGATGTTTCTAAAGAGGGAATGAAAGTTGTTTTAGAAGATGTAATGACACCTCCTTTTTTAAGTGATGAAAAAATGGTTGTTATTAAAAAAGCAGATTTTCTAACAACCAAAAAAATAAAAAAAGATAATCATGATATAGATTATTTTATGCAATGTTTACCTTATTTAGATAAAACAGTGCATCTTGTTATTTTTAATGATGAAAAGAATTTTGATGAAAGAAAAAAAGTTGTCAAGATGTTAAGAAAAGAAGCACAGTTTTATGAAATCAATCCTTTAAATTATTATAAAGTTTCTGATACAGCAAGACAGGCTGTTAAAAAAAGAAATTGTACTATTGATGATGATGCTTTAGAGTTACTTTTAAGTAGAAAAGGAACAAATTTAATGGATATTGCTAGTGA
>ENA-OPBG01002673-OPBG01002673.1-human-gut-metagenome-genome-assembly--contig:-NODE-2673-length-10107-cov-2.511838_pt1 | contig 10107 bp, 8 predicted proteins | sample MGYA00241065_ERZ501446 | MGnify/ENA primary metagenome ERZ501446 (study PRJEB25962, sample SAMEA2042632) | human gut metagenome | biome: human gut; feature: human-associated habitat; material: faeces...
GTATTTTTATCCCACAGGATGGTCGTCTCGCGCTGGTTGGTGATGCCGATGCCCGCCACATCGGACGGAGGAACATCGGCGGCCGCCAGCACCTCGAGCATAGCTGCATACTGCGTGGACCAGATTTCCATCGGGTCCTGCTCGACCCATCCCTCGTGCGGATAATGCTGGGTCAGCTCATGCTGCCGGATGGCGAGAATATTCTGTTCGCTGTCAAATAAGATCGCTCTCGAGCTTGTCGTGCCCTGATCGAGCGCCAGTATATATTTTCCCATAGCGGAAACTCCTTTTTACCCTTTGCATCTATCATACCGTTGCGGACGCGGATTGTCAATCACTGCAAATTTGACGGTGCGGTGCATTTTGTGGTAAAATCAGTGCGAAAATGCATAGAAGAAGGGGATTGCATGAGGATTTACGAATACGGCGAGCCGAATGCGAAAAACGTGCTGCTGCAGCCGGTTGGGGACCACGACCTGCCAGCCATCGAGAACGAAATCCGAGAGATCAAGCGGCTGACTGCACAGCCGTTCCGTTTGATTGCCGTCAAGGTTGAAAGCTGGAACAACGACCTGTCTCCGTGGTGTGCACCGGCAGTTTTCGGTCATGAGGACTTCGGAGACGGTGCTGCGGCACTGCTCCGCGAAATCCTGCCGCTGTGTGAGGACGCAGACAGACGATACATCATCGGCGGGTACTCGATGGCAGGGCTGTTTGCCCTGTGGAGCGCATATCGAACCGACCGTTTTTCCGGCATCGCGGCAGCCTCGCCGTCTCTGTGGTTTCCGAAATTTCTGGAGTACATGCAGGCGCATGATCTGCACAGCGCTGCCGTCTATCTCAGTCTGGGCAACCGCGAGGAAAAGACGCGCAATCCGGTGATGGCTGCCGTCGGTGACCGCATGCGGGCAGCGTATGCGCTCCTGCAGGAGAAAAACGTAAGCTGCACACTGGAATGGAACAGCGGCGGGCATTTTCAGCAGCCGGACTGCCGCACGGCAAAGGCATTTGCGTGGGTACTGGAACACTTATTTTATTAAGGTATAACTTATGCTTGAGAAGTCTGTCGGATTCCTGTATAATAATAAATAAATGTTACCGGTTGACTACAACCGATAACAAAAGTACTTTGGAAAGGGAATAGAAATTATGTTGGAAACGATCAACTCCGTTATCGCAGCGATATCGGATGTACTGTATCAGCCGTGGTTTGTGCCGTTGTTTCTGATAGTCAGCGGCATTTACTTCACGTTCCGCTGCAGGTTCATCCAGATTCGTCTGTTCAGGGACGCGTGCAAGGTCATCATGGAGAAGCCGGAAAGCGAGGGGAGCATTTCCTCGTTCGGCGCACTCATGATCTCCACCGCGTCGCGTGTCGGCACGGGCAACATCATCGGTGTATCCACGGCAATCTGCCTCGGCGGACCGGGCGCTATCTTCTGGATGTGGGTAACCGCACTGCTCGGCGGTGCAACCGCCTTCATCGAGTCTACGCTCGCGCAGATTTACAAAAAGCGTGCACCGGACGGCAGCTGCTACGGCGGTCCTGCGTACTACATGCGCGATGCACTCGGCAAGCGCTGGATGGGTGTCATCTTCTCGGTGCTCATCATCCTGATCTACGCAGTCGGCTATAACATGCTGGCAGCGTACAATCTGCAGTCCACATTCTCGGTGTTCAAGTTCTACCATCCGGTTATCACGCCGGCGTTCATCGGCGTCATTCTGGCGTTCCTGTTCGGTGTAATGGTACTCGGCGGCGCAAAGCGTCTGGCAAGCATCACCGAAATCCTTGTTCCGTTCATGGGTATCCTGTATGTACTGGTTTCGCTGCTCATCATCTTCCTGAACATCAGGAATGTACCGGGCATGTTCGCGTCCATCTTCCGCAACGCATTTGACTTCCAGTCCGTGATGGGCGGCTTCTCCGGCAGCTGCATCATGTACGGCGTGAAGCGCGGTCTGTACTCGAACGAAGCAGGTATGGGCTCTGCACCGAATGCAGCCGCAACCGCATCTGTTTCCCATCCGGCCAAGCAGGGTCTGGTGCAGATGCTGTCCGTATTCATCGACACGCTGCTCATCTGTACGGCAACGGCGTTCATGTGTCTGTCCACCAGCGTTGTTCCGACCGAGGAAATCGCCGGTGCGGTTTATGTACAGAATGCTATCGCATCCACGCTCGGTACGGCAGGTCCGGTATTCCTTGCTGTGGCGATGATGCTGTTCGCGTTCACCACGCTGCTCGGCAACTACTCATACTGCGAGGGCTGTCTCATCCTGCATCGCAGCATCAAAAAGCATGAGCTGCTCCTCTTCCGTCTGTTTGCTACGGCCATCGTGTTCATCGGTGCGATTGCAAACGCCGGTCTGGTCTGGGATACTGCGGATATGCTGCAGGGTATGATCGTCGTAGTCAACGTGCCGACCATCCTGATTCTTGGCGGCACGGCAATCAGGTGCCTGAATGATTACGTTGCAAGCCGCAAGCGCGGTGAGAATCCGGTATTTCACGCGAAGAACATTGGCATCAAGGAAGAAACTGATTTCTGGAAATAAGCGAATAAGAAAAGGACTGCTGCACAAGGATAAAACCTGTGCAGCAGTCCTTTTTTGTTATGCGTTTGTGTTCTCCTGCGGCGGATTTGCCGTTAAATCGCGGAAATGCTGCAGGCGTGCCGTCCACAGCGTGGTATCCTGCGGTTCATCCGGCGAGATCGAGAGATTGTTCTTCGTCCAGTCCGCGAGAAACGCACTGAATTTCTTTGCACCGACACAGTTGTAATGCAGTGAGTCGTAGAAGTCGTTTTCCGGATCTGCGGCAATCTGCGCGGTGTAGTTGCTGCAATTCAGTGTTGATACGCCGTCGCGTCCGTCAAACTGCGCGGTCAGCCTGTCCCAGTCAGCGTCGTGCAGACGCTTTGTCGGAGCACGGTACAGCACCAGCTGAATATTGTTCCTGCGGCAGAGCGCGTAAATATCCTCAAGGGCATCCATGTTTCGTTCCCAGTCCTCCGGGGCAATATCAACCGTTTCGCAGTCGTCCGGACCCTTGTCTGTGCCGCCGGACAGAAAGGTGTAGCCGGCCAGCATATCCTCGGTGTACGGCTGCACGTCCTCGCTCTTGAGGGTCGTCCAGCGGTCGTGATAGAAGTACAGCGGAAACAGCAGTCCCTTGCGGACCTCGGGTTCGGCATTAAAAAAGGTCGCGTGCAGACGATTGATGCCCCACGGCATCTGACCGATGTTGGTCTTGGTAAATCCCATGTATTGGTGGAACGCTATACCGGTGCACTCCACGAAAACCGCCTTGGGTGACTGCGTACGCAGGCTTTCCTTTAAGTAATCCAGCGTCAGCGGAAGCGGCTGCTCGGGTCCGGCCTGCACAAAGGCGGTCAGACCGGAATTTTCCCAGTATACGGCAGGTACCACATCGCAGTAGGTGACGGACGAGCCGAAGAACAGCACATCGATCGAATCCGTCCGCTCCTGTTCGTACATGCCCCAGACCGAGCCGTAATCATGCTGCTGCGGTGTGAGATAATGGGTCGCACCGGCGAGGATACCGCCGAACACTGCCGCAGCGGCAAGGAAGGCCGCCAGTTCTCTTTTGAAAATGTGTTTCACGGCGATTCCTCCTTAAAACTGGAAATAGACGAATTCCTGCGGGTTGAATCCGGTGCCGTACGCGCCGCACACGGCCGTCACTGCCAGCAGGATAACCCAGACCGCGTACCGGAGCCAGACGGTCTCCAGCAGCTTTTCCCGCAGCGGAAAACGGTCACCGATGATGTCGGTCAGCACCAGTCCGATGAGGCTCACGGCAAGCACATGCAGCGCACGCTCGGTCAGACCGAGATGCGTCAGGTCAAGCGGGAAGCATGCGCCTGCCGCCGTCACAATGCGTTTGATAATAGCACACGCCTGCAAAGCGGAATCCGCGCGGAAGAATATCCACGCAAACGTGGAAAGGCCGAAGGTGATAATCACGCGGATGATCTGCAGCCAGCCTGCGTCCCACGGAATGTGCAGTGCGGCGCACAGGCGCTGCTTTGCCGGTGTCAGCAGGCCGCCGATAACCTGAAAAACGCCGAACAGCAGTCCCCAGAGCACATATTTCATGGCGGCACCGTGCCACAGGCCGCTCAGTGCGAACACGATCAGCACGTTGATGTAGGTGCGCGCTTTGCCCTTGCGGCTGCCGCCGAGCGGGAAATATAAGTAGTCGCGGAACCAGGTGGACAGCGAGATATGCCAGCGGCGCCAGAACTCGGTGACCGACTTGCTGATGTACGGATAGTTGAAGTTTTCGAGAAACTCGAAGCCGAACATTTTGCCGAGACCGATCGCCATATCCGAGTAGCCGGAGAAATCGAAGTAAATCTGCAGCGTGTAGCCAATCGCGCCCATCCACGCACCGGCGGCAGACAGCTCGTTCGGTGCATATTTGAATACGCCGTCCGCAATCTGCGCGAACACATTGGACAGCAGTACCTTTTTGCTGAGACCGAACAGAAAGCGGCTGATGCCCTCGGAAAACTGCGCAAACGAGTGCTTGCGCACGGCAAGCTGCACGTTGACATCGTGGTAGCGTACGATCGGGCCTGCAATCAGCTGCGGGAACATGGAGACGTACAGCGCCAGCGAAAACGGATCGTGCTGCGGCGGAACCTCTCGGCGGTATACGTCAATGACGTAGCTGAGCGCCTGAAACGTGTAAAACGAAATGCCGATCGGCATGACGATATTCGGCACCGGAATACCCAGTCCGAACAGGCTGTCCGCTGAGCTGATGAAGAAATTCAGATACTTGAACACACCCAGCAGGCTCAGATTGGCGATAACACACAAAATGAGCAGCGGCTTTCTATATGTACTGCGCATGGACAGACCGAACAGGTAGTTCATCAGTATCGAAAATATCAATATGCCGATCAGCCTGGGTTCTCCGTAAAAATAGAAGAACAGGCTGAACAGGAGCAGCACCGCGTTCCGCACGCGGATAAATTTCTGCGGCACGATATAATAGCAGAACAGCGCTGCCGGTAAAAAGAAAAACAGAAAAATCAAACTGCTGAAAACCATGTAGCAAACATCCCTGTATGATAAAATTGCTGTCAGAAAGGCAAAGCAACCGACAAAAAGCACCTTTAGTTTACCATGCTCTGCGCAGATTTGCAATCATGCGCCAGATCGCTGCATCGTTTCTGAATTGTTGTTTACTTTTCCCAAGAACCATGCTATATTAAGGATAGGCTATTGGCTGTTTCAATCAAAAGGAGGAAGACAATATGAAAAAGATGAGAATTGCACTGGCATCCATGCTGGTTGCTGCCGGTATTACGGCAACAGCCGGTGCGGCGAACTTCACAAACTGTGCGGACCGCCTGAAGGACGTGGGACTGTTCCAGGGCACGAATCAGGGTTACCAGCTTGACAAGGCACCCACCCGTGCCGAGGCTTCGGCAATGCTGGTCCGTCTGCTGGGCAAGGAGGCTGAGGCGGAAAAGCTGACCTACACCGCGCCGTTTACCGATCTGAAGGGTTGGGAAAAGCCGTATGTGCAGTACCTGTACGATAACGGTCTTGCCAACGGCATGAGTGCGACTGCCTATAACCCGACCGGCAAGTGCTCTGCACAGATGTATACCACATTCCTGCTGCGCGCACTCGGCTACTCGGATGCCAAGGGCGATTTTACCTATGCCAAAGCACTGGATTTCGGTGAGCAGGTTGGTCTGGTTGACGATATCAACTGCAGCACCAAGAATTTCCTGCGTGACAACGTAGTTGCAATGAGCCTGACCGCGCTTGATACCGATGTCAAGGGCAGTGACAGCATTCTGCTCGATAAGCTGGTTGCAGACGGTGCGGTTGACAAGACCAAGGCTGCTTCTCTGGGCGCATTTTTCGCAGACGCGGACGCATTCAACACCGCTGCGGAGAACACCTCGGCGGAGTCCAAGATGGCTATGGATATGAACATCAAGGCAAGCGTTAAACTTGGCACCACCAAGCTGCTCGATATGTCCATGCCGATGACGGTTAAGACCGATATGAACCTCAAGGAGCTGGACAAGTCCGTGATGGCATTCGGCGGCAAGCTGAACATGACGATCGACCCGTCTTTGGCGAACGGCGGCGATACCAGTATTTCGCAGGATATTAACTATTACTTCACCAATGGCACTTACTACATGGATATGGGTGCACAGGGCAAGTACAAAATGGCGATGTCCTTTGATGATGTGCTGAACGGCATGGAGATTTCTGCTATGAACAGCTCTGTTCCGGTCAGTGCGATCGAGAGCATTACCAAGGGCAGCGGCAGTATGACCGTTAAGTACAACATGAACAGTGTCTTCGGTTCCGACCTGTTTGATGAGCTGCTCGGCGGCATGCTGGACGGTGTTTCCATTAAAACCCGCGATATGAATGTTACCGCGAAGGCAGTCAATGGCATGCTTACCGATACCGCGATTTCCGGTACGGTTGATATTACGGCAGAGGGCGAGACCATCAGCGCAACCCTAAACGCAGTCGCTAAGGTAACCGCTACCGGCGATGCGGTTAAGATTACGCTGCCGACCGATCTGGACAGCTATGTCGATCTGCCGACCGCGATTAACTGACAGCTTGACAATTCCACACCTTTTATGATAAACTTATTTCACTAAAATTTGTGTGGATTTTTACAGCATCTCAAGATGTTCTTTTTCGCCGCACGACCGGGATTCCGGCCGTGCGGTTTTTTATTTGCACAAAAGGGAGGAACCGAACGTGAACCAACGCTTTATGCGGGAAAAACCGATACTGCCGCTGCTGCTCTCAATGGCGCTGCCGATGGTGGTTTCCATGCTGGTGAACTCGCTGTATAACATCATCGACAGCCTGTTTGTTGCAAAAATTGGAGAGGACGCGATAACAGCGCTGTCGCTGGTCTATCCGGTACAGAATTTGATAAACGCGCTCGCTATCGGCTTCGGCGTGGGCATTAACGCAGTGATTTCGTATCATCTCGGTGCCGGTGAGATTGATAAGGCAGACGCGGCGGCGACGCGCGGTATTGCGTGCTCGATTGTCCACGGCGTGGTGAGCATGATCGTGTGCATCACCGTTATGCCGCGTTTCCTGCGGCTGTTCACGGATTCCGAGCAGGTAGCGGAGATGGGTACGCAGTACGCGTCCATCGCGTTCGCGTTCTCGGTTATCATGGTCGGCCTCGCATTCGAGAAGATTTATCAGGCGATGGGCCGCATGCAGGTGACCATGACAGCGCTGCTGTTCGGCTGTGTGACAAATATTGTACTGGATCCGCTGCTCATCTTCGGTATCGGGCCGTTCCCGCAGCTCGGCATGCGTGGCGCGGCACTTGCCACCGGCATCGGCCAGCTGGTAACGCTGGTGTTCTATCTGGTGATATATCGACGGCGGCCAGTGTCAGTGCATATCACACGCAAGGGGCTGCACGGTACTCGAGGCATCACGGCACGGCTGTATGCGGTCGGCATTCCGGCGGCACTCAATCTGGCGCTGCCGTCATTGCTCATCTCGTGTCTGAATGCGCTGTTGGCTGAGCTCAATCAGGCGTATGTGGTCGTGCTCGGCATCTATTACAAATTGCAGACTTTCCTGTATCTGCCTGCGAGCGGCATTGTTCAGGGCATGCGTCCGGTGATCGGTTACAACTATGGTGCGGGTGAGCGGGAACGCGTCAGCCGTATTTTTCAGGTAGCGCTTGCGCTGTGCGCGTGCATTATGATGATCGGCACTGTGCTGTGTCTGGCGTTTGCGTCTCCGCTGATGGCACTTTTCACCGAAAATATCCGGACGGTAGTCATCGGTGCACATGCGCTGCGCATTATCTGTGTGGGATTTCTTGTTTCGGCGGTTTCGGTTACGGCATCCGGCGCACTGGAAGGACTCGGAAAGGGTACGGCGTCACTCGTGATTTCGCTGTGTCGGTATACCGTGGTCATTCTGCCGATCGCGGTCGTGCTGTGTAGGATTATGGGCGCGAATGGCGTCTGGCATGCGTTCTGGGTGACGGAGTTTATCTCGGCAGGAGTTGCATGGGTCGCTTGGAAGCGAGTGTAACTGCGCTGACGCCGCGCCCGCGGCGAATCCCCGCTGAGGTTCAGCGAAAAACTTCCCGCCCGTCAGGGGCGAACACGCTTGCGCAGTTCGTGTGCCCCAGTTAATCGGTGCCGAAAAAGAAGCTGCCCGGATAGGGCGAACACGCTTGCGCAATTCGAGCACCCCCGGTCAATCGGTGCAGGGAAACAGCAGCTTTCCTATTGACACAGTAGGCATTCCCCGTTATACTTATAACTAAGCGAAAAACTGCACGAAAGGGAGAAAAAACTTGCTCAATCAATTTTCGAGAACCGAGCTGCTGCTTGGCAAGCAGGGAATGGAGCGCCTGTACAACGCGCGTGTTGCGGTATTCGGCATCGGCGGTGTAGGCGGCTACACGGTAGAGGCGCTAGCGCGTTCGGGTGTCGGCACACTTGACCTCATCGACGATGATAAGGTGTGCCTGACCAACATCAATCGCCAGATCATCGCTACCCGCAGGACGGTCGGTCAGTACAAAGTAGAGGCCGCTGCCGAGCGTATTCACGATATCAATCCGGACTGCAAGGTCAACGTTTACAAAACCTTTTACACGCCTGAGACCGCTTCTCAGTTCGATTTCACCCAGTATGACTACGTTGTAGATGCGATCGACACCGTAACCGGCAAGCTCGAGCTGATCGAGCAGGCAACCAAGGCCGGTACGCGCATCATCAGCTGCATGGGGGCGGGCAACAAGATTCACGCTGACAAGCTGGAAGTGACGGATATTTATAAGACCTCCGGCTGTCCACTCGCGCGTGTTATGCGCTACGAGCTGCGCAAGCGCCGTATCCGTAAGCTCAAGGTTGTTTACTCCAAAGAGCCTGCCATGACGCCAATCGACGATATGGCGATCAGCTGCCGCCAGAACTGTATCTGCCCACCGGGCACCGCGCGCAAGTGCACCCAGCGCAGGCAGGTTCCGGGCAGCACTGCGTTTGTGCCTGCTGTTGCGGGTCTTATCATTGCAGGCGAAGTTGTTAAGGACCTGACCGGCGTGGAGAATAAAGGATAACACAGGCAAAAACCGTCATCTCAAATGCAGAGATGACGGTTTTTTTACTCTTTGACAGTATTTGCAGCCAATGCCGCGTCAAACTCCGGCCAGCAGCGCTTGAGGATAGCCGGTTTGCCCTCGGCGTTGATAAAGCAGTGGCGGCTGTCGCCGGTACAGCGTAGCGTGCCGGTTGCCTTGTCGTAGACATCATAGTGCAGCGTCATGCGCACGCCGTTGTACTGCGTGATAGATGCTTCGATTCGCACGGTTTCGCCGAATTTCGACATGGTTTTGTACTGGCAGGAGACCTCCAGCACCGGACCGCTGTAACCGGCCTCTTCAATGCGGTCATAGCCAAAGCCGAGCTGCTCGAGCAGGTCCACGCGCGCCTCCTCGAACCAGCGGATGTAGTTCGAGTGGTGGACGATGCCCATGCCGTCGGTTTCGTAGTATTGGACTTTGTGGTCGTAGGGAACCATCTAAAAACCTTCTTTCAATTAGAAATCAGTTCTTCTAATTAGTAATGAGTAATTAGTAGTTAGTAATTAAGTATACTTGCACCCGTGAACAGTGAAAGCGCCCTCTCCGAGGGCGCTTTCTGCTGAAACGTTTACTTAAAGTATTTCACGCCGTTTGCAAACAGCGGCTGATACTTTTCGCCGTAGATATTCTTGCCGACGAACGGGCTGTAACGCTCGGTGTGGCCCATCTTGCCGAGGACACGACCGTCCGGTGAGGTGATGCCCTCGATGGCGCACATGGAGCCGTTCGGGTTCCACGCGATATCCATGGACGGATCACCGTTCAGATCGGTGTACTGGAACGCTACCTGACCGTTCTTAATCAGGTCGTCAATGACGTGCTGCGGCGCTACGAAGCGACCCTCACCGTGCGAGAACGCGATGGAATGCAGGTCACCGACGTTGCAGGAGGACAGCCACGGGCTCTTCACAGAGGCTACGCGAGTGGTGGCGTAGCGGCTCTGGTGGCGG
>ENA-OPBG01002677-OPBG01002677.1-human-gut-metagenome-genome-assembly--contig:-NODE-2677-length-10102-cov-3.492187_pt1 | contig 10102 bp, 10 predicted proteins | sample MGYA00241065_ERZ501446 | MGnify/ENA primary metagenome ERZ501446 (study PRJEB25962, sample SAMEA2042632) | human gut metagenome | biome: human gut; feature: human-associated habitat; material: faeces...
CAGTCGCAGCGGTTTCGCGGCAGAACGGGGCTGGCGAGAAGCGCGGGGGCGGTCGCACACCCAATCGGGCCGCTTTTCTGGCAGGGCGGGCAGCCAGCCGGCGCACGGACGGGCGCCTCCCGAATCTGGCGGGACGGGAGCCGGTCGGCGCACGGACGGGCGCGTCCCGGCCGCAGACAGACGGGGTCCCGGTCGCAGCTCGCGACCGGGACCCTTTTGCCGTCTGGTGGGATGGCGCGTCCCCCGACCACACCATCCCGTCTTTTCGGGGGATGTAATGAAATGTTACCCCAAATGTCCGCCGCGTATCCGCCACGTAAGCGGGACGGGCGCGGACCCCGGCGCGCCAGACCGCTCTCCCCGACCAAAACCGACCGCCCGCGTACGCGCCGCGCACGGGGCCCCGCGGCCGAACTAACATTTTGTAATCGGCAAGTAAACGGATTATGGTGGTGATTCCCATGGGTCAGTACGTCGTGGTTGAGAACGAGGGCCGCTACTGCTTCAACCTCTGCGCCAGCAACGGGCACATCCTCATGTCCTCGATCATCTTCCCGTCCAAGGACGAGTGCCTGCACGGCATCGAGTGCGTGCGCAAGAGCGCTGCGGGCGCCGAGATCGAGGACAGCACGATCGACGCCTTCGATCGCGAGAAGTCGCCCAAGTTCCGCATCTACGAGGACTTTGACGGCCACTACTTCTTCCGCTTCATCACCGAGGATGCCGGCGACATCGCGCGCTCGCACACCTACGAGCTCAAGGAGAGCCTGCTCAGGCGCATCGAGAGGACGCGCGCGGAGGCAGACTCCTCGCTCGCCGCAGACGAGAACTAGCGCAGCACCCCCGGAGGCCCCGGGCGCCCTTCATCGCGCCTGGGGCCTTTATCTGTGAATTGGGGACACGTTCCGGTTCACACGCTTTATTGATGCGCCACGGAGAGGGGCGGACATGGACATGACGGGCGTGCGGCTCACGGAGCTCGTGGAGGCGGCCGGGTGCGCGGCCAAGATCGCGCCGGGCGAGCTGGCCGGCGTGCTCGCGGACCTGCCGCGCGTGCCCAGCGAGAAGCTCCTCGTGGGCTTCGACGCCTCGGACGACGCCTGCGTGTGGGACCTCGGCGACGGCCGCGGCCTCATCTCAACCACGGACTTCTTCCCGCCGATGGTCGACGACCCGTTCCTGTTTGGCCAGGTCGCGGCCACCAACGCACTCTCCGACGTCTACGCCATGGGCGGATCGCCCGCGCTGGCGCTCAACCTCCTGTGCTTCCCCAACTGCCTGGGCATCGAGGTGGCGGGCCAGATCCTGGCCGGCGGCGCCGAGGTGTGCTCCCGCGCGGGCTGCGTGGTGGCGGGCGGACACTCCATCAACGACCACGAGCCCAAGTACGGCCTCGCGGTGACGGGCTTCGTGGAGCTGCGGCAGCTGCTCGCCAACGGCGGGGCGCAGGTCGGCGACGCGCTCGTGCTCACCAAGGCGCTCGGGACGGGCGTCCTCACCACGGCGGCGAAGGCGGAGCTGCTCGACGCAGCCGGGCTCAGGGTGGCAACGGACTCGATGACCACCCTCAACGAGGCGCCCCTGCGGCTGGCCCGCGAGCTCGGCCTCTGGCCGCACGCGGCCACCGACGTCACCGGCTTCTCGCTCATGGGGCACTCCTGCGAGATGGCCGAGGCAAGCGGCGTCACGCTGGAGGTCGACGCCGCGGCGGTGCCCGTGATGGCGCGGGCGCGCGAGATGGCAGCGCTCGGGCTCATCCCCGCGGGCGCGTACCGCAACCGGGACTTCTTCGCCCCACGCGTGGCGATGGCGGAGGAGCTGCCGCTCGACCTGGCCGACGTGCTCTTTGACCCGCAGACCTCCGGCGGCCTGCTTCTTGCGCTCGGCGAGAAGGACGCGGAGCGGCTCGTGGACGCGCTTGTCGACGAGGGCCTGCCCGCGGCCGTCATCGGCCGTGCCGTCCCGCGCGGCGAGAAGTCCGTGGTGGTTGGGTAGGTTGGGCAGACGCGAGCTGCCTGGGCGGACCCGGCTGCCGACTTCTCGTTTTGCTCGTGCCTATCTCGGGTTTCACTTGCGACCTTTGTTGCGTAGTAAGCTCTCTAGCTGCGATTATGCAAGTTATGGCCAAAATGACAGACGAGATTTGCATGAGCAAAACTCGATCTTCGCTTGGGCTCCGTGCCTCGGGCACCCTGCACCGCAGGGTGGAAGTCAAACCTACGATGCGAGATGTCCGGGGAATCACCGCGCGTCTTCACAGGCACGATGCTGGGATCATCTCCTCATGCGCGGGGAGCACCGAAAACAACTGTTCTCTAACGTGGACACTTTAGGAATCATCCCGTGACCTTAGACAAAATCTTGGGCCAAGTCTGGTCCCAGAGGAAGTCCGATGCACCCAAGGGGGCGCGAGGGGATCCTCCGAGAGTTCCACCACAGAGGCATGGGCGTCCCGGAGGCATCGAGGGCTCAGCCTACATGACCGACAACTGGGCGGAGGAGTTCGCAGCGGCGCTGGCTGGTACATCGAGTGGCACCGCAGCGGGAAGCACAAGAAGTTGCTGGGATGGAGTTTCGTCGGGCAGAGCCTCGAGGAGCTTGGTTGCGCGGCGCAACCGGATGGTCCGAAGAAGCGTCCGGGGGCCCGAGAGCCTCCGCGCTGTGCAATCTGGCCCTTCAGTCCATGAAATTGCCGATGCCGTGTGCAGTTTGGCCCCTCAGTCCATGACTTTCTGGGGTTCGGCGAGACCGATGAGAACGTTTGCCCAGTTGAGATGATAAGTATTTGAATCTGTTTGCGTAAACTGAGCCAATAAGCATGGACTGAGAGGCCAAACTGCACACGCGACCCCCGTTTTCATGGATCGAAGGCGCAAACTGCACGCGGAGCGGACTTCGCGCCCGCCGCGGGACGGCGAGGGGCGGGCGGGCGGCGCGAGTATGCTACGTTTCATGCACCGGGAAAGGCCCCTGACGCGCAGATTGGAGCCCCATGAAGCCGAAGACGCTTGGCACCGACCGCCTCACCCTGCGCCCCTGGCGCGACGACGACGCGCCTGCGCTCTACCTGCTCGCCCGAGACCCTGAGGTGGGTCCGCGCGCCGGATGGCCCGCACACGTTGACGAGGCGGACAGCCTGCGCGTCATCCGCGAGGTGCTGAGCATGCCAGAGACCTACGCCCTCGTGCCGCGCGACGGCGACGAGCCCGATGCGCCCGTCGGGGCGATCAGCCTCATGTTCGGGTCCGCCTCCACCCTGGCAAGAGACGCGCGGGAGGCGGAGCTGGGTTACTGGGTCGGAAGGCCCTTCTGGGGCCGGGGTCTCGTGCCCGAGGCCGCGCGCGAGCTCATCCGCCACGGCTTCGAGGAGCTGGCGCTGCAGACCATCTGGTGCGGATACTACGAGGGCAACGAGCAGAGCAGGCGCGTGCAGGAAAAGCTCGGTTTTGTTCCCCACCACGTCATCGACTGCGAGCCGCGCCCGCTGCTCGGCGACACGGCACGCACCCACGTGAGCGTACTCACGCGCGAGCGCTGGGAGAGGATGTCTTGGTCGAGCTAGCCGCGACGCGCGACGCACGCGCCGGCGACCGCAACGACGAGGCAGGTCGCCAGTGCGAGCGCGTTACCAAGGGCGGGCTCGAGGGCGAGAAGCGCCGCCGCCGGCAGCGCGCACGCGCCGCAGAGCAAGGCGCTGAGCGCACCCAGCCTACCTAGATACGAGGCCTGCGAGCCGAGAACCCTCTCGCCGAGCATGACGCACCTCCCGCAACGGCTTACCCTACCCTCACGATAGGGCGCCGATGTAAGCTTGACGTAATAGCTGGTAAAGGGTGCTGCAAAGGGCGCTGCTGCGGCTAGGGGCCAGCGGCGCTCGCACGGGCTCGCGACTGCTACCATTGCCCAAAGCAGGCTCGCTTACGGAGGTCATGATGGGCGTGCTCATTAAGCTGCGCGACTGCGAGAGCCTCTCCCCCGCCGAGGCCCAGGTCCGAGACACCATCGTCGAGGACCCGCGCGCCGCTCTCTCCTTCACGGTCTACGAGCTGGCCGAGGCATCCTACACCTCCCCCTCCACGGTGTCGCGGCTCTGCAAGCGCATCGGAATCTCAAGCTACGCCAGCCTGCGCCTGATGCTCGCCGAGGAGGTCCATCACCTCGAGGCCATAGATCTCGACTACCTTGATACCACAACCATCGAGGAAACCGACAGCGCGGCTCAGGTCGTCGAGAAGCTCACGTCCATCTCGACGAAGACCATCCAGGAGACGCGTGAGCTCGTCGACCTCAACGTCCTCGAGCAGGCCGTCTCCCTCATTCGCGATGCCCAGATACTCGACTTCTACGGAATCGGCGCCTCCCTGCTCGTTGCCATGGACGCAGAGTCCAAGTTCACGCGCGTCGGGAAGTGCTCGATCATCCATCAGCACTACGACCGCCAGAAGGTGCAGGCCATCAACTCGGACGAGACGCACGTCGGCCTCATCTTCTCCTACTCGGGGGAGAGCCCGGAGATGCGCTCGATCGCCCGGATCCTCAAGGACAACGGGACCCCCATCATCAGCGTGACCAAGTCCGACAAGAACTCGGTGAGCCGCATGGCAACCTGCCGACTGTTCGTCACGGCCCGCGAGTCGCTGCAGCGCGCGGGCGCCATGGCGTCGCGCACGGCGCAGCTCTACATGGTCGACTTGCTCTACACCCTCTTCATCACGACAGACTTTGACCGCTCAACCCGGAAAATCAGCCGCACGGCACTGAGCTAGCCGACTGGAACTTTCCCGCCCAACCGCTTGACTCATACTTCTGACCTGCGCGTTTTTCAAACAGAGATGAATGCGTCATCGCTCTGACTGAAACAAAATTTCTGTTTGTCCTGTGAATCTAGAAACTTATTTTTTCTCCCCGTATCGTGGGGTCACCCGACGTTGGAAGGAAGCCGATGATCACCATTGCCAGAATAGACGAGCGTCTCATCCACGGGCAGGTCTCCTATGCGTGGACGACCGCCTACAAGAGCGAGGCCGTCATGGCCGTCGACGCCGAGGCGGCGCGCGACCAGATGCAGGTCTCGCTGCTCAAGATGGCTTGCCCCGCCGGCCTCAAGTGCTTCGTCGCCAACGAGGAGCGCGCCGTCGCGCTCCTCGAAAAGTACGAGCGGCGCAAGATCTTCGTCGTTGCAAAGCACCCCGACGCCTACCTGCGCATGGTTGAGCTGGGCGCACGCATCGACGAGATCAACGTGGGCGGACTCTACTTCCAGGAGGGCAGGCGCCAGGTCTCCCGCACCGTCTACGTGGACGCGCACATGGAGGAGACGTTTCGATCGCTGGCCGCGAAGGGGGTGAGGCTCGAGGTCCGCACGCACCCGCGCGACTCCGCCGAGGACCTGATGGATCTTCTCTGACCGAACCCGCAGGCAAGCACAGAACCAAGGAAGGAGAGCGGCATGGAACTGCTGCCAGCACTGGGGCTGAGCGTATTTATCGGCCTCCTCATTCTCGAGAACTACGGCTACGGATACTGGATGATCTCCCGCCCGATCTTCGCCGGCCCGCTCGTGGGCCTCGTCCTGGGAGACCTTCCCACCGGCCTCATGGTGGGCGGAACCGTTGAGCTCATGTACATGGGCGTCCTGCCCATCGGCGGCTCGGTGCCGCCGAACGCCCAGATCGCGGGCATCATCTCGACCGTGTTCGCCATCACGAGCGGCGGCAACCCTGAGGTGGGCATCGCGCTCGCGCTGCCCATCGGCGTGCTTGCCCAGCTGCTCATCATGCTCGCCTGGAACGTGAACATCATCTTGGTGCACGCAGCCGACAAGCACGTGCAGTCGGGCAACTACCGCGCGGTTGAGCGCATCCACCTGTGCGGCCTACTCGTGTTCTTCTCAATCTTCTTCATTGCGTCCTTCCTGGCAATCTACCTGGGAAGCGACTTCGTGAGCAATCTCGTTGCCGCCATGCCCGAGGTTCTCACCGACGGCCTCACCGTCGCCTCCGGCATCCTTCCCGCCGTAGGAATGGCGATGCTGCTCAAGATGATGGACTTCAAGACCTACTGGCCGTTCTTTGCCATCGGGTTCGTCGCAGCGGTCTACATGGGCCTCTCCGTCCTGGCAGTCTCCATCGTGGCCGTCGCCGTGGTCTTTGCCATTCAGAAGATGTCTCACTCCACCTCGGACTCCTTTGACGACGGCTTTGACGACGAGGACTTCGACGAGGAGCCTGCGACGGACGAGTCCGGTGCCGCGCAGCGCATCCTCACCAAGACCGAGCTGGTCAAGACCTTCGTCCGCTCCTTCTTCTTCATGACGAGCATCAACTACGAGCGCTACGAGTCCCTCGGGTTCTGCTACGCGATGATTCCCGCGCTGCGCAAGCTCTACCCCAACCCGGACGACTTCAAGGACGCGATGCAGCGCGCCAACGAGTTCTTCAACTGCCACCCCTACACCGGCAACGCCGTTCTCGGCGTGACGCTGGCCCTCGAGGAGCAGAAGGCCCTCGGCAAGAACATCACCGCAGAGGCCATCTCCTCCACCAAGACCGCCCTCATGGGACCGCTCTCGAGCATCGGCGACTCGGTCTTCAAGGCCACCTTCATGACGATCTTCGCCGCCATCGCCGCCTCGCTCGCGCTTGAGGGCAACCCGATCGCCCCCTTTGTCTTCATCGTTCCCAACGTGGCCCTCAACCTCGTCTCCCGCTGGCTCTTCGTCAAGTACGGCTACGAGTGGGGCACCAAGCTCGTGGCGCGCATGCAGAGCTCCGACCTCATCCGCCGCTTTGTGGAGGCAGCCACGATAGTGGGCATGATGGTCGTCGGCGCCATGATCGTGGGCTTCGTCAAGCTGAGCATCGTGCCGGTCTGGAACATCGGCGGCGCCGAGATCAGCCTGCAGACCGTTCTTGACTCCCTCGTCCCGAGCCTGCTGCCGCTGCTGCTCGTCCTGGGCTTCTACGGCATCCTCCGCAAGAGCGAGAAGGGCATGTACGTCTGCATCATCCTGAGCTTCGTGCTCGGCATTGCCGGCAAGGCGATTGGACTCTTCTGATGACCGACAAGAACAGGGAGCTCCTCGAGCGGCTCTCCGGGAAGCTCATCGTCTCGTGCCAGGCCCGCGTTGGCTGGCCCATGTACGGCGCTCAGATCATGGCCGCCTTCGCGCGCGCTGCCATGGAAGGCGGGGCCGCAGGAATCCGCGCCACGGGAGCCGACAACATCGCCGCCATCAAGGAGCGCGTCGACCTGCCTATCATCGGCATCAACAAGCAGTTCTCCGACGACTACGACGTCTACATCACCCCCACCTGGGCGTCGGCCCGAGAGATCCTCGAGGTTGGGGTGGACATCATCGCCCTCGACGCGACGCCCAGGCCGAGGCCGGGCGGGGAGCGCCTGGAGGACATCGTGGCGAGCATTCGCCGGGAGTATCCCGACACCCTCGTCATGGGCGAGATATCCACGCTCGACGAGGCGCGCCGCGCGCTCCCGATGGGCTTCGACCTCATCTCGACCACCCTCGCCGGCTACACCGCAGAGAGCGCGAACGTGACTCGCGCGGCGGTCGACCTCGTGCGCGACATCGTCGCCATCACGGACACGCCCGTCATCGCGGAGGGCAAGGTCCGGCTCGAGCAGGACGCGGTCGACATGCTCGACGCGGGCGCCCTCGCGGTGGTCGTGGGCACCTCCATCACGCGCCCCGAGGTCATAACGAGCCGCTACGTTGAGGCTCTCGCGGAGAGGGGCAGACGATGAGCGGGTCGACAGAGGGGCTCTCCGCGCTCACGACCGAGCAGGTCAACCCCGCCTGCGCGCACATCGACGAGATGGGCACCCTCGAGGCCCTGCGCACGATCAACGAGCAGGACCGCACGGTCGCGGATGCCGTGTCCCTCGTGCTTCCCCAGCTCGCCGTGCTCGTGGACGGCACCGTGGAGCGTCTCGCGCGCGGAGGAAGGCTCCTGTACGTCGGGGCAGGGACCTCGGGACGCCTGGGTGTCCTCGACGCAAGCGAGTGCCCTCCCACGTATGGGGTCTCCCCCGAGATGGTACAAGGCGTGATGGCCGGGGGGACAAGTGCCATACGCAACGCCGCCGAGGGCAACGAGGACAGTGCGGAGCTCGGTCGCCACGACCTCGAGGAGCTCCACCTCACCTGCGACGACGTGGTCGTGGGCATCGCGGCGAGCGGCCGCACCCCCTACGTCGTGGGCGCGCTCGACTACGCCCGCGAGGTCGGCGCCCTCACCGGGGCGATCTCGTGCGTGAGTCCCGCCGCCATCTCCGGGCACGCCGAGGTCGCCGTTGAGTGCGTGACCGGCCCGGAGGCCATCTGCGGGTCGACCCGCATGAAGGCGGGAACCGCGCAGAAGATGATGCTCAACATGATCTCGACCGAGACCATGGTCCGGCTCGGCAAGGTCTACGGAAACCTCATGGTGGACGTGCGGCCCACCAACGAGAAGCTCGTCGACCGAGCACTTCGCATCATAGCGTCGGCGACCGGCTGCGACGGGGCGTGCGCGGCGCGCGCCCTCGATCAGAGCGGGCGCGACGTCAAGGTCGCCATACTCATGGTGCTTCTCGGCGAGTCGCCCGACGCATGCCGCGAGGCCCTGGACGCCCACGGCGGCAACGTCTCCGCGACCATACGGGGAGTCCGCGGCTAGGGGCCAGCGGGTGTGCGAGAAGGGCCGCCAAGCGCTAAGCTCTTCTCGCACACCCGTCGAAAGGACCCCCATGAACGACTTCACGTTCTTCTCCCCCACCCGCTTCGTCTTTGGCCGCGGCGTCACCGACCGCGTGGGAGACGAGCTCTCCATGGCGGGCTACGCGCACGCGCTCGTGGTCTACGGCCAGGGCTCGGTCGTGCGCACCGGGACCCTCGGCCGCGTGCTCGCCTCGCTTGACGCCGCCGGGATCGCCCACACCGAGCTCGCGGGCGTCCGCCCCAACCCCGAGGTCGGCCTCGTCCGCGAGGGCGTGACGCTCGCCCGGGAGTGCGGCGCTGACCTCGTGCTGGGCGTGGGCGGCGGCTCGGTCATCGACACCGCCAAGGCCATCGCCCTCGGCGTTCCCTACGAGGGCGACGTCTGGGACCTCTTCGTGGGAGCCGCGAGCCCCGTCGCCGAGGGCAAGCTCGACGTGGCGAGCGTGCTCACCATTCCCGCGGCGGGCTCCGAGGCGAGCGCCTCGGCCGTCATCACCAACGACGCGTGCCAGCTCAAGCGCGGCCTCTCGAGCGAGCTGCACCGACCGGTCATTGCCTTCATGGACCCCGAGCTCACCTTCACCCTGCCCCCGTACCAGACCGCCGCGGGCGTCACCGACATGATCGCCCACGTCATGGAGCGCTACTTCTCGAGCGTGGGCCCCGTCCCCGTGACCGACAACATCGCCTGCGCCCTGGTCCGCGCGCTCATGCAGGAGGCGCCGCGGGCACTCGCCGACCCCGAGGACTACGACGCCCGCGCCAACATCATGTGGGCCGGCACCCTCGCCCACAACGACCTCGCCGGGCTCGGGCGCAACGCCAGCCACGCCGGTCGAGCAGGCGGCTGGGAGAGCCACGCCCTCGAGCACGAGCTCTCCGCGCACGACGCCTCAATCACCCACGGCGCCGGCCTCGCGGTCGTCTTCCCCGCATGGCTGCGCTACGTGTGGGCCGACCGCCCCGAGCGCATCCTCTCCTTCGGGCGCGACGTCTTTGGCATCGAGCCTGTGGACGCCGAGGCGGACGGCGTCGACGTGACCCCCGAGGAGGCCGTGCGCGACGCCGCGGAGGCCACGATCGACGCCCTCCAGGACTTCTTCGTCTCCATGGGGATGCCGCGCACCCTGGGCGAGCTCGGCGTCACGGCCGAGCAGATCCCGGCGCTTCTCGCCACGCTCGAGCAGAACAAGGGCGCGGAGTTCGGCGACCTCAGGCGCATCACGCTCGACGACGCGCGCGCGATCTACGAGTCCGCACTGTAGCCGCCGGCTGGGGTCCGCCGGAGCGCTTAGCGATCCGGGGTTATGGCAATCGGCCGTTCCAAGGGGACCGCGGACGTTTTCTCGTACATCCTAAACGCCGTAGCCCAGCGCCTCGCGG
>ENA-OPBG01002686-OPBG01002686.1-human-gut-metagenome-genome-assembly--contig:-NODE-2686-length-10079-cov-8.169194_pt1 | contig 10079 bp, 9 predicted proteins | sample MGYA00241065_ERZ501446 | MGnify/ENA primary metagenome ERZ501446 (study PRJEB25962, sample SAMEA2042632) | human gut metagenome | biome: human gut; feature: human-associated habitat; material: faeces...
AAAAGCGGTTTGAGGGGCAGATCGACCTGTACCCCTCCAGCCCGTTCTTCATCGAGGCCGTGCCCCTGGGCGTGGCCAAGGACAGCAGCCTGGCCGCCCTGGCCGAAGCCGTTGCCGGCACCGATGCCCCCAGCGTTTACCTGGCAGGCAACAGCTCCGTGTTGGAAACCGCAGGCCCCGCCATGTATCAGAACACGATGATCGAAAACGCCAACGGCACAAACGCCGCCGCCAGCGTGGAAGATACCTACTGGGCCGAAGTTTCCTATGAGCAGATCCTGGATTGGAACCCCGATTACATCATTCTGGCATCCGATGCTGAATATGACGTTGATTCTGTTCTGAACGATGCCGCCCTGGCGGACTGCACCGCCGTCAAGGAGAACCATGTTTACCAGCTGCCCCACGCTGTTGAGGCTGTGGATTCCCCCGTGCCGGCCAGCTTCCTTGGCAGTGTTTATCTTGCCAGCGTGCTGCACCCGGAGCAGGTGACCGAGGAGTATTACCACGCCGCTGCCGATGAATTCTATGGTAGCTTCTATGGCTTTACCCCCGAGTCTTATGAATAATAACCGCAAACGCACGGCACTGTGCCTTCTGGGCGCAACGCTCTGCGTTTTTATGGCCTTTGGTGCGGCACTTTATTTCGGCCGTTATCCCATAACCCTGCAGGCACTGCTGGCGGGGGACGCTATGGCAGTGCGCACCTTTACGGTACTGCGCCTGCCCCGTGCCGTGATGGCGCTGGCGGGCGGGTTCGGTCTTGGCGTGGCGGGCTTTGTGTACCAGACTGTTTTCCGCAATCCACTGGCAAGCCCGGATATCATTGGGGTATCGTCGGGGGCCAGCGTTGGCGCGGCATTTGCCATCTTGTTTGTCTCTTCGGGCACGCTGGGCACCACGGTATGCGCCTTTGCGGGCGGGCTGGCAGCGGTGTTTCTCTCGCTTGGCTTGGCGGCCGCCGCGCCGGGGCGCAGCAAGATGAACCTGGTGCTGGCGGGCATTGCCGTACATGCGCTGGCGCAAACTCTTTTGATGCTGCTAAAGCTGACCGCTGACCCGGAAAAAGAGCTGGCCAGCATTGAATATTGGATCATGGGCAGCCTGGCGGGGGTAACGCAAAGCCGGGTGTGGTTCCCCGTTCCAATGGTTATTTCCTGCTGCGCCGTAATTTTTGCTTTGCACCGTCAGGCGATGCTTTTATCCGTGGAAGAAGATGAAGCGCGGCTGCTGGGGGTTCCGGTGGGGCGGATGCGTTTTCTGCTGCTGACATTGGCAACGCTGGTGGTGGCCGCGGTTGTCAGCGTGACTGGGCTGATCAGCTTTGTCGGGCTGCTGGCCCCCCACTGTGCGCGGCTGCTGGCGGGGCACAACCGCCGCTCCACCAGCCTGCTCAGCGGGCTGGTGGGCAGCACGCTGCTGCTGGCGGCGGATACCATTGCCAAAACGGTGGCGGCAACCGAACTGCCGGTCAGTATCTTCACCTCGCTGCTGGGTGTTCCGTTTTTGCTCTACCTTATTATAAAGCCGGGGAGGGAGACGCGGTAATGTTCACTGTGGAGAATCTGGCCGTCCGTCTTGGCGATAAGAACATCCTGCAAAATGTTCATTTTACGATAGATACCCCCGGCCAGCTGGTGGGAATATTGGGGGCGAACGGCAGCGGAAAAACCACCCTGCTGCGCGCAGTGGCCGGGCTTTTGCCCCATACGGGGTGCTGCCTGATGGATGGTGTGCCGCTGGAAAGCCTTTCTACCAGGTGTCTGGCACAAACGGTCAGTTACATCCCGCAGCAAAGCGGAATTTCGGTGTCCATGTCTGCACGGGAAGTTGTGCTGATGGGCTGCAACCCCCGCCTTGGCGTGCTGCAAAGCCCCACCGCTGCCATGTGTGCGGCAGCGGAAGAAGCCCTGCGCACGGTAGGCCTGGCGGATAAAGCCGAGCAGGACTACCTGACGCTGAGCGGCGGCGAACGCCAGCTCTGTATTCTGGCACGTACCTTTGTGGAGGATGCGCCTTTGCTGCTACTGGATGAACCGGACAGCGCCCTGGACCTTGCCAACCGCAGCCATATGGCGGCGCTGCTGGCGGAATTTGTGCATGCAAGCGGCAAAACAGCGCTGATCTGCCTGCATGATCCCATGCTGATGCTGGACTGGTGCGATACGCTGATTGTGCTGCAAAACGGGCAGGTTGGAGCCATGCTGTACCCCAAAACCGACCCGGTTGAAGCGCTGCAATCCGCGCTGGCAGCAGTATACGGCCCGCTGGAACTGGTGCCCGTGACCGACCGCACGGGCCGGGTGCGGCTGGCGCTGCTGCCGTTGTGAGGAAAGAAAAATGAAACCGAAGATTCATGTGATGCTCTGCGATGATATCGGCGAGCGCTTTTTTGGCGAAGGCCCCTGCCGCCTGCTGCACCGGATTGAAGAGACCGGCTCACTGCGGGCGGCGGCACAGGCCATGGGGCTTTCTTACTCCAAAGCGCTGCGCATGGTCAAGCGGGCGGAAAAAGAATTGGGCTTTGCGCTGACCCGCAAAACCATTGGCGGGCGCGGCGGCGGGGGCAGCACCCTGACGGATGAAGCCCGCAATTTTATGGAAAGGTATGAGGCTTACCGTGATGCCTGTGTACAGACTGACCGCGAGCTCTATTATAAGTTCTTTCCGGGCGAGCGGTAAGCGCCACCTGCTGTTGACCGGCGGGCGCGGTACGGGAAAAACCACCCTGCTGCGTGCGCTGGTGCCATTGCTTTGCCCCGGGGCACAGGAAATTACCACAGCAGTGTACCCTGCGGACCGTGTGGAAATTCGAGAAAGTGTGGGCGGAAAAATAGCGGTGATCGGCCGTTTTGACCCGGCACTGCCCCCAGGCGAAAACCGGATGCGCCCCGTGGCGGACGGCTTTTTGCTGCTGGGAGTACCCGCCCTGCACCGCATGGCGGCAGGGGAGAGCGAATGGGCGGTGCTGGATGAACTCGGTTACCTGGAAAATAGCTGCCCCGAATTCCGGCAGGCAGTGGAAGCGCTGCTGGATGCAAAGCGCGTTCTCGCTATTGTGCGTAAGCAGGATACCCCATTTTTAACCGCACTGTGCGCCCGGCAGGATGCCTTTGTGGTGGATTTGGACGATCCCGCGCCCGCTCTCGGCTGCGTGGTCATGGCGTCCGGGCTGGGGCGGCGGTTCGGCGGAAACAAGCTGATGGCGGATTTTTGCGGTGCACCGCTGATCGCCAATGCGCTGGCTCTAGCCGCCCTGCCGCTGCTGGCCTGCCGCATTGTCGTGACCCGATCGGAAGAGGTTGAGGCGCTCTGTAACGCGCAGGGCTTCCCTGTTCTGCGCCACGCGCAGCCTTACCGCAGCGATACGGTCCGGCTGGGGCTGGCGGCATTGCTGGGAAAAGAGCCCGCTTTGCTCGGCTGCCTGTTTCTGCCGGGGGACCAGCCGCTGCTCACGCAGCAAAGTGTGGAAGCACTGGCGCTGGCAGCGGCCCCTGATGCCATTGTGCGGCTGTGCGCTGCCGATGGCACCCCCGGCAGCCCAGTGCTGTTCGGCGCGGATTATTTTTCGGAGCTGCTTCACCTGCCGGATGGCCGCGGCGGCAATGCCGTTGCGCGGGCCCACCCCGGTTCCGTCTGCCTTGTGTCCGCCCGGAACGATGCCGAACTGAGGGATGTGGATTCGCGGGAGGACCTGAACCAGCTGCGTCAGCTGACAAACAGATAAAAATACCGTGCAGCTTTTTTTGAACTGCACGGTATTTTTTATTTCATCACCTATTATATGATTGTAAACTGGCAGGCCCGCATGGCATCCAGCGCGGTCTGGTGGCTCTGGGGCGTTACCCCGGCGCAGCAGTCCGACAAAACTTCGATCTCTGTTTCCGGGAAAGCTGCACGCAGTACCATGGCGTTGCTAATCACGCAGATATCGGTGCAGTAGCCATAAATAACAATTTTTTCAATATCTTCAACAGCCTTGTTGTGTGCCATCAGTTCATCCAGAATCTCACTGGGCAGCATATAACCGCCGAACGTGGGTTTGTCCACAATGTGACACACTTCCGGCTCGGTGTCCGCCATGACGTTTTCCAGTTCGGGCGCAAAATTCCAGCCATCCTCACCCTCAATGCAGTGCTCGATCGGCAGGCTGCGGCCCTCCCGCGTGGTCAGGTAGTTGTCCTGGTGGGTATCACGGGTAAAGAACATCCAGTGCCCGGCCTGCGCGTGTGCCCGCGCGGTCTCTGCCAGGTGCGCCACATTGGCCTGCGCCTGTGTGTTGGCCAGTGTCCCGGTAATAAAATCTTTCTGCACATCAATCACAAGATCAAGGGTGATTTTTTCGTCATTCATAGCATTTGCTCCCTGTCCACAGTATTTTCTCCAAGGTGTCTTTACATCTTAGTATACAGCATTTCTTTGCCGCCGTAAAGATTTTCGTTCTTGTTAAAGCAGCAGAATGATACGGCAAGACGGGAACCGACAGGTGAGCGCTGCATGATCTCTGATACATCGTCCGCGTTGTCCTGCCGCCCACTGCATCCACTGCAGGGTCCATCAAAAGCATAATGCTGATGGTGACGAAGCCAGCGCAGCCTGTGCAGCGGCGCACGCCAGCTTTTCTGGCGGCATTCTGGCAGACGGCATTGACCTGCTCTCCTCTATATTTCGCTAAACCGGGCTTTAGCGAAATTACGTGTCTGGCTTAAACATTCTCCCCATCGCCCCATTCCTATCCCTAAATCTCCTTAAATCACTTAAAGATTCTCCCGGCACCATGTGCGGCAATGCCTTCAGGCTGCTTATGGCAATACCACATAATTCTAAGTGCCGATACGGCGAGCGAGGTGCGGCAGCTGCTAGGCCAAAAGCGCAGATAATACTGGATGCTGCAAAGGTGAGCGCCGCCAGTGGCGGAAACAGCGAACCGAAGCAGGGGCAGCGGTCGCAGAGTGCGAGGGGCTTTTGCCCCCGAAGCACGATGCGGGTACCGCAACCCGACATTATCGAGCATTTTGGCAACGCAGATGCCGTGCCGCAGCTGCCGGAACGGTGCTTAAGCCGTAAGGCGGGAATTGTGCGGTGTTGCCTTATAACTTTATAACCGTTGCACTTCATGCCAGCGCTTTTGTGACGGTGTTCAACATTCTGCTGTGGACCGTGGGTTCCGGCATGGTTTCCGGCAGCCATTCTTTCGCGGTGCTGCTCTTTGTTGCCACATTAGCTTTGGCTAACTCAATGAAATCGTTCTATCACACTATAAATGAATATGCCATCCATTCTGCACCGGGGAAACGGTAATTTTTCTGCAATATGCAGCCCCCCTGCGGTATAGGGAAAGCAGAACGCCCCGCAAATCTGTACTGCCGCAGCACAGGCCTGCTGTTTTCTATCTGATACGGAAATACCAAAACTCCCCCCGAACAGGTGCGGGAATCGGGGATGCAGAACAAAAATGTTTTTGCATAGAGGACATATCGGGAAAGATTCTGCACCTTTTGACTTTGCAGCGCCTGCCGCCATCCTGGCTTCCTGTGCCATGGATAGCCGATTTTTACGCTTTTATCATCGGAGGAGTCTTTACCGTTAAACTGTATATATATTCGAGCTTTTGCGTTATATATACAGTTTTGGCGGGCTTGCATACGTCGTTTCCACTCCCTATACTTTGTGTATTTCATTCAAGGACAGATATTTTGTTCTGTTGTTCCTCACCTCTACTATTTTGCTGCATTTCCATTGCCTTTTTGCGTTTTGGTCTGTGTTTCGGCCATCTCGCTGTGGCCGTTATGCTTTTTCGCGCCGTGTTTCACTTGATGAGGTGGGCATCCCTTTGGGCTTATGTATGTTCTCCGTCCGCCTCCATTCGTCTCACTTTTCCTTTTTCCGCACATAAACAGTCCACCACATCCCCCTGTACGCTGCTTGTTTCCCTACCATTCCGCAGTGATCCCATGATTTTGCGCCGGAAGCGCTTTCCCACGTTCCAGCGGCAGAGCATTGCTCTTTGTTTCAACCATCACAGCGATTCACTAGAGTGTTAAGGCAACACCGCATAATTCTAAGTGCCGATACGGCGAGCGAGGTGCGGCAGATGCTAAGCCAAAAGCGCAGATAATACTGGATGTCTTATCGAGCATTTTGGCAACGCAGATGCCGTGCCGCAGCTGCCGGAGCGGTGCTTAAGCCGCAAGGCGGGAATTGTGCGGTGTTGCCTTAAGCCGTTAAACCACCCATACAAAGCCCGCCCCGCTGGAATTTCCAACTTTCCAGGTCGGCAATACTGCATTCATTCCCATATTTTCTCTTTTTTTGTTCTCGTCACAAGGACACATTTGCTTTGCTTATCGCTTTTTCCCTCATAATCCATGGTCTTATTCTACACATTTTCTCACCGCCGCCGTTTGTTTTGTATGCAAATCAGATATTTTTATAAAGGTGAAAAAAATATGAATAAAAATCGATGACAACCGCAAGCTGCCGCTATATAATAAGATAATTATAAGGCGGCTGGATTGTCAGTCAGTACCGCCGCCAGGAACAACGCATGTGCACACTATGGCCACAGAGCAGCCGTCGGGGCGCCATTCCCTGTGCGGCGGCCGTGCACACGAAAGAAGGAAAATGTAATGGTTAAATTTATCCTGAAGCGCATCGGAACCATGATCATTGCCATGTTCATGATCATTCTGATCACCTTCACCCTGATGCACTCCATTCCCGGTGGCCCGTTCACCAACACCAAGGGCGTGCCGGAAGAGGTTACCCAGGCCATGGAAGCTAAGTACGGCCTGGACCAGCCCATGCCGGTGCAGTTTGTCAAATATCTGGGCAACCTGCTGCATGGCGATTTCGGTCCTTCCTATAAATATACCGGCAAAACCGTCAACGATTTTATTGCCACCGGTGCGCCGGTATCCGCCAAGCTGGGCCTTGTCACCCTGGTGTTTGTGCTGCTTACCTCCATCCCCATGGGCATACTGGCCGCGCTGAAAAACGGCAAATGGCAGGACATGCTGCTGATGGCCATTGCCACCATCGGCGTTACCATTCCGTCTTTCGTGATCGCCTCCATGCTGATCTATGTATTCTCCTTTAAGCTGAACGTACTGCCTACCTTCGGCCTGGACAGCTGGAAGAGCTACATCCTGCCCGTCATCGCCATGGGCGGCTATTCCGTCAGCTACCTGGCCCGCCTGATGCGCTCCAGCCTGCTGGAAGTTATGGGCCAGGATTACATCCGCACCGCCCGCGCCAAGGGCCTGACCGAGTTCGCCGTTGTTACCAAGCATGCCCTGCGCAATGCGCTGATCCCCGTCATCACGGTGCTTGGCCCCACGGTGGCTGGCCTTTTGACCGGCAGCTTTGTTGTAGAAAAGATCTTCGCCATTCCCGGCATTGGCTATTACTTTGTAAACAGCGTGACCCAGCGTGACTACACCACCATCATGGGCGTTACCATCTTCTTTGCTGCGTTCCTGATGGCAATGGTGTTTTTGGTCGATATCTTCTACTGCCTGATCGACCCCAGAATCAAGTTTGACGCGTAATGTTGAGGAAAGGTGAAAACACTTATGGCAGATTTAACCGCACAGAACAAGTGGGAACCGCTTGCTACCGATAACAGCGACCGTGAAAAAATCTGGTCCAAAAGCCGCACCTTTGCAGGTGACGTCTGGTTCCGTTTCCGCCGCAAGCCGACGGCTATCGCCGGTTTTGTGATTATTATCGCCCTGATGCTTTTTGCATTGGTCGGCCCCCTGTTTACCCCGTATGATTACTCCGTGCAGAATCTGGAAGTTGTCAACGTTCCGCCGGTCATGAAGGTTTACCAGATCCCCAACGGTGACTACCTGTACATTACCACCGCCCTGAAAGTCATCTCCGTTACCCCGGACGGCAAACTGAGCGGCCAGTTGCGCAAGGTGCGCGATGAATCCGATAAATCCATGACCATCTTTGATGCCGACGGCACCGAGGTTGCCCTGTATTACGGCGGCAGCCCCTATGTCATTGCCGATGAAGCCACCGGCAGCATCTACCCGTCCAAGACGATGTTGAACAAATCCTACATCCTTGGCACTGACGCCCTGGGCCGCGATGTGCTGACCCGCCTGATGTACGGCACCCGCATTTCCATGCTGGTTGCCTTGATGGCTGCGTTCGTCAACCTCATCATCGGCATTCTGTACGGCGGTATTTCCGGTTACCTGGGCGGCACCGTGGATATGATCATGATGCGTATTGTGGATATTATCTCCACCATTCCCCTGACGCTGTATGTTATCCTGATCATGCAGGTGCTGGGTGCCGGTATCCAGAGCATCATTGTTGCCTTGGGCAGCGTGTACTGGGTGGATATGGCCCGTGTTGTGCGCGGCCAGATCCTGAGCCTGAAGCAGCAGGAATTCGTTCTTGCCGCCAAGACCATTGGTTCCTCTGCCACAACGATTCTGTTTGACCACCTGATTCCCAACGCGCTCGGCTCCATCCTTGTTACCATTACCATGCTCATCCCCTCTGCCATCTTTATGGAGGCTTTCCTGGGTTATTTGGGCATCGGCCTGCAGCCCCCGCTGGCCAGCCTTGGCACCATGTGCAACGATGCATCTGCCAACCTGCGCACCAGCCCGCACGAGCTGTTGATCCCTGCTTTGATGATTTGTGTGATCATGTTTGCCTTTAACTTTGTCGGTGATGGTTTGCGTGATGCACTGGACCCGAAGCTGAAGAAGTAAGGAGAGCAAAATGAGCGAGACGATTTTGAAGGTAGAGGATCTGAAAACCTCCTTTATGACTTCCTCCGGCGAAGTGCAGGCTGTGCGCGGCGTCAGCTTTGAAGTGCATAAGGGCGAGATCCTTGGTATCGTTGGTGAATCCGGCAGCGGCAAGAGCGTTACTTCCATGTCCATCCTGCGCCTGCTGGCCGACACCGCCCGCATTAAAAACGGCAAAATTGAATTTGAAGGCACCGACCTGACCAAAGTCAGCGATAAGCAGATGCGCGAAATCCGCGGCCAGAAGATCGCCATGGTGTTTCAGGACCCCATGTCCAGCCTGAATCCGCTGATCCCTGTCGGCAAACAGGTTGCCGAAATGATCCATGTACACCACCCGGAGATGAAGCGCGACGAGCTGCAGGCTGCCACGCTGGAGCTGTTCCGCGAAGTACGTATTCCCGAAGCCGAAAAGCGGCTGAAATCCTACCCGCATGAATTTTCCGGCGGTATGCGCCAGCGCGTCATGATCGCCATGGCGCTGGCCAACCACCCCGACCTGCTGATTGCGGACGAGCCCACCACCGCCCTGGATGTGACCATCCAGCACCAGATTTTGAAACAGATGCGCTCCCTGCAGGAGGAATACGGCACCAGCATCATCTTTATCACCCATGACCTGGGCGTTGTGGCTGAGCTGTGCGACCGCGTTGTTGTTCTGTACGGCGGCCTTGTGATGGAGGAAGCGGAGATCAACGATCTGTTTGAAAACCCGCTGCATCCCTACACCATGGGCCTGCTGGCCTCCATCCCCGGCCTGACCAAGGATAAGAGCGAGCGCTTGCAGTCCATCCCCGGCAGCCCGCCGGATATGACCAAGCCCCCCAAGGGCTGCCCGTTTGCTTCCCGCTGCCAGTTTGCGCGCAACATCTGCGCAGCCGAGTGCCCGCCGTTTGTCCAGGTTGGCAGCCGTCAGGCACGCTGCTGGCTGCTGCAGCCGGACGCCCCGGCCGAGGGAAATCCTCTGCATGAAAAACTGGCAGAAGCCGAAAGGAAGGCACACTAATGGAACAGCCCATTCTTCAGGTAGAGCACCTGACAAAATTCTTTTCTGTCGGCCCGCACGCGGAAGTTCATGCAGTAGATGACGTCAACTTTACGCTGCGCCGCGGCCGCACCTTTGGCCTGGTTGGCGAGTCTGGCTGCGGCAAAAGCAGCTGCGCACGCACCATCATCCGCATTTATGAGCCTTCGCAGGGCAAGATCATCTTCAACGGGCAGGATATCGCCCACCTCAAGCCCCGCCAGATGCAGCCGGTGCGCCGCAACATGCAGATGATCTTCCAGGATCCGTATGCTTCG
>ENA-OPBG01002688-OPBG01002688.1-human-gut-metagenome-genome-assembly--contig:-NODE-2688-length-10066-cov-2.142244_pt1 | contig 10066 bp, 7 predicted proteins | sample MGYA00241065_ERZ501446 | MGnify/ENA primary metagenome ERZ501446 (study PRJEB25962, sample SAMEA2042632) | human gut metagenome | biome: human gut; feature: human-associated habitat; material: faeces...
GGCCGAGAGGTTCTCCGCCGGGTCATACTCCCCCACAAACCGCTTCTCAATGAGCTGATGGGCCTGGAGCAGGGTCCGCCCGTCCTGGCCCAGCAAGTGCCAGGTGATCCCCAGGGTGGCCACCCCGCCCAGCAGAAAGCAGAGCAGGCAGACTACTCCCTTTCCAACGATTCGTTTCGTGTTGCGCTGCATGGCGTTTCCTCCTTCTCGCCCCCCGCCGGCGGATGCCGGCGAAAGAAAAGCAAGCGGCGGCCGCTTTGCCTGATGGGTTGTCGCTTTTCCCGGTCTCAATACGGCAGCACTGTGGCCACCAGGGAGAGCACCAGGGACAGGCACAGGACCACCGCAACCACTGCGGCAATGCGCTTTTGCAGGCGCATGGGGTCCCGGCGCTTGGTCTTTTGCTTGCTCATGGGCTGTGCGTCGCCTCCTTGACTGCATTATACCTTCAGGAACTTCCGAATGGCCATCACCGAACCGCCGGCGCCGATGACGAAGCCCGCAGCCAGGAAGACCAGCAAAATCCAGTGGGACATGCTGGAGAAGGGCAGGGTGCTGATAATGCCCAGCAGGTCGCTCTGGTCAATGGCTTTGACGATGAGGCCATAAATGCCCCACTGGCAGAAGAAGGCGATGATGCCCCCGGTCAGGCCCAGGATCATCCCCTCCACCAGGAAGGGCCACCGGACAAACCAGTTGGTGGCGCCGCACATCTTCATAATGGCGATCTCCTCCCGCCGGGTGAAGGTGGCCAGCTTGATGGTGTTGGCGATGATGGAGATGGAGATGAGCACCAGCATCACCACCAGAATGATGGCCAAAGCGGTGGCCACATTGCGCAGCATGACAAAGCCGTCGGCAATTTCCAGGGAGGCCTGCACCTTGGCAATGCCATCAATGTCCTTCACCTGGTCCACCGTCTCCTGCATCAGCTGGATGTCCACCACATGAATTTCATACCGGTCCCGAAGGGTGTCGGACTCCACGTTGTCAAACAGGTCCTGCCGTTCCTGGTTTGCCTTAAAGTTGGCCAGGGCCTCCTCCTTGGTGACAAAGTGGATGTCCGCCACATTGGGTACGGCCTTAATCTGACTTTCCAGCGCCTGGGCCTGGGCCCGGGTGAGGGAGTCGTCAATGTACGCCAGGAACTGGTTGTCGTCCTCCAAATCGCCCAGCACATGGTTGGCGTTGATGGCGATCAGGGAGAAGGAACCCATAATCAGCAGGCAGGCCACGGTCATGCACACCGCCGCAATGGACATGAGTCCATGGGTAAATATACTCCGGAAGCCCTCCCGGATATGATACCAAATCTGTCTATCTCCCATTGCCGTAATACCCTCCTGCCGCGTCGCTGATGATCCGGCCGCTCTCGATGGCCACCACCCGCTTGCCGAACCGGTTGACCAGCTCCCGCTCGTGGGTGACCACCAGGATGGTGGTGCCCATGTCGTTGATCTTCTCCAGCAGGGACATGATCTCCAGGGAGCGGGCGGGGTCCAGGTTGCCGGTGGGCTCGTCGGCGATGATGACGCTGGGGTTGTTGGCCAGGGCCCGGGCAATGGCCACCCGCTGCTGCTCTCCACCGGACAGATGGGCCGGGTAACGCTTGTGCTTTTCCTCCCCAATGCCCACCATCTCCAGTAGCTCCTTGGCTGGTCCCACCGCCTTGGACTTGGCCACACCGTTCAGCTCCATGGCAAAGCACACGTTTTCCACCACGTTCAGCAGGGGGAACAAGTGGAAGGCCTGAAAAATCATGGCGATCCGCTCCCTGCGGCACCGGTCCAGGTCCAAGCTTTTGTAATCCTCCCCGTCAATGGACACGCTCCCCACAGACGGGCTGTCCAGACCGGCCAGAATGGACAGTAGCGTGGTTTTCCCGCTTCCAGACGGGCCCACGATGGCGCTCAGCTGCCCATCCTCCAGCGTGCAGCACACATCCTGCAGCACATCCCGCTCCCCGTTGGGATACCGGTACGATACATGTTCTACCTTCAGCATGTTTTCTCCCTCCTATTCCTTGATCTGTAGTAATTCCATGGGCTTGCGCCGGCCAAGGCCCGTGGATGTCACCATCGCACCTATGGTCGCCCCCAGGAAGTACAGCCCGGCGCACAGCAGGGTCTTACCCTTCCACACGCCCTCCATTCCGCCCCGCAGGGCCCCCAGCGCCACAAGGCCCAGGAGGATTCCCAGGAGACACAGCAGCCCCTGCTGGCAGCTGAACATTCCTGTCACCCGCCGCCTGGTGCAGCCCATGGCCCGCAGGGCCGCCATCTCCCTGGCGCTTTGGAACAGCAGCAGCACGGAAACCCCAATGGCTATCAGCACCGACAGCGCCGCCGTCACGGGGTACAGCACCGACATCAGCCGGACATTCTGCTCCAGGGGACCCACCACCTGGGTCAACTCCTCGTCCCACAGTACCAGGGTCAGGTCCAGGGCACCCGCATTGGGTTGTGCCACCAGCTCTTTCAATTCCTCCCGCCGGGCGGACAGCTCCCGGTTCTTCACCGGGTCCAAAACAAACTCTGCGACAGAATAGGCAGGTTCCAGCGCCAGTCTTTCCTCTGCAGCAAGCAGGGCCGACAGCCCCAACAGCACGGGATCGCCTTCCATGGAAGCCTGACCTGTGTATTGGCCCACAACCAGATACTTTCCTATGGAGGAGCCCCCGTTTCCTTCTTTCGTTTGGTCACATTCGGCGTAGATATATACTTCGTCTCCAAATTCCAGACCTAACTGAGCAAACATATTTGCCGACAGTACCACTGGAAGCCGCTTCTTGTGTACATTATCCGGAGACCATTCTTCCGCGAAAATCCCGTTGTCCCAGCCTGGGGCGTAGGTAATTTCAATGCCGTTCCGCGCACAATATGCCTCCGGCTGATTCAAGCCATAATAGGTTACATTTCGAATCATACGGCTCTCATCATACACCATATCCACATTGTCCGCTGCAAAAGGTGCAACACACGAGTATCCCAATTGGGACTCCAGATACACATCTTGCACCAGCCCGGTCTCCAAAATGGCATCTACGGTACTCTTGTTGATGATATTGGACGTCCCTACCGACATAGACGGATTGCTCTGGGTAATCTTTGCCTCCACCACCGTCGTCTCATAGAGCCGGTCCGCCTCCGCCTGGCTGCGCTCTGCGGTCAGGTCCATCCACCCCAGGGCCACCACAAAGCCCAGGGCCAGGGCCATAGCCAAGGCGCTTTTCAGAGGGGCGCGGCGGATCTGCCGCAGCACATACCAGCCGGATACTCCCATGCCGGGCCCCCGTCCCCGGGGCAGCCCCTTGAGGGCATCGGTCTGCACCTGCCAGGTTGGCACGTTTTCCACCAGGCGCGCCTTCCCCGGCTGAGACACTTTTCCTGGCTTCTCCTCCAGTTGCCGTGGCTTTTGCGATGTCTTTTTCCTCTTCTTCCGCCCTCCTGCTGCACCCTGCAGCAGCTCCAAGGCAGGACGGCGGGACAGGCGGCCCGCCCCAATGGCCACAAAGGCCACCAGCAGCGCCCAGACGCAGGCACAAATTCCCACCAAATACAGACGGGACAGCTCCACCGATACCTCCACGCCCTCCGGCCCGGAAATCGTGGCCAGGGTTTCCGCCGTCTTCCTCATGGCGTAGCCCCAGGCTGGTATGCTGCCTGCCGCAATCCCCAGCAGCCCCAGAAGGGCAACGGGACCCAGAAGGCCCCGGGCCGCTGGCCCATTGGGCACGCCCATCGCCCGCAAAATGGCAAAATCCCTCCGCCGCAGCAGCAAATAGAGGAAGGCCGCCAGCACCAGCCCCAGCAGCAGCACCCCGGCGAAAACCACCGCGCTGAAGGTGGCTGACTGGCGCATGGGGGTGACTGAGGCCCAGAAATTCTCAGAGTGGTTCTCCACAAAGGACACGCTATAGCCCAGCTCCTCCAGTGCCTCCCGGTTCTCTTCCAAAAAGGCAGCCTCATCCTGGGAGGATTTTAACACAAAGCTGTAAGCCCACACCATTGTTTCGGGGTCTGCTCCGAATCCCTCTGGCATACAGGAGTCCGGGATGTACATCACTGTATTATGGCACGTAAGTTCTCCTCCGTAATTTCGTGAAATCATTCCGTACAATCCAACAATTTCAAAGGTTTCCGTCTGTGTAGAGAAGTCGCGCCAGTTTTCCCATTTCTCCCCATCCAAAATGTAACCATAGCAACCTTCCTCCCCGAGATTGGCTGGCTCAAGGTTTCGGAGAGTCAGTGTAATCGTGTCTCCCACCGACAGGCCTCGGAAATTGGCAAACTCTTGGTGCACCACGCAGACCTTTCTGGTGTTGCGGTCATCATTCCGGTCCAGCCAACGTCCCTCCGCCAAGTAGTAGGTCTTAGAGACCTGCTGCACGTTTGGCATGGCGCTCATGTCTTTCGTTCCCACTACCAGCATGGCGCTTAGATTCTCCCGCAGAAGCTCCAGCTCTTCCCGCAGCCCGTCCAACTCCGGGGATTCTAAATTGACGCTCTCCCCCGGCTCCACAGGGAGGAACCAGAGACCGCTGTCATTTAGGGGCTTCACAATCAAGTTTTCACTGGGGGTATCCCATTGGAGCATATTGGTAGTTCGAGCATCATAAAAGGCTTTCAGGAAATAGCGATCCCCCACATGCAGCTCCTCCAGGATGCTACTGATGTCTTTCCCGTCTGTAATCCAGTACAGAGTTACCGTCTTCCCCTCCGAGACATTTTCCGGATACCCTGCCTCTACCTGGTCCACCTGAAATTTGAATTGGTAGGCCTCATGCTCTTCACCTGTTGCCCACCCTCCAATTTTAAAGAGAGCCGGCGTGCTGAGAAGCTTGCCATATACAAAAACATCACTATTGTGAACGCCAACATCATATTCGGATTTCTCATAGCCGTCGCTCATTTCTCCGTGGGTGTCTCCGTTGTACATTCCCTGCAAAACACCCGAGCAACACCGGCGGCGATCCTCCAGCCCCACATATTTACTCTTGGCAATGAGGTCGGCGCCTGCCACATCATTGTATTCCTCTGAATTCGCGCTCTGAAGGGTTCCAATGGCGCGGTAATAGTCCCCCAATCTGCCAGTCTCCCGCTGAATCAGGACGTACTCCACCACCCGCACCGTAAATGCGGCGCTGAGCAGTCCAATGAGCAGCAGAAGCAAAATACTCCGCAACGGCTGACGCAGGGTGGACTTCAAATAAATACGGTTTTTCATACGCAGTTTCTGGACCTCCTCTCCACATTATGTTCATTGTTTCAGGTCAAAGAGCTACTATGGACCGGCGCCCCAGTAGCGGGGCGCCAGCTGCCCAAATTATTTGCATTACGCCTGCAAATTTTGCGCTAATCCATTATTGTAACTAACACTATTTGAAGCTTCTCCTGTCACGCCATTATATTGCATATTTTTATCTAATTCTTTTACATATTTTCCTGTACAATAGCAATAACATGCTGCGCACATACAGGAACATACCCCATATAAACATATGCAAGCATACGCCTCCACCGTATCCAGCTGAAGCCGTCTCTTAGTCAGTCTCTCCATTCGTTTCACCTCCCCCTCCGTGAATTTGGACTCGAAGGGCCGTCAGCCAATTGTCCCTTCTATCCATCGGTTCGGATGTCACCGTGAGTCGATGGTATTCCTCTCCATCTGTCCCTCACGGTTTTTCTCTGGAGCAAGCAGCGCCTGCCAAGCTACCAGGACTTTCTAGCAGACTCCACCCGCTCCACCCCCTGCAACGCCCTCACCAGCAGGGAACCAAGCAGTCTGCAAAACCACCCAATGCCCGGGGCTGATGAGGCCTGTTCCATTTCACACGAGACAGGCCATTGCTGCACGTCTGTGACCTGGCTACGCCACAAACGCAGGGGGCTATGCTTCTGTAGCCTATGGAAACCTGGGCGCAGCTACAGGAACAACAAGTTTCGGCGCGTCATCCTCGCTGCATTTCTGACGCGCAGACAACCGCTTCATTCGATTGTTGCCATACCGTCAATGATTTTGTTGAGCGTGCTGAATCCATAGTCCCGCAAGTAGCCCTCCGGAACCCGGACGCCCAAGGCTTTCTCTGTCTCCAAAAGCAAATAGGTCAGGTCCACTGCCGTCAGTCCAAACGTTCTCCCCGTCAGGGGTTCATCCCAGTTCTCCTCGGCCAGAAGCTCCGCCGGACAGTGGAGCTTGTCGCGCAGGACCTCCAACACGCCTTGCCGTATGGTTTCTCTTGTCAAAGTCATATGATTCTCTCCTCCCCATATGCGCCTTCATGTTTCCGCCTGCAGCAGGTGGGACAGAAGCCGCTCCATCTCCTCTTCTGCGGCATAAAACATGGGTATCTTACTATGGGGGCCTTCTCTTTCTATCTGTCTATACACCATTTCCATACCGGTCCGCCCATAGGAGACCTCCCGTGTTTGCAGAAGATTCGCAGAATCCACAATGAAATTGCTCACACAGACCCCGCTGATGGCCGCGCCAAGACGATGGGAAAAGTCATCGCTGAGCATTTCCAGGAAATTGCCAACGGCCAAGTCGCAGGGCACACAGCATAGCAGGTAATCGGGCGGCGCAGCCTGACAGAGCATATAGGTCCGGATGCCAAAGCCATTGGGCGCGATGTTGTTGTATCGCATCACTGGGTCGGGTGCTTCCATCAAAATGAGATCCGGTAAGTACCTGCGCTCCAAATCTTGCAGGAAGGTATTGAGCCCCAGGATTCGATCTGCTTCTGACTCATCCCTACTGTTGAAAATATGATTGAGGCTGTGAAACCGGAAGAGCTTCCCCAGGGGCTGCCTGGAGATCACCAGGGGCTGCAGGCCCTTCTTTTGCAGGCCGAGGGCCATGCCGGTCAGCACCTCGAAGGAATCCGCCGTCGCCGCGAGCCCACCAACCAACATCACCGGCGCTCTTAGCGTACCATATCGATCATCCATTTGGGTACGGTCTGTCGGGTGTAAATCTTCCGTGAATACCCCAAGGCGTTCAGGATAGGCATTTGCCAACTCCCATATGGGTTCCGGCACCTCTCCCATGGCGGTATCAAAATACAGGACATCCTTGCCTGCCTTCAGCACTTGGCGGACAGCGTTTACCATCTTTTCATGGGGAAATCTCTCCGGTGGTAAGTGCCGGGAGACCAATAGGGTTTCCCACGACGGGTCCTCCCCCCACAGCTCCTCCGTTACGAGAAATCCCGTCTCAGGCTGGTTACAGGCATACGCCGCATCTTTGCCTCCCAGCCCAAACCCAGGCAGGGAGATCAGCTTCGTCAGCGTGTACCGGTCCTGCAGCCGCTCAAAATATTTCACTGCCGGTAAAAGCTCCGCCGAAAACGGATATATTGCCGCCGGAATTCTCATATGCCAAAGCCTCCCTTCTCATCCCTGCACCGCACCTGTTCTGCATAATATATTGGAATCTCCTTCATGAGGAGATACTCACAAAACTGATTGTACGCGCCTGCCCGGGCCTCTTTGCAATGGGACAGCTTCTCCTCTGCCGACAGTTGCCCGGAGCCATCGTCCGCCTTTTTGGCGCAAAGGGTGCAATACCGGAAGCACCAGCAATTTTTACAGCTCTCCTCTGTCAATTTGCCAACGTTTAATATCTTCTGTGCATTTTCCAAATTGAAACCGTCATCCAGGGTTCCAATGCACATCGCCGGAGACCTCTCACTGACGCGCTCGCAGGGAAACAGCTGCTCATGTACGTTGACAAACAACCGCAGCTGCCCGGGAATACACGGCCCTGACGGTGCGTCTATCCTCCGTAAAGCCGCTCCGGATTCGATCTGCTCATAGTCCTTTACCGCCGAAAGCATGGAGCGCCGGGCAATTGGGGAAACCTCATCCTGGGGGAACCGGTTGTAATAGGAAAGAATCGACAGGAATTTCTGGTACTCAAATTTCCACGTATATTCCTCCGAGAATACCACTTCATCTTCCCCGGCGTCCCGTTCCACAATGGCCGGCTGGAGGCTCAAGGTCCGGAATTCCGAATCGTTCAGGCAAATCTCATTGATGCAGTCGAAGTCATTGCTGGGGTCCATGACCATGCTGATTTGAAGCTTTGCCCCATACTGGGGCGCAATTTCCCGAATGCGGCTGATTTGCTTCGCAACGGTGTCAAAGGTTCCCTTTCCGTTTGCGAAGACGCGGTTTTTATCATTGATCTCCTTTGGCCCGTCCAGGCTGATCATCAGGGATACGTCATGTTCCTGGAAGAAGTATATCATCTCGTCATTCAGCAGCGTTCCGTTGGTGGTAATGTTGAACGTAAGCTTTTTCCCCTCAAATTGCTGTTCGCTGTACTCCACCGCCTTCTTCAGCAACGGAAATTCCAGCAGCGGTTCGCCGCCGTAAAAGCCGATGTTCACCTCCGGGCTGTCTACAGAGTGCTCCCGCAAGAAGTCAATCGCTTTCTTCGCAGTCTCCCAGGTCATACGCTCCGTCGAGTGACTTCGCTGCCGCGTGTTGTGCGTCTCCGAGTAGATGCAGTATTTACAGCGGAAATTACAGTTTTGCGTCAATTGCACCGTAATCTTGGTCAGCTTGCGTGCAAGAAAGACGCTGAGGTAATCCGAGTAAATATGCCGTACCTCTTTTATGTAGCTCTCAGTGGAAAAATAACCCTGCTCCTTCAGCATATTCACTTGAGCTGGCGCAGGTAAGTCTGTGCCTTTCCCACCCAGAGCCTGCTGTAAATACGCGTAGGAAGCATCGCTTATGGGAACAACTTCATTCCGATTCACATCGAAAAAGTAGTTCTCATTGGGCGTGCTAAAGAGCGCAAGCATCGGCTTTTTCATCCAAATCTCACATTCCCTTCTTTTCTATTTCTTTTCTCTTGCAGGCGGATCGCGCCATAAGCTGTCTGTCATTGTCCCTTTGGCAGCACGAAGCAAGGAAAGTTATGCTCAGTCCTTACTAAACTCAAATTCCAATTCAATTTCTTTTATTTTACCATGCCGGCAGAGGCTGTGTCAACCATCTTTTTTAATCATTCCGCCAATTATTCGCATTATTTCCAGATGAAATGAGGTTAGCAAAGTTAGTTTTTAGGAAAATGCGGTGTATAAATATGTCAACATCCCCATGATGCACCTTGTCGCAAAGCCGTCTCACTGGGCTTTGTAACGGGTCCAAAAACTGTGGATACGTCTTGCAAACGCCAGACGAAGCGCCTCCCATTGCTGCAAAAAGACCAGCCCTTGAAAAGAGCTGGCCTTTTCGTATCTACCGCCGGTATCCCACCGGCGGCGCCTCCGTACCATGGTAGCTGATGAAAGGAAACACAGCCCCTTTCATATTCTCCTCAGGAAAGCGTCTGACTTGCAGCCCGCGTTTTTTTCTGTTGGCTGCGGACCACCACGTAGACCATCATCACCACAGTGATGACGTAAGGGATCATAGAGGTCAGGTTGGCGTTCATGTGATAGTCCTGAAGCCGGTAGCCGTCGAAGAAGCCGAACATCAGGGCGGCCAGGTAGGCCTTGCCCGGGTTGGCGGCGCCGAAGATGACACAGGCAAAGGCCACATAGCCCCGGCTGTTACTCATGCCCTCGGCAAACATGGTCACATTGCCCAGGGCCAGCTGGGCCCCGGCCAGGCCGCAGAAAGCGCCGCAGAGGACGGAGGAGAGCCACTTCATCTTCTCCGGGCTGATTCCGGCAGTCCGAAGGGTACCGGGCTCCTCCCCGGCGGCCCGAATCCAGAAGCCCCAGGGAGTCCGGTAGACAAAGGCCCACATCAGGGCCACCAGGCCCCAGGTGAGGAAAATAAAGAGGGAGCTGCCATCCAGCACGTCCCCCAGGAAGGGGATCTGCTTCAAAAATCCCAGGTCCACCTGGGGAAGCCCCACCACTGGCCGGTCCGGGGTCCCCTGGAAGGTACCCTTCACCTGAAACAGAGTCCGCAAGAGGAAGACGGTGAGGCCCCCGGCAAAGATGTTGAGGGCAGTGCCGATGATGAATTCGTCACTCTGGAACTTCACCACGAAGAGGGCGAAGAACAGGCCCACCAGAATTCCAACCAAAATGGCTGCCACCAGG
>ENA-OPBG01002703-OPBG01002703.1-human-gut-metagenome-genome-assembly--contig:-NODE-2703-length-10013-cov-2.656055_pt1 | contig 10013 bp, 10 predicted proteins | sample MGYA00241065_ERZ501446 | MGnify/ENA primary metagenome ERZ501446 (study PRJEB25962, sample SAMEA2042632) | human gut metagenome | biome: human gut; feature: human-associated habitat; material: faeces...
ACAGCATCCTGAACGGGGGCGCATGGGTGCGGTTCAACACGAGCGACCCGAATTTCTATCCTGATGCCTCGCAACGGGAACAGGTACTTGCCAACTCGGAAGGATATGCCGGTTGGTCAAGAAACCGCGTGCAGCAGTTGAACAACCAGAACGACGGGTTCAGCTACAGCATCAACTATTGGATGAGTGCCTATATCATCAGCAAGAAAAACAAGCAGACCAAAAAGGCATACGCATACGAAATCCATGTGAGCAAAAACTGGAACAAAGAAGAGGTCGTCTATGAGGAAGTCTTCGATTCCTACTCGATGGACTTGAACACGTTTCGGGCGCAACTGAATGTCCGGCTTGCGGAGTTCAACGAGAACGAGGACGGCTACACCTATTATATATCTTCCGGTGCGCGGAACTATTACCAAGCAACGGACGCAGCCAAATTGAAGGGATGCGAGAGCGTGACCATCAGCGTGACCTGTTCCGACGGGGTTACGCTCGGACAAGGCTCGACACAGTACAAGTGCCGCAAGTGCGGCAGCTCGTTGAATGCCCACACCAAGGAGTGCGCCATGCAGACCTCGGTGACGGAAAACGACCTCGACCTTTCGGAACTGGACGCGCTATTGAACGAGGCGAACAGCCAAGCGGCCAATATTGAAGCGCAAATCGGGGCATTGGAAAACGAGAACGCTGTCCTGCTGAAGAAAATCAGTACGGCGAGCATTGAGGATGCGGCGAATTACCGGCAGCAGTACAACGCGAACAAGACACGGATAGACCGTCTGAAAGGAGAACTCGCGGAATGGAAGAAGAAACAGTCCGACTATGCCCAAGCAAAGTCGGATGCCGCAGACGACAACAGCGTGGCGACGGATGACTATTACCGCATCCCTGCCATCATGCAGGACTGCAAGGCGGCATACGGTCTTACTTGGCAGGACGGCGGAGCATGGAACGGCTACTCGTATGTACGCAAGGCGACCATGCCGAATATCAACGGTATCATCACATTCAGGGCTACGGTCTCCATTGCCCGCAAGCCGAAATATTTTCTCGGCATAAAAATACACCGTACCATTATCCAAATCAAGTGGGAACTCACTTCGGAATATACGGACACACACGTCGCTGACGTGCTGACCCTTGATCCGGGACTTTCGGATGCGGAAAAGGCTAAACTGGTAAACGACCGGATAGCCGAAATCGCCCGTGAACATCCGTCCTGTAAAATCACGACGGAATACGCCCGCAGCGCACCGACGGAAGAAACGCCATCAGGCGACGTGTACCATCTGCTGTGGTCAAGCGACCGCCTTGAGATAGCGCGAGAGGTGGACAGCAGAATCACCAAGATATATGCCGACTTGGTATCGCTGGAAAAGATGATGCACTACAAGCGGAGCATCCTTGACGTGATGAAGGATGTGCAGCCCGGACTGGACACGGACGAAGGCCGTAGGCTGACACTCGTGGAGGAATGCCATGACCGCTGGGTGGAGAATGCACGGACGCTTCGGAGCGGCAACAGCAGGAATAGCAGAAAGGAGGTACGGCCATGAAACGTACCATACAGATTGCCGTCGTGCTGTTCGCCCTGCTGCCCGGTATCGCCAAGGCGCAGTGGACTTTCGATATAGTCTCCGTCGAAGCCTACATCAACGACCACAAGAAGCAGCGCAGCCTGCTGTTGGCTCGTAGCACCTTGGAGTACAGCAACAAGCTGTTGCACGAGTACAGCTGTAAAGAAATTGGGGACTATAAAGAGTTGAATATTGACCTTGACAAATACACCCGTGCGTTCGATGCCATCGACGTCATGTACCAGTCGTTGCGCACGGTGTTGAACGTCAAGAATACCTATACATCGGTCAGCGACCGTATCGGCGACTATAAATCGTTGTTGGAGGATTTCAATGCGAAGATCTTGAAACGTGGACGCATCGAATCCGCAGATACCCTGATTATCTCCATCAATGCGAGGGGGCTGAGGGCGATTGCCCGTGAGGGGGAACAGCTCTACAAGTCCGTGAGCGACCTCGTGCTGTATGCCACCGGAGCGGCAGCCTGCTCGACCTCCGACCTGCTGATGGTGTTGGAGGCCATCAACCGCTCATTGGACAACATCGAGCGGCATCTGAACCGGGCCTATTTCGAGACATGGCGGTACATTCAAGTGCGCATCGGCTATTGGAAAGCAAAGGTATATCGCTCCCGCACCATGCGGGAGATTCTCGATGACGCCTTCGGGCGTTGGCGCGGAGCCGGAAGACTGGATTATTAACGACAAAAAGAGAAGAATATGAACAGAAAACTATTACTCATGGCAGTGGCGGTCACCGTAACGACAGCCGTACACGCACAGTATGTAACGTACAACCATGATTCGCCGAAGCAGAATCAGGTAACGGTCATGGAAACCGGTACGGGCGCACTCTCGCCCGACCTCTATTATTCCGTGCTGCACAACAAATACAAGAAGTCGGCGGCGGCCAAAAACAAGCTCTCGTTCCGCACACTTGCCGGTATCAATCTCTACAACCAGGTGGACGAAGCGGAAGCCATTGATTCGGCTTTGGTCAAGCGGGCGAAGGTCGAGGCGTTGAACGTTGCCGACCGGCAGGCGGACAGCATCCCGGTGGACAATGCCGAGGGCGATAAGGTCAGCAGACAGATGGACCGGTTCCGGCGCAACATCGACCGTATTCTCCTGTCCGGCGGTACTCCGGCCGACAAGGAACGGTGGACGGAATACTACCACGTCTATCAGTGCGCCATCAACGCCACGAAAGACGCCTATATGCCAAACGCCCAGCGAAAGAAGGAGTATCTGCGCATCTACGAGGATGTGGCACGGCAGAACGAGATTTTAGTGAGCTACCTCGCCAAGCGTCAGAACGCAACGGCAACAAGCACACTGCTGAACGCAACGGACAACCGTACCCTGCATAAGGGCGGCATTGTCCGCAATGCCATGAGCCGGTGGCAGGAATCACGCCTTGCGGTGCGTGGCTCGCAATCGGGCGGCAACGGAAACGGCGAAGATGACAACGAGAGTGTAAACAGAGGGAAATAAAAAGACAGGGCTATGGCAAACGGAGATATACTTTCGGATTTCGGCATCAACCTGTTGGAGGAGGAAATAGATGATGTCATCTTTCAGACCAACGAGTTTCTGACGGACGCGACTTTTACCGGTGCGCAGGGTCCTTTTTGGTGGATATTGCAGATGTGCATGGCACTCGCGGCACTGTTCTCCATCGTCATGGCGGCAGGTATCGCCTACAAGATGATGGTAAAGCACGAGCCGTTGGACGTTATGAAGCTGTTTAGGCCGCTTGCCGTGTCGATTATCATCTGCTGGTGGTATCCGCCTGCGGACACGGGTATGGCGGGGAGCCGGAACAACTGGTGTTTTCTGGACTTTCTGTCCTACATCCCGAATTGCATCGGGTCGTACACCCATGACCTGTACGAAGCTGAAGCTTCACAGATATCGGACAGGTTCGAGGAAGTTCAACAGCTCATCCATGTGCGTGACACGATGTACACGAACCTGCAGGCGCAGGCGGATGTCGCCCACACGGGCACATCCGATCCCAACCTGATAGAGGCGACAATGGAGCAGACCGGCGTGGACGAAGTGACGAGCATGGAAAAGGATGCGGCGAAGTTGTGGTTCACGTCTTTGACGGCAGGAGTCATCGTGGGGATAGACAAAATCATCATGTTGATTGCTCTCGTGGTGTTCCGAATCGGTTGGTGGGCAACGATTTACTGCCAACAAATCCTGTTGGGAATGCTGACGATTTTCGGACCGATACAGTGGGCGTTCAGCATCCTGCCGAAATGGGAAGGTGCTTGGGCGAAGTGGCTGACACGCTATCTGACGGTGCATTTCTACGGGGCGATGCTCTACTTCGTGGGCTTCTATGTGCTGCTGCTCTTTGACATTGTATTGTGCATCCAAATCGAGAACCTGACGGCGATAACCGCCAGCGAGCAGACGATGGCTGCCTACCTGCAAAACTCGTTCTTCTCGGCAGGCTACCTGATGGCGGCTTCGATTGTAGCCCTCAAGTGCCTGAACCTTGTTCCGGACTTGGCGGCATGGATGATACCGGAGGGCGACACGGCATTCTCTACCCGAAACTTCGGCGAGGGCGTGGCACAGCAGGCGAAGATGACGGCAACCGGAGGGTTGGGCGGCATCATGAGATAATCCGCAAAAGATAATATAAACCCAATAAAAATCATAACAACATGAAATTGCAAGAGAAAATCAAAAGTTGGTGCAAGGATGAGAAATTCATGTCCTTTGCACAGGAACGAGCGAGAAAAGAGGTTTGCGAGGTGACGGAAAACCACCGCATCGACCCGCAGTATGAAGAACTGGACGAAGCCTTCGAGTACGACGACCGGTACATCGCCCCCTTGGTGACGTACCTGACGTACAAGCTGCGTCTTGCCCTGCTGCAGCGGAACGCAGGTAAGCGCAAAAGAGGAATCTGGTGGGTGCTTGTCCACGTGGAGATGCAGGGCTATTACGTGGAGATATTCTCGGCGGAGTTCGAGAATCTTTTGACGGAACTTCGGGATGCGGTCATACCCATGCTGCACACGGAATATGTACAGATGTTGAACGGTAAAAGGGAATAACCGATGGTCATCAAGAATTTGGAAAACAAAATAAGACTGGTGGGCATCATCTGTACCGCTTTTCTCGTGGGATGTGTCATCATCAGCTTGTCAAGTATCTGGACAGCCCGGACGATGGTCTCGGATGCGCAGAAGAAGGTGTATGTGCTGGACGGCAACGTGCCTATCCTCGTGAACCGCACGACAATGGACGAAACGCTTGACATGGAAGCTAAAAGCCATGTGGAAATGTTCCACCATTATTTTTTCACGTTACCGCCAGATGACAAATACATCCGCTATACGATGGAAAAAGCGATGTATCTGGTGGATGAGACGGGGTTGGCACAATACAACACGCTCAAGGAAAAGGGTTTCTACTCCAACATTTTGGGTACGAGTTCGGTGTTCTCCATCTATTGTGACAGCGTGGCTTTCAACAAGGAGAAGATGGAGTTCACTTACTACGGACGGCAACGCATTGAGCGGCGGAGCAACATCCTCATGCGGGAACTGGTCACGGCGGGGCAACTTAAGCGTGTGCCCCGAACAGAAAACAACCCGCACGGATTGCTTATCGTGAACTGGCGAACCCTGCTGAACAAGGACATCGAACAGAAAACGAAGATCAACTACTAAACAACGGAGTTTATGAATATCAAGGGATTCAGGCGGATGCTCTTCGGTGAAAAGATGCCGGACAAGAACGATCCGAAATACAAAGACCGTTACGAGCGGGAGGTGTCCGCCGGACGAAAGTTCGCCCAAGCGACACGCATTGACAAGGCTGCCGCCAAGGTGCAGGGATTCGCCAACGCACACCGGATACTTTTTCTGGTCATCGTCTTTGGTTTCGCTATCGGAGGGTTCACTTGGAACATCTATCGCATTACAATGGCATACCGCAACAGCCGGCCGACACGCACGGCGACGGAAATGCAGGATTCGGTGCTACGGGAAAGACACAAGAGGCTGCAAGGGGGTGAAATAAGGGAAAATCGGAACGAGAACAAGAAATATGAACCGCAATAAAGGAGTGCTTATGAATACACGATTTGAAAAATCAGTCCGCTCGTCGGACGAATGGTACACCCCGAAGGAGGTGTTGAAAGCGTTAGGCAGGTTCGACCTTGACCCTTGCGCCCCTATCCGTCCGTTGTGGCCGACCGCCGAAGTCATGTATGACCGGAACATGGACGGATTGTCCCTGAAATGGGAAGGGCGTGTATGGCTCAATCCTCCGTACTCGCGTCCCCTTATCGAACAGTTTGTCCGAAAGCTGGCGGAACACGGCAACGGCATCGCGCTGTTGTTCAACCGTTGCGATTCCAAAATGTTTCAGGACGTCATTTTCGAGAAAGCGACGGGCATGAAATTCCTGCGCCACCGCATCCGGTTTTACCGCCCGGACGGAACACGCGGCGATTCTCCCGGTTGCGGCAGCATCCTGATCGCATTCGGAGTGGAAAACGCAGAAGTGCTGAAAAACTGCAGCATTGAAGGCAAGTATGTACAACTCAATTAAAAGATGTATGATGAAGATATTTGATAAAATCAATTTCAGGGAGCCGAAGTATATGCTTCCGGCTGTCCTGTATATCCCGCTTCTGGTTGCATCGTACTTCATCTTCGACCTGTTTCATACCGAAACGGCGGAGATTCCGGACAAGACGCTGCAGACAACGGAGTTTTTGAACCCCGATTTGCCGGATGCCCGGCTTAAAGGCGGTGACGGCATAGGCAGCAAGTACGAGAACATGGCCAAATCATGGGGTAAGATACAGGATTACTCCGCAGTGGATAACATAGAACGAGATGAACCCGATGACAACAAGGAAGAATATGAATCGCAATACACGGTGGACGACATCGCCTTGCTCGATGAGCAACAGCAGGAAAAGGCTGCGGCAGCGCAAATTGCCGATGCCAAGACACGCGAGCAAGAAGCTCTCGCGGAACTGGAGAAAGCCCTTGCCGAAGCAAGGTTGAGAGGACGCAATGAGGTATTACCGGCGACCGATACGGACAGTACCGCATCGGCGCAACCCCCGACGGCAACCATAGAGGTCAAGGGAAAAATAGAGGAAGAGAGCCGTTCGGTAAAAGCCCCGTCAGAGAACGAACCGCCCAGCGAAGTGGTACGCAAGGTAAAGACGGCTTCGGATTACTTCAATACGCTTGCGGTCAATGCCCGTGAACCGAAACTGATAAAGGCCATTATCGACGAGGACATCAAGGCGGTGGACGGCTCGCGTGTGCGGTTGCGTCTGCTCGACGACGTGGAGATCAACGAGTGCGTGGTCAAACGAGGGTCGTATCTGTATGCCACCATGAGCGGCTTCTCGTCGGGGCGTGTGAAGGGGAACATCACCAGCATTCTCATCGAGGACGAACTGGTGAAGGTCAGCCTGTCCCTTTACGACACGGACGGCATGGAAGGGCTTTATGTACCGAACAGCCAGTTCCGGGAAACGAGCAAGGATGTGGCAAGCGGTGCGGTGTCGGGGAATCTGAACATGAATACCGGCAGTTACGGCAACAGTCTCTCGCAATGGGGAATGCAAGCCGCTACGAATGCCTACCAGAAAACGAGCAATGCCATCGGCAAAGCTATCAAAAAAAATAAGGTAAAGCTGAAATACGGCACTTTCGTCTATCTGGTGAACGGACGTGAGAAACAGTAAAAACGGAAGCCATGATAGAGATTGACAACATATATAATATGGACTGTATCGAGGGTATGAAGCTCATGGCGAACGGCAGTGTCGATGCCGTGATAGCGGATTTGCCTTACGGCGTGTTGAACCGTAGCAACAAGGCGGCACACTGGGACAGGCAGATACCGCTCGAAGCGTTGTGGAAACAGTACCGCAGGATCACCAAGCCGGGAAGCCCCGTTATCCTCTTTGCGCAGGGCATTTTCTCGGCGCAACTCATGCTCTCGCAACCCCGGATGTGGCGGTATAACCTCGTGTGGCGGAAAGACCGGGTAACGGGTCACCTGAATGCCAACCGGATGCCGCTACGCCAGCATGAGGACATCATCGTGTTCTACGACCGTCAGCCGGTATATCATCCTCAAATGACGCCGTGTCCACCGGAACGGAGGAATCATGGACGCCGCAAGACGGACGGTTTCACGAACCGCTGTTACGGTGAAATGAAACTGGCTCCGGTGCGTGTTGCCGAAGACAAGTACCCGACCTCTGTCATTTCCATACCCAAGGAACACAAGACAGGAGCATTCTATCATCCGACACAGAAGCCGGTAGCCTTGATAGAGTACCTGATACGTACCTATACCAACGAGGGCGATGTGGTGCTGGACAACTGCATCGGTTCGGGTACGACCGCCATTGCCGCCATCCGCACGGGGCGGCATTACATCGGATTCGAGATTGAACCGACGTATTGCGAAATTGTCGGACGACGGATTCGGGAGGAACTGGAACGTGGTCATGGATTAAAGAAAGCGAAATAAGGGAAATAAAGAAATAAACAATATCAACAGAAACGATATGAACAAGAAAATAATTGTAACTGCATTTCTTCTGGCGGCAGGACTTTTTGCCACACGGAACGCACAGGCTCAGCGTACATACGAAGAGATGGAACGGCTGACTGTCAATGAACAGGTAACGACCGTCATCACAGCCACGGAACCGGTCCGCTTCGTGGATATTTCCACAGACAAGGTGGCGGGCGACCAACCCATTGAGAACATCATCCGGTTGAAGCCCAAAGAGACGGGACACGAGGACGGTGAAGTGCTGGCCATCGTCACCATCGTAACGGAACGCTATCGCACGCAGTATGCACTCATCTACACCACGCGGATAAGCGAGGCGGTGGCAGACAAGGAAATTCAGCTACAGGAACGGGATGCCTACAACAATCCTACGGTCTCGATGTCCACAGCCGACATGGTGCGTTTTGCAAGACGGGTGTGGAACTCGCCCGCGAAAATCCGCAACGTGGCGACCAAGGCGCACCGAATGGTAATGCGCCTGAACAATATTTACTCGGTGGGCGACTATTTCTTCATCGACTTTTCCATCGAGAACAAAACGAACATCCGTTTCGACATCGACGAGATACGGGTGAAACTGTCGGACAAGAAACTTTCGAAGGCAACCAACGCGCAGACCATCGAGCTGACGCCTGCCCTGGTATTGGAACACGGCAAGACGTTCAAGCACGGCTACCGGAACGTGATTGTCGTGAAAAAGATGACCTTTCCGAACGACAAGCTGCTGACCATCGAAATGACGGAACAACAAATCAGCGGGCGCAATATCAGCCTGAACATTGACTACGAGGATGTGCTGTCGGCCGATTCATTTAACACCGCTTTATTGGAGGAGGAATGACGATGAAAAAGACGATAATACTGATGCTTGCCTGCATGTGCGTCTTCATGAATGCAAGTGCGCAGCGTAACAGCGGCCGCCTCTCGCTTGGAGTGGGATTGCTGTATGAGAACGGCATGGACGTAACGCTTGCTTACGAACATGAAATGAACTACCGCCATGCGTGGGAGTTTTTCGCCAACGGCTATCTGAAATGGACGGAATGTAAATCTTGCGGTCATATTTGTCCGGAATCCTTCTGGCGCAACTATCGCACTTACGGTTTCGGTGTGGCGTACAAACCTTGTGTGGTGCGTGGACGCAACCATTACGGCAACTTGCGTATCGGAGCTTCGGCAGGGAGCGACACGAACAAGTTTCTTGCCGGAATCCATGTGGGTTACGAGCACAATTATGTGCTGCGGTCGGGATGCACACTGTTCTGGCAGGTAAAGAGTGACATGATGATAAAAGGGGCGGATTTGCTGCGGACAGGTATCGTGCTGGGGGTGAAACTGCCGATAAAATAAAGGAAAAACAAAAAACGAAAATAACATGATACGAAAGATTCAATGGTTTGCAATGGCAGTGACGGCGGTATTGTGCGCTGCCTGTGACGCCCATATCGACGTACCTGATACGGCGGTACGTCCGGGACATATTCTCTGCGAGGACGGTACGGCTTTATCCTACGTACAGTATGAACAGTCGGGAAAACGGGCAATAGCGGTTGTCTTCGATACCGAACACCGTGAAGGTACGGAAGGGAACGGCTATGCGGTTTACCTGTGGGACATTGCTCCGGCAGCTTTTGCCGACAGCCTCGGTGTCGCACAAGGGACGTCGGCCGACATCGAGGCTTTGGACGGGAACATGAACACCTTTGCGCTGTACGACACACGGGAGACGGCTTCGCCTATGGCGGAAGCGGTCTTTGACCTGTGGCGGTACGGACAGAGTGCCTATATCCCGTCGGTGGCACAGATGCGGCTGCTGTATGCCGTCCGGGAAACCGTCAATCCTGTCATCGAA
>ENA-OPBG01002708-OPBG01002708.1-human-gut-metagenome-genome-assembly--contig:-NODE-2708-length-9989-cov-1.918764_pt1 | contig 9989 bp, 8 predicted proteins | sample MGYA00241065_ERZ501446 | MGnify/ENA primary metagenome ERZ501446 (study PRJEB25962, sample SAMEA2042632) | human gut metagenome | biome: human gut; feature: human-associated habitat; material: faeces...
GAAGCCGACCACGAGCCACACCACGAAACGAATCCAGGTGAGCACGGACAGGTTGAGCATCAACCAGAAGTTGGCCACGGCGATGAGGATCGGAATCCACGGGCTGCCGGGCATCTTGAAGGCGCGCGGCAGGTCGGGGCGCTTCTTGCGCATAATCGGGATGGAGATGGCCACCAGCGTGAAGGCGGACAGGGTGCCGATGTTGACCATGTCGGAGAGCACGCCGATGTCGAAGAAGGCGGCCACGAGCGCCACCACCGCGCCGACGACGATCTGCAGAACGGCCGGGGTGCCATGCTTGCCGGTCTTGGACAGGCCGCGCGGCAGCAGACCATCGCGGCTCATGGCGAAGACGATACGGGTCAGGCCGAGCAACAGCACCATAACCACGGTGGCCAGGCCCAGCACGATGCCGAAGCTGATGATCTTGGCGGCCCAGTCGGCGCCCACCAGTTCGAAGGCGGTGGCCAGCGAGGGGCTGTCTTGCTTGGCGAGATCGGCATAGGAGACCATGCCGGTGGTCACCACGGCCACCTTCTCCTCAGCCACCACCTGGGCCACCTCTTCCACAAAGGGGCTCATCAGCATGATGTTCACCCCAAAAGGACGGCTGGTCAGGGACTTGGCCACCTGGATCTGCTCCCGGACCGCGTCTCCCGGGGCGTTGCCTGCGGCAATGATGCCCAGGCCGCCCCCCTCCGACACCGCCGCGGCCAGCTTGCCGTCGGCGATCCAGGCCATGCCGCCCTGGAAAATCGGGTACTCGATGCCCAGCAGGTCACAGATTGGCGTTTTGATCATAGTAATTCCCTCTTAACAGTAAAGCTTATTTGTTGGGGTTCTTCTCTTCCGCGAAGGCCACCAGCTCACCGACGGTGGCCACTTTCCGGTCCAGATCCAGCTCGAAGCCCAGGCGGTCCTCCAGCTCCATGACCATCTCCACGGTGTCCAGGGAGTCAATGCCCAGGTCCCGGAAATTGCTCTCCATGGTGATCTCGGAGACATCCTTTTCCACGCGCTCTGCTACCAGCTCTGCAATTGCTTCAAATACCATGATAAATGACCTCCATGTGTCGTTTTTTACAAGTTTTTATGTTAGTAATCACTGATTACTTCCGCTATATATACCGCGCCCCATGCCCTTTGTCAATACAATTTCCAAAATTATTCACATTTTGTTCACATTTCAGGGGGAATTCCCCGGGTTTTCCCCTATGGGCCCCGGCGCTTCAAATCTTCTTAATGGTTCTTAAGAAAGACGCAATTCTTTTTAAGAAAACCGCAAGGTTCTCTTAAAACATGAATCACTTTTCTCTGCTACAATAACAGGCAGATTCCCGACGAATTTCTTTTTTTGCCCCAATTCGTTCTTCTACATTGACAGGAGGATTCCCATGAAAAAGCCCACCCTTGCCGTGCTCTTCGGCGGCTGTTCCCCAGAGTATTCCGTCTCTTTGCAGTCGTCCTACGCTGTTTTATCCAACCTGAACCCAGACCGATACACGGTCCTTCCCGTGGGGATTACCCAGAGCGGCCAGTGGTTCCACTACACCGGCGCCTATGACCGGATCGCCACGGACACCTGGGCGGAGGACCCGGGATGCCTCACCCCTGTGGTGGTCTCCCAGGACCGCTCGGTCCACGGGCTCCTGGCCTTCTCCGCCCCCCGGCACCAGGTGATCCAGGTGGATTACGCCCTGCCCATTCTCCACGGAAAGAACGGAGAGGACGGCACTGTGCAGGGGCTGCTGGAGCTGGCCGGTATTCCGGTGGTGGGCTGCGGCACCTTGGCCTCCGCCCTGTGTATGGACAAGGACCGGGCCCACAAGCTGGCCTCCCTGGCCGGGGTGGCAGTGCCCGCCTCCCTGGTTCTCAATCTGGGGGAGGACCCCCAGGCCGCCGTAGACTTTGCCCGGCAGACAGGCTATCCCCTCTTTGTGAAGCCCGTGAAAGCGGGCTCTTCCTACGGCATCTCCCAGATTCACCAAGAGGAAGAGCTTCTTCCCGCCCTGGACCTGGCGTTTCAGTACGACAATCAGGTGATTTTAGAGGAGACCATCCCCGGCTTTGAGGTGGGCTGTGCCGTCATCGGCACCCGGGAACTGCTGGTGGGAGAAATTGATGAGATCGAGCTCTCCGGCGGGTTTTTCGACTTTACGGAGAAATACACCCTGAAGACCTCCGCCATCCATGTTCCCGCCCGGGTGGACCCCCAGACGGCCCAGGCAGTCAAGCAGACCGCCAAGGTCCTATACCGGGCCCTGGGCTGCGCCGGCTTTGCCCGGGTGGATCTGTTCCTGACCCCCCAGGGCAAGATTGTTTTCAACGAGATTAACACCATTCCCGGGTTCACCGAGCACAGCCGTTTTCCCGGGATGATGCAGGCGGCGGGGATGACCTTCCCAGAGATTTTAGACACCATTCTCGGGCAGGTGATGGCCCCATGAACACGCTGATCCTCACGCCGGAGGCCATGTTCCAGGGGGACCTGCTGCTGGTCAACCCTTCCTTTCCCCACCATCCCCTCCCCCATCCGGACCTGGTCACAGTGGCGGACACGGACATTCTCTTGGAGCGCCGGGCCGCCCAGGCCTTAGACAGCCTGATGGCCGCCATCGGAGGCTGGAAGGAGATTGTGCCCGTCAGCGGCTGGCGGGCGCTGGAAGAGCAGCAGGCCATTTGGGAGGACTCCCTGGCGGAAAACGGCCTCCCCTTTACCCAGACTTACGTAGCATATCCCGGCCACAGCGAGCATCAGACCGGCCTGGCCATTGATCTGGGCCGCCGGAGCGCGTCCATCGACTTTATCCGCCCCGACTTTCCCTATACCGGGCTCTGCCAGACCTTCCGCCGGGAGATGGCCCGGTACGGCCTGATCCAGCGGTACCCCGCCGGGAAAGAGGAGATCACCGGCATCGGCCATGAGCCTTGGCACTTCCGCTATGTGGGCCAGCCCCACGCCGCCATCATGGAGGCCCGGGGACTGACCCTGGAAGAGTATATCGCCTGGCTGCGGGAATTTCCCTACGAATCCTGTCGATACCAGGAAAAAAATGCCATTGTCTCCTTTTTGCCGGGCGCCTCGGACGGTCCCACGATTCTCAAGCGGGATTCCGACCTGCCCTGTACCATCTCAGGAAACAATGTGGACGGGTTTATCATCACAGAATGGAGGCGGGCCCATGGGTAATCCCCCCCGTTACGGCGGCCTGGACGCCTTCAAGGTCATCGCCGCTCTGTTGGTGGTGGCCATCCACACCTCCCCTCTGACCACCTACTCCCCGGACGGGGACTTCCTGCTCACCCGAAGTCTGGCCCGGGTGGCGGTCCCCTTCTTTTTCATGGTAACCGGCCAGTTTGTCCTGGGCGAGGTTCTCCAGGGCCGGCGGCCCTTTTCCGCCCTGTGGCGGCAGGTGAAGAAAATTCTCCTGCTCTACCTGGTGGCGGTGGTGCTCTACCTCCCTGTGGGGCTCTACGCCGGCCACTACCAGGGGCTCTCCCCCCTGTCCGCCCTCCGTCTGTTACTCTTCGACGGCACCTTTTACCATCTCTGGTATTTTCCCGCCTGCGCCACAGGGCTGCTTCTGGTGTATCTGCTGGGGCGGGTGCTGCGGGGCAGAGGGCTGCTGGCGGTCACGGGACTGCTCTATCTCATCGGTCTGTTTGGGGACAGCTATTATGGCCTGACCGCCACGCTGCCGCCTCTGGCAGCGGCCTACGAGGCCGGCTTCCAGGTGTTCTCCTACACCCGCAACGGCCTGTTTATGGCCCCCCTGTTTCTCCTCCTGGGCGCCCAGCTGGGAAGCCGGCCACCCGCCGGAAGACCCGCTGTCAACGGGCTGGGGCTTTTGCTCTCCCTGGTTCTGATGACTGGGGAGGCTTTCACCCTGCGCCACTTTGCCCTGCAGCGCCATGACAGCATGTATCTCCTGCTGCCGGTGGTGATGGTCTTCCTCTACCGCCTTCTGCTGGCCTGGTCCCCCCAGGCCCCGGCGTTCTGCCGGCCCGTGTCCACCTGGGTGTATATCCTGCACCCGGCCATGATTGTGGTCATCCGGGGGGCCGCTGAGGCAGTGGGGCTCACCGCCGTCTTGGTGGACAACAGCCTGGTCCACTACCTGGCCGTTTGTCTGCTCTCCTTCCTGGCCGCCGCGGTCATCGCCTGGGCGCTGGCCCGTCTCCGTCCTCCCCGGCCCACCCGCGGCAGGGCCTGGATTCAACTGGACCAGGATGCGCTGGCCCACAATGTGTCGGCACTGCGCTCCCTGCTTCCCCCTGGCGGCCAGCTGATGCCGGCGGTCAAAGCCAACGCCTACGGACACGGCGCCCTGCCCATAGCCCGGGCCCTGGCCGCCCAGGGCATTTCCGCCTTTTGCGTGGCCTGTCTGGAGGAGGGCATTCAGCTGCGGAAAGGGGGCATCCGCGGGGAAATTTTAATCCTGGGGTATACACCCCCCAGCCAGGTCCCCCTGCTGCGCCGGTACAAACTCACCCAAACCGCAGTGGATTTCTCCCACGCCGTGCAGCTCAGCCAAACCGGCAAATCCCTGCCGGTCCACCTGGCCGTTGACACCGGGATGCACCGCCTGGGTGAGCCCTGCCATCACCTGGAGGAGATCGTTCAAATCTTCACCATGAAGCACCTTCGGGTCGAGGGGATTTTCACCCACCTCTGCACAGCGGACAGCCCCTCCCCCGCCGACCGCGCCTATGTCCAGCGGCAGGTTCAGGCCTTCCAGCAGCTGCTGGAGGAGCTGAAAAACCGGGGGATTCCCCTCCCCAAGGTCCATCTTCAGGCCAGCCATGGACTGCTGAACTACCCCGATATCTCAGGGGACTACGCCCGGGTCGGGATCGCTCTCTACGGCCTGCTCAGCACCCAGCAGGATTGGAACGCGGCTGCGCCGCCGCTGCGTCCGGTTCTCTCCCTCCATGCCCGGGTGGCCGCGGTCAAATCCCTGCCCGCCGGCGCCGGCGCCGGATACGGGCTGGCGTTTGTGGCCCAGCGCCCCACCCAAGTGGCCGTGCTCACCATCGGCTATGGGGACGGTCTGCCCCGCTCCCTGACCGGCGGAGAGGTTTTGCTGGGCGGCCGCCGGGCCCCCATCATCGGGCGCATCTGCATGGACCAAACCCTGGTGGACATCACAGACCTCCCCGCCGTTCAACCCGGGGACGAGGCCATTCTGATCGGCTCTGCCGGCCAGGAGACCATCACGGCCTATGACCTGGCCCGCCAGACAGACACCATTACCAACGAGATCCTCAGCCAGCTGGGGACCCGCTTGGAACGAATTCTTTCCTAAAACATCAGGGGCCGGAGACAGCAAAGCTGTCTCCGGCCCCTGATGTTTTCCTCTCAGCCGACTGTCAATGTATGGTAGGTCCCGCCGGACAGGTCCTTCCACTGGACCCACGCCCCCTCAAGAATCATATAGCTGTGGGGGCTGCCCGCCTTGGGCAGGGCGACGGAGCCAGGATTCCAGCACTGCCGTCCCTCCTCCAATGTCTCCCATCCGGGAATATGGGTGTGCCCATGCAGCAGGATGTCTCCCGCCTGGAGAGGCGGCAGATGGTCCTTATGAAACACATGCCCGTGGGTGAGATAGAGCAGCCGCCCCCCCAGGGCCAGCACCCCATAGTCGGCCAGGATGGGAAACGCCAGCACCATCTGGTCCACCTCACTGTCACAGTTTCCCCGCACGCAGAGGAGGCTTTCCTTTCTCTGGTTCAGCATGGCCAAAACTTCTTTGGGCGCGTATTCCCTGGGCAGATCATTTCTGGGCCCATGGTACAGAAGGTCTCCCAGCAGGATCAGCCGGTCGGCCTGTTCCCGGTCCCACGCCTGGAGTAACGCCCGGCAGTAATACGCAGAGCCGTGAAGGTCTGAGGCAATCATCCATTTCATCGCTTGCCGCCTTTCTGTGTTCCCTCTTGCCTCTCCGGAAGGACAGCCAAGCCCCCCGGCTTTGCAAGGCACCCCTATTTTAGGCGAACAAGCCGGGAAATGCAATAGGGCCGCGCCCCTTTTCCCTCTATCCCTCCCGGTCTCCGGGTTCCCCGTTTCAGAAGAGAGCGGGCCCGAATCCCTGCTTTCACACCTGCCCGTTCTCCAGCCACTGGGGCAGCTGATCCAGGGTATCCAGCACCCCATCCGCTCCGGCGGCCAGGAAGATCTCCCGGGCCCGGTCCTTCGCTGCTTGGCGCTCTGCCTGGGGCAGGGCCTCATACTCCGCCTGGGTGTATCCCATAACGCTGCTGCCCTCCAGCACCCCCAGGGAGAGGACCCCCGCGTGCTTGCCCTCCTGAATGTCGGCCACTGTGTCGCCCACCTTGACGACCTGTTCCACTGAAGCGATCTGGAACTTTGCCATATTGGCATAGATCATATAGGGATAGGGCCGGCCCAACCCCTGGACGCTGTCCGGGCTGAACCAGGCGTCGGGGGCATAGCCCTGCCGGGCGGCTTCCGCCGTGACCACCGCCATCATTTTATCGGTATAGCCAGTGGTGGAGCCAACCTTCATCCCCCGCGCCCTGAGTTCTGCCACGGTTTCCAGCACACCGGGTTTGGGCGCGGCATACTGGGAGAGGCTCTCCATGAGCGCGTCTTCAAAGACGCCGTAAATTTTTTCCACCGCCGCTTCATCAAACGCGCCCTGCTTCTCCTCCCACTGCCGCCGGATGGCGGGCATGGCCAGCATGGTGCGGATGTGATCCCGCTTGAGCATCCCCATGGGGGCCCGGATTTCCTCCACCGTCGGGGTGATCCCAAACTTCTGGAAAGCCAGGGCAAAGGCATTCACAGGCGCAAAGCAGCCATAATCCACGGTCGTCCCCGCCCAGTCAAAAATCACCAGCTGAGGCTTCATGCCGCCACCTCCTTGAGAAAGTCGGCCAGAATGGCGCTGAGTTTGGCAATATCCTCTGGATAAATCTCCCCGATGTTGCCCACCCGGAAGGTTTCCGCCTCCATCACCTTGCCGGGATAGAGAACATAGCCCCGGGCCTTGATGTATTCATACATCTGCTGGAAGGTGAAACGGGCGCCCGCCGGATACCGGAAGGTGGTGATGATGGGGCCCTGCACGGCGGGGTCCAGGTAGGGCACAAAGCCCAGGGCGCGGAAGTTCTCCGCCAGCAGCCGCTGGTTCTGGTCATACCGGGCATGGCGGGCGGGCACCCCACCCTCCGCCTTCAGCTCCTCCAGCGCCTGGGCAAAGGCCAGCACCACATGGGTGGGGGAGGTAAAGCGCCACTTTCCATCCTCGTTCATGGTCTTCCACTGGTCATAGAGGTCCAACGCCAGGGACCGGGCCTGGCCGGCACTGGCCTCCAGCTTCTCCCGGTTGGCCAAGATGAAGGAAAAGCCGGGCACCCCCTGAATGCACTTGTTGGCGCTGGACACCAGGAAATCAATGCCCCAGCCAGCCACCGGGATGTCCACGCCGCCGAAGGTGGACATGGCGTCCACAAGGAAGGTCTTGCCGGCGGCCTTTACCACCCGGCCCACAGCCTCCACATCGTTGAGGATGCCGCTGGTGGTCTCCCCATGGACCATGGACACGTGGGTGATGGCCGGGTCCTCTGCCAGGTACTTTGCCACCACGTCCGCCTGGGGACGCTTGTGGTTCTCCTGCTCATAGAGGGCATACGCAATCCCCGCGTGGCGGCAGATTTCCGCCATCCGCAGGCCGTAGGCCCCGTTGGCCGCAATGAGGAGCTTGTCCTCCCGTCCGATGACGCTGGTGAGCACAGACTCCACGCCAAAGGTTCCGCTGCCCTGCATGAGCACAGCGGTGTACTCCGGCTCGGACACGTGTCCCAACGCCAGCAGCGTGCGGCGGATGGTCTGGGTGATCTGCTTGTAATCGTCATCCCAGGTGCAGTGGTCAAAGAGCATCACCTGCTTCACGGTGTCGGTGGTGGTCAGCGGGCCGGGGGTGAGCAGTTTATAGGAATTCATGGTATGTTTCTCTCCTTATATTCTGTGATGGTTTCCGTTTTTCATTAGAAGAGGGCGCCTTTCGCGCCCTCTTCCGCATCGTATCCCTCAGGGCTTAGCAGCCTCAGAGATCTGCTGGTGCTTTTCGTACAGTTCAAAGGTCAGCGGCTCCTGGAAGGTCTTGGGGTAGGCGGATTTGTTGGCGCTGTCCGCGCTCTCTCCCTCATACAGGGGGTTGGGGTAGTTTTCCTGGAGCTCGGCACGGCCATTTTCGATGATGCACTGGGCCATCTTCATGGCCAAAGGATTGGTGCTCTCCCCTTTGTCCACAATGGCCACAGACTCCGTCAGGGAGAAGTTGCCCTCGGTGGGGTCCACATAGTCGATGGGCAGGCCCTCTGCCTTGGCCGCCACCGCCTGGTGGCGCAGGCCAAAGCCCACGGCGATTTCCCCGGCCTCACAGAGCTTCAGCGGGGCAGAGCCGGAGGTCTCAATGTGGTCCCCTGCGTTGGCATAGATGTCGTGGAGAACCGTCTGTGCCCCGTCCTCCCCATATTCCGAAACCAGCGCCTGCATCAGCAGCCACGCGGTAGAGGAGGACTGCACATCGGTCACCGCCAGGAAACCGGCATAGACAGGATCGGCCAGATCCTTCAGGCAGGTGGGCATGGGCAGATTATTTTCCTTCAGAACCTCTGTATTGACAATAATGGCGCCCTCCTGGGAGGTGATGGGCGCGGTATAGTCCGGGACCTCCTCCAGGGTATTCACCGGGAAGGTCAGGGGGACAAACATTGTGTTCTGCTCCTGGGCACTCTGGAGATAGAAGGTGCTCATGGTCACGAGATCCGCCTCTAGGTTGGTGCCCTCGGCCAGCAGCTTGCCCCCCAGCTCGGAGGTGCCGTAGGTCTGCACGATATACTTGCCCTCATCGCCGCCTGCGTCCAGAGCGTTCTCCATGGCAGTGATGGCCTCCTCATCGGCGTTAGAGTAGATGACGATCTGGTCATCGCCGGAGCCGGAGCTGCCGCAGCCGGCGAGAAGGGTCAGGGTCAGGGCGGTTCCCAGGGCGAGGTATTTTTTGAAATTCATTGGACTGCTTCCTTTCTGTTTCCAAAGAGTTGGATGGAACGGCGCTCTTTCACCGGATGGGATGCCTTATAGCTGGCCAGGCAGGAGAAGAGCCCCTTGGCGATCAGGTTAGTGGCCAGGATCAGCAGGGAGAGGACGAACACCTCGTTGAAGCGGTTCACGTACTGCAGCTGCTTGATCATGGTGGTGAGAACCATGGTCCGGGCCCCGGCGATGAAAATGAGGGCGCTGATGGTGACCATGGAATTGATGAAGTAGTAGCTGAACACCTCGATGAGACTGGACAGAGCGTTGGGGGTGACCACCCGGAGGATGGTCTGGAGCCAGCTGTCCCCCATGAGCATGGCTGTGGTTTCCCAGCCAGCGTTCATCTTGGACAGGGAGTTCTTCATCATCAAATAGGGGGTGGAGAAGTAGTGGACGATGTTGCACAGGATCATCAGCAGCAGGGTATTCTGCAGGCCGCTGCCGGAGAAGAGAAACAGATAGGCCACACCCAGCACCATGCCGGGGATGGCGTTGGTCACCAGGGCAATGCTCTCGATGACCCGCTTGTACCGCGGGGGCAAGGTGCTCCGGGCGGTGATGAGGGCGGCGCCGTAGGCCGCCAGAGTGCCCAGGAAGGCAGTGAGCAGGGCCATCACCAGAGAGTGCCAGTAGACGGTAATCAGCTCGCTGTCGGTGAATACGGCGGCGAAGTGCTCCAGGGAGAAGCTGGTCTGATAGGGCCACTCCTCCACCAGGGGGACCACAAAGATCACCGCGAAGATAGACAGGATGGCCACTGAGATCGCCGTGCTGGAGACGCCCCACCCCGTATCCCGCAGGGGGTTCTTCCGCAGGTCCGCCTGGGAGATGCGGGTATAGCGGATATTGAACCGCTCCAGCAGCTGCAGGATGCAGATGCTGCCGATGGAGGGGATCAGCATTACCATGGCGATGACAGCGCCCC
>ENA-OPBG01002710-OPBG01002710.1-human-gut-metagenome-genome-assembly--contig:-NODE-2710-length-9984-cov-2.403263_pt1 | contig 9984 bp, 5 predicted proteins | sample MGYA00241065_ERZ501446 | MGnify/ENA primary metagenome ERZ501446 (study PRJEB25962, sample SAMEA2042632) | human gut metagenome | biome: human gut; feature: human-associated habitat; material: faeces...
GGTCATATACTCGCAGCAGTGGTCGCCTACACCCTCCACTACGGCTGTGGCACCGGAGTTGCGGACGGCAAAGCGCTCGCCTGCACGGCCGTTGATGTAAACTTCACCGCTTGTGGCGCCATAAAGCAGGGTGTTGCCTGCAATCGTGTTTTTCTCCGCCTCGAAGTTGCTCCGTACCGGAGGCAGGACGGCGATGCGTCCGCCACTCAGACCTTTGCCCAGATAATCGTTGGCCTCGCCTTCCAGCTTGAAGTTGACACCCGGGACAAGGAATGCCCCGAAACTCTGCCCGGCGGAGCCTTTGAACTTCACGTTCAGCGTATGTTCGGGCAGCCCTTTTTCTCCGTATTTTGCGGCAATGACACCAGAGAGCATGGCGCCGCAGGCACGGTCGGTATTGGCGATGGTGTACTCCAGCGAGATTTCCTTCTGGTTCTCTACGGCTTCAGCGGCGGCATGTAGCATCTCTACATCTTTCACATGGTCGATACCATGCTGTTGGTCGGTGACGTGGCGGATGGCGGCTTCGTTGTCTACGCGTGCCAGTAGTTTGTCGAAGCTTATCAACTGATGTTTCCTGATTCCGTCATCCGGCTTGCGGACGATAAGGTCTGTGCGTCCAATGATGTCATCCAGGCGTTCCACACCGATTTCCGCCAGGTATTCGCGTACTTCCTGCGCCAGGAACGTGAAGAAGTTCACCAGATACTCGCTGCGTCCGCGGAAGCGTTTGCGCAGTTCTTCGTTCTGTGTCGCCACCCCTACGGGGCAGGTGTTCTGGTGACATTTGCGCATCATTACGCAACCCAGTACGATCAGGGCGCTGGTGGCGAAACCGAATTCTTCGGCTCCGAGCATTGCCATCAGTATGATGTCGCGGCCTGTTTTGAGCTGTCCGTCCACTTGCAGCATCACTTGTCCGCGCAGGCCGTTCAGCACCAGTGTCTGCTGCGTTTCGCTCAAACCGAGTTCGGGCGAGATGCCGGCATAGCGGATGGATGATGCAGGAGAGGCTCCCGTACCGCCCTCTGCACCCGAGATGACTATCAAATCGGCCTTTGCCTTTGCCACACCGGCGGCAATGGTACCCACACCGCTTTCTGCCACCAGCTTCACGCTGATTTTTGCCCGTGGGTTCACGTTCTTTAGGTCGAAGATGAGCTGTGCCAGGTCTTCGATGGAGTAAATGTCGTGGTGGGGTGGGGGGGAAATCAGCGAGATGCCCGGAATGGAGTGGCGTGTCTTGGCAATCACTTCATCCACTTTGAAGCCCGGCAGCTGTCCGCCTTCGCCCGGCTTGGCGCCTTGGGCAATCTTTATCTGTATTTCGTCCGCATTCACCAGATATTCTGCGGTGACACCGAAACGTCCTGAGGCCACCTGCTTGATGGCGCTGCGCAGACTGGTGCCGTCTTCGCGCGGCATGAAGCGTGCCCGGTCTTCGCCTCCTTCGCCCGTATTGCTCCGGCCATGCAGCTTGTTCATGGCAATAGCCATGGCTTCGTGGGCTTCGCGGCTGATGGAGCCGTAGGACATGGCGCCGGTGACAAAGCGCTGTACGATGTTCTCTACCGGTTCCACCCGGTCTATGCTGATAGGAGCGCGGCGGAAGTCGAGGAAATCGCGCAGGAAGATGGGAGATTCCTTGCTGTCTACCATGGCAGTGAACTCCTTGAATTTCTTATAGCTTCCCAGGCGTGTGGCAAGTTGCAGTGTGCTGATGGTTTCCGGGTTCCAGGCGTGCTTCTCACCATCCTTGCGGAAGGCATACAGTCCGCGGTTCGGCAATAGCTCTGCTTCCCCCTTCTTTTTAAGAACCTCCATCCCTTCCTTGTGGAAGGCGATGGCGTCGCGTGCCACTTCATCCAGGCGTATGCCTCCGATGCATGAACTCAGTCCGCCAAAGTAGGCATTGCTCAACTCCTCGCTCAGTCCTACGGCCTCGAAAATTTTCGCGCCCCGGTAAGAACGGATGGTGCTGATGCCCATCTTGCTCATAATCTTGAACAAGCCTTTGCAGACGGACTTGATATATTTCTTTTCGGCAGTGGCGTAGTCGAGCTGTATTTCCTTTTCGTTCACCAGTTTGTCGATGACGGCAAAAGCCATATACGGATTCAGTGCGCTGGCTCCGAAGCCCAGCAGCAGTGCGGCGTGCATCACTTCGCGGATTTCGCCGCTTTCTACAATCAGTGCCGTCTGCACCCGTTTGCCCACGGAGATAAGATGGTGGTGTACCGCCGACACGGCAAGCAGTGACGGAATGGCGGCATGGGCGGCGTCTACGTCGCGGTCGGAAAGCACGATGTAGTTCACTCCTTCGTTGACGGATTCTTCTGCCTGCTTGCAGAGGGTTGCCAATGCTTCCTGCAATCCCTGGCACCCTTTTGCCACTTCGAAGAGCAGGGGCAGCTTCACGGTCTTGAAGCCTTTGTACCGGATGTTGCAGAGAATATCCAGCTGGGTGTTGTTCAGGATGGGATGGTTCAACCTCACCATCTTGCAATGGTTTTCGCTGGGTGTCAGTATGTTCATGCCTACGGCTCCGATGTATTCGGTCAGCGACATTACCAGTTCTTCGCGTATCGGGTCGATAGGAGGGTTGGTGACTTGGGCAAACTGCTGGCGGAAATAGTTGTACAGTAGTTGCGGCTTGTCCGAGAGTACTGCTAGCGGGGTGTCATTGCCCATGGAGTTGATGGGTTCGGCACCGGTGGTACACATCGGGACAATCAGCCGTTCCACGTCTTCTTTGGAGTAGCCGAAGATGCGCAGCATGCTGTCGTAGTTCTCCACGCTATGGGAGACTTTGCGACCGCTTTTCAGTTCGTCCAGCTCGATGCGGTTGCCGGCCAGCCAAGTGCGGTATGGTTTGGCTTCGGCAAGTTGTTTCTTCAGTTCGCCGTCATAATATATTTCGCCTTTCTCGGTGTCTATAAGCAGTATCTTGCCCGGTTGCAGGCGTCCTTTTTCCTTGATGTCTCCCGGCTCGAAATCCATCACGCCGACTTCGCTGGCCACTACCATCATGCCGCCCTGCGTAATCAGGTAGCGTGCAGGGCGCAGTCCGTTTCTGTCGAGCATGCCGCCTGCATAGCGCCCGTCGCTGAAAAGCAGTGCCGCCGGTCCGTCCCACGGCTCCATCAGGATGGAGTGGTATTCATAGAAAGCTTTCAGGTCTTCGCTGATGGGATTCTTTTCGTTGAAAGATTCCGGCACAAGCATGGCCATGGCATGGGGCAGGCTCAGGCCTGACATGAGGAGAAACTCGAGTACATTGTCCAGCGAGGCACTGTCGCTCATGCCCGGTTGCACGATGGGGCGTATCTCCCGGATGTCTCCCAAGGCGGGAGAGGAGAGTACACTCTCACGGGCTTCCATCCAGCCGCGGTTGCCGCGGATGGTATTGATTTCGCCGTTGTGTGCCAGCAGGCGGAAAGGCTGTGCCAGTCCCCAGGTGGGGAAAGTGTTGGTGCTGAAACGGGAGTGCACCAATGCCAGCCCGCTGGTGAAGTAGCTGTTGGTGAGGTCGGGGAAGTAGTTGCGCAACTGCAAGGAAGAGAGCATGCCCTTGTAGACGATGTTCTTCGTAGAGAGCGAGACGATGTAGAAATCCTCGCGGGTGGGGATGTCCGACTTGCGTATTCTGTTCTCTATCCTTTTCCTTATTATATAGAGTTTGCGGTCGGCGGTTTCGCTTTCCGTAAATCCGGTGATGAAAATTTGCTTGATGTCCGGTTCGTTGGCAAGAGCCGCTTCTCCCAATATTTCGGGGCAAGTGGGCACGTTGCGCAGATGCATCAGGGTCAATCCCTCCTTTTCAATCTCTTCGATAATGACGCTCAAGATGACAGCCTGGTCTTTTCCGTCTTTGGGAAGGAAAAGCAGGCCGGTGCCGTATTTTCCTTTCTCGGGAACGGGAATGCCCTGCAACAGAATGAATTCGTGCGGTATCTGCAGCATGATGCCGGCACCGTCTCCGGTTTTGTTGTCCGCCCCTTCCGCTCCACGGTGGCGCATGTTTTCCAGTACCTTCAATGCCGATTCTACCAGTTCATGTGATTTTCCTCCCTGGATATTGACCAGCATGCCTACTCCGCAGGCATCGTGCTCATGGGATGCCTCATACAAGCCCAACTGTTTGGGCTGTCGCTGGTAATCCTCTGCTTTTGTTTTGTTGTTAAAAAGTTCTTGTTTCATGATTATAAGCTTTCTTTATTGCTGTATAATATTGTTTGTGGTTTCAAAATGTTCGGCAAATATATGGTATTAATTGCAAAATGCTAATATGTATTCCTGCCTTCTTTCTTGCAAAATTCCTGCGATAGAAGATGAAGTTATGAATTGATAGAAAACACCCTCTGTTTTCTTTTAATCCTAAATCAAAATCAGACGGTTTGATTTGGATTTATAAATTAAGCCTTTTGCTTTTAAAATAATACTTTCTTTAACTTTTTGATGTAAAAACAACTTTTTTCTATTCTTTTGATAAATAAATAGTGGAAAGATTAACTTTATGTTCTTAAGAATATGTATATTTGCAACGCAAAATCAAATACTGATACATTATGTGTGGAATAGTAGGCTATATAGGTCAAAGGAAAGCCTACCCCATTCTTATCAAAGGTCTGAAGCGGTTGGAGTACCGTGGATATGATAGTGCAGGGGTAGCATTAATCAGTGATAACCGACAGTTGAACGTGTACAAAACGAAAGGTAAGGTTTCGGAACTTGAAACTTTCGTTGCTCAAAAAGATATTTCCGGTAACATTGGTATTGCACATACACGTTGGGCTACTCATGGAGAACCTTGTTCCGTCAATGCCCATCCCCATTATTCCTCTTCCGAACGCCTCGCCCTCATCCATAACGGCATTATTGAAAACTACGCCGTCCTTAAAGAAAAACTTCAAGCCAAAGGTTATGTATTTAAAAGCAGCACTGATACCGAGGTGCTGGTACAGCTCATTGAATACATTCAGGTGACAAACCATATTGACCTGCTGACGGCGGTGCAACTTGCCTTGCAGGAAGTGATTGGGGCGTATGCCATTGCGGTGCTCGACAAGGACAATCCGGATGGGATAATCGCTGCACGCAAGAGCAGTCCGCTGGTGGTGGGCATCGGTGAAGGAGAGTTTTTCCTGGCTTCGGATGCCACGCCGATTGTGGAATACACGGATAAGGTGGTGTATCTGGAAGACGAAGAGATTGCCCTCATCCGTCGGGGAGAGAAGCTGAAGGTTGTTAACCTGAAGAATGTGGAATGTCCGCACGAGGTAAAGACGGTAGCGCTCAATCTCGGCCAGCTGGAGAAGGGCGGTTATCCGCACTTCATGCTGAAGGAAATCTTCGAACAGCCCGGCTGTATTCACGACTGCATGCGCGGGCGTATCAATGTGGAGGGTACGAACGTGGTTCTTTCTGCAGTGATTGATTATAAGGAACGTCTGCTGGCGGCCAAACGCTTCGTCATCGTGGCATGCGGTACGTCATGGCATGCCGCCCTCATCGGCAAGCATTTGATTGAAAGCTTCTGCCGTATTCCGGTGGAGGTGGAGTATGCCAGTGAGTTCCGTTACCGCGACCCGGTGATTGACAGCAACGATGTGGTGATTGCCATCTCGCAAAGCGGTGAAACGGCCGATACGCTGGCTGCCGTGGAGCTTGCCAGAAACCGTGGGGCATTTATATACGGCATCTGCAATGCCGTCGGTTCCAGCATTCCCCGTGCCACGCACACGGGTTCCTATATCCACGGGACCGGAAATAGGGGTGGCATCCACCAAAGCCTTCACCGGGCAGGTAACGGTGCTTACCATGCTGGCCCTGACACTTGCCAAAGAGAAAAAGACGATGGACGAAGGGTTGTACCTGGCAGTTGTCAAGGAATTGGGACATATCCCCGACAAGATGAAGGAGGTCTTGAAACTGAACGACCGTATAGCGGAACTTTCCAAGATATTCACCTATGCACACAACTTTATCTATCTGGGACGCGGATACAGTTATCCCGTAGCCTTGGAAGGCGCCTTGAAGTTGAAGGAGATTTCGTATATCCATGCCGAGGGCTATCCTGCCGCCGAAATGAAGCACGGCCCCATTGCCCTGGTGGATGCCGAAATGCCGGTAGTGGTCATTGCCACCCGGAATGGGCTTTATGAAAAGGTGCTGAGCAATATCCAGGAAATAAAGGCGCGTAAAGGCAGGGTTATCGCCATTGTGACAAAGGGAGATACGGTCATCAGTAAAATAGCCGACACTTGCATCGAGCTTCCCGAAACAATGGAGTGCCTTGATCCGTTAATAACTACGGTACCTCTGCAATTACTTGCCTATCACATTGCCGTGTGCAAGGGAATGGATGTGGACCAGCCGAGGAATCTTGCGAAGTCGGTGACTGTAGAATGAGGACATGTACAATTTACTATTTGACGATTTACTATTTAATGGTAAATACTTTATCAAATCGTAAATTGTCAATCGTCCAATAGCAAAAGCATATCTATCAAATCGTCAATAGTAAATCGTCAAATAGTAAATAAATAGATAGATGGAACAACTGAAGCATGAATGTGGCGTTGCCATGATACGCCTGCTGAAACCATTGGAGTACTATGAAGAGAAGTATGGTACATGGATGTACGGGCTCAACAAACTCTATCTCCTGATGGAGAAACAACACAATCGCGGGCAGGAGGGTGCCGGGCTGGCCTGCGTGAAACTGGAAGCCAATCCCGGCGAGGAATATATGTTCCGTGAGCGTGCGCTCGGTCCGGGTGCCATTACCGAAATTTTCGGTACGGTGCAGAGCAACTTCAAGGACGTGGCAAAGGAACAGCTGCACGATGCGGGATATGCCAAGCGTGTACTGCCTTTTGCCGGGGAGGTTTATATGGGGCACCTGCGTTACTCCACTACCGGCAAGTCCGGCATCTCGTACGTGCACCCGTTCCTCCGGAGAAACAACTGGCGTGCCAAGAATCTTGCCCTCTGCGGCAATTTCAACATGACGAATGTGGATGAAATCTTCGCACGCATTACCGCCATCGGCCAGCATCCGCGCAAATATGCCGATACCTACATCATGCTGGAGCAGTTGGGGCATCGCCTCGACCGCGAAGTGGAGCGCCTCTTCAACCTTGCCGAAGCGGAAGGGCTGGCAGGCATGGACATCACCCATTATATAGAAGACCACATCGACCTTGCCAACGTGCTGCGCACCTCGAGCAAGGAGTGGGACGGGGGATACGTGATGTGCGGTCTCACCGGCAGCGGAGAGACTTTTGCCGTACGCGACCCGTGGGGCATCCGTACAGCCTTCTGGTATCAGGACGACGAAATAGCGGTGCTTGCCAGTGAACGTCCCGTGATACAGACAGCCCTTAATGTCCCTGCCGGCTCCATCAAGGAGCTGCAACCCGGACAAGCCATGTTTATCAACAAGGCCGGCAAGGTGCGCACCGTGCAAATCAACAAGCCGCGCGAGGTGAAACCTTGTTCCTTCGAGCGCATCTACTTCAGCCGGGGCAGTGATGTGGACATTTACCGGGAACGTAAACTGCTGGGTGAGAAACTTGTACCCAACATATTGAAAGCCATCGACAACGATGTGGACCATACCGTCTTCTCCTTCATCCCCAATACGGCGGAAGTCGCCTTCTACGGTATGTTGCAGGGATTGGACGACTACCTCAACGAGGAGAAGGTGCAGCAGATTGCCGCCTTGGGGCATAGTCCCAGCCACGACGAGCTGGAACATATCTTGTCGCGGCGCATACGGAGCGAGAAGGTAGCCATCAAGGACATCAAGCTGCGTACCTTTATTGCCGAAGGAAACAGCCGGAACGACCTTGCCGCCCATGTGTACGACATCACTTATGGAAGCCTTGTCCCGGGAGTGGATAATCTGGTCATCATCGACGACTCGATAGTGCGTGGAACCACCCTGAAGCAGAGCATCATCGGCATCCTTGACCGTCTGGAGCCGAAGAAGATAGTCATTGTAAGCTCTTCACCGCAGGTACGCTATCCCGACTACTACGGCATCGATATGGCTAAGATGAGCGAATTCATCGCCTTCAAGGCTGCTGTGGAACTGCTGAAGGAGCGTGAGATGCGCGATGTGATTGCCGCCGCCTACCGCAAGTCCAAGGAGCAGGTAGGCCTGCCCAAAGAACAGATGGTGAATTACGTGAAGGAGATTTATGCTCCTTTCACTGATGAGGAAATCTCTGCCAAGATGGTGGAGCTTCTTACTCCGAAAGGGACGAAAGCCAAAGTGCAGATTGTCTACCAGCCTCTCGAGGGGCTGCATGAGGCCTGCCCCAAGCATCCGGGTGACTGGTACTTCAGCGGCGATTATCCTACGCCGGGCGGTGTGAAGCTGCTGAATAAGGCATTTATTGATTATATAGAACAAGTTTATCAATTTTAATTGAATCAATGAGAAATGTAACTCTAATCCTCGACGACGGGAGCCGCTTCCACGGCAAGTCGTTCGGCTTTGAAAAACCGGTAGCGGGAGAGGTGGTCTTCAACACAGCCATGACGGGTTATCCCGAAAGCCTGACCGACCCTTCGTATGCCGGACAGCTGATGACGCTCACCTATCCGTTGGTGGGCAATTACGGTGTGCCGCCTTTTACTCTCGAACCGAATGGGCTTGCCACTTTTATGGAGAGCGAGCATATCCATGCCGAAGCCATTATTGTAAGCGATTATAGCGAAAATTATAGCCATTGGAATGCCATAGAAAGCCTTGGCGACTGGCTGAAACGCGAACAGATTCCGGGCATCACGGGCATCGATACCCGCGAACTGACAAAGGTGCTTCGCGAGCATGGGGTGATGATGGGACGTATCGCCTTTGATGATGAATCGGATGAAATGCCTGAGGCTTCTTATGCCGATGTGAATTATGTGGATAAAGTCAGCTGCAAGGAGGTTATCCGTTACAACGAAGGAACTGGTAAGAAGAAAGTGCTTCTTGTGGATTGCGGCGTCAAGCATAACATCATCCGCTGCCTGCTGAAACGTGACGTGGAAGTGATTCGCGTTCCTTGGGACTATGATTATACTGGAATGGAGTTCGACGGGTTGTTCATCTCCAACGGTCCCGGTGACCCCGATACCTGCGATGCTGCCGTGCAGCATATCCGCAAGGCAATGCAGAACGATAAACTGCCCATCTTCGGCATATGTATGGGAAACCAGTTGCTTTCCAAAGCTGGGGGCGCCAAGATATACAAATTGAAATACGGCCACCGCAGCCATAACCAACCGGTGCGCATGGTGGGTACGGAACGTTGCTTCATCACCTCACAGAATCATGGGTATGCCGTAGACAACAACACGCTGACAGAAGACTGGGAACCGCTTTTCATCAATATGAACGATGGTTCTAATGAAGGGATCCGCCACAAACGCAACCCCTGGTTCTCCGCACAGTTTCATCCCGAAGCTGCCAGCGGGCCGACAGATACGGAGTTTCTTTTTGATGACTTTGTGAAGTTGCTTTAGTAAGAGAATTTTATCAAGAATGGCGGCGTTCGTAATCTCTTGATAATCAGTATGCAAAAAAGACGGTATAATGAGTCCTATACTGAATGCCATTCAATTAGTGACTGATTGTGTAAGGTAAGAGAAAGATAAGGTTTTATTACTACTATTACATTTTTAATAAACAGATATGCAAATGAAAGAAAACAATATAAAGAAAGTCCTGCTGCTTGGCTCCGGTGCACTGAAAATCGGTGAGGCAGGAGAGTTTGACTACTCCGGTTCGCAGGCACTGAAAGCTTTGAAAGAAGAAGGATTGACTTGGCCGAACTTTCTGGATGAAACGGGAGTGGCTGCACTCTATAAGGTGAAATTCGTACCGACTATGTATCTGATTAATGCAGACGGTGTGATGGTAGGTGAAAATTTGCGAGGTGAGGCTTTGGCTGAGAAATTGAAGGAACTTTTTCAATAAGAGTCGAA
>ENA-OPBG01002714-OPBG01002714.1-human-gut-metagenome-genome-assembly--contig:-NODE-2714-length-9972-cov-4.360492_pt1 | contig 9972 bp, 9 predicted proteins | sample MGYA00241065_ERZ501446 | MGnify/ENA primary metagenome ERZ501446 (study PRJEB25962, sample SAMEA2042632) | human gut metagenome | biome: human gut; feature: human-associated habitat; material: faeces...
ATTCGATCATCTGTGAAATCAATTCTACTCTTCGTTTGCTGTCCATACCTTCCGGCAACAGTGTTTCATTATATTCTCCTTTATGAGACATTGCAAGTATCTTGCCTCCAATGTCCAGAACAATCAAAACAACCGGCGCATATTCTGTAATATAATCTGTAAATTTCTGCACAGAACCAGTACTCCCAGAATAAAGGGAATCAGGGAGATGACGATCTCTACCTTGTACAGGACTACTGCTCCCAGCACGATTCCGAGAATACCGAATACAAACTCATTGTGATAATAGTTCTCTCTGGCATCCCTGAGCAGATAGCAGATAATAGATACCAGTCCTGCCACGATCAGTACGATACCGATCAGATACCCCAGTGTCTTCTGCATGGTCTCGGGGATCACCAGTGCCACGATCCCTAAGAGAATATACAGCACACCGGTAAGAATTGCTTCCCATTTCAATTCCTTCAGCATTTTCATATGTAACCCTTCCTTTCCTGAAACTCCTAAAACGAAAAAGAGGCTCTCTGCATATATGCGGAAAACCCCTTTGTGTTCAATTTACTTTCTGCCGCAGCACTTTTTATACTTTTTGCCGCTTCCGCAGGGACAGGGATCATTGGGATAAACCTTCTGCTCCTTCACAATGGTAGTGGAAGACTTCTGCTCTTTGTAGAGTTCCTTGCGGGTCTCTTCGTCAAAGATATCGTTCCACTCTTCCAGATTGTACAGCCAGTCGGCTTCTGCTGCTACCATGTTCTTGTACAGAAGAGCCTTATCGAAGCCTAAGTTTACCTGAGTATCCTCTTCCAGATCATCAATGGGGTTCTGCTCTACCAGGCTGTCGTTGATGCCATCCAGGAATCCGGTCATGGTCATCAGAGATACTTTGAACTTGTCAGCCAGTTCCTTCACGGTACCCTTTACTACTTCATCGGGATTCTTCAGAAGCTGTGCGTAGATTTCCTTCTCCTCCTGGAAATAAGCTGCCCAGAGTTGCTGCAGCTTCTCTTTGCCGGTTGCCTCATTATATGCTACTGATCTCCACTGTTCCATTAAATTCATAATTGTAATACCATCCTTACATAATAATTAAATATTTAATAATACGATTTCTCCGCCCTTCGGGCTCTCGAAATCGTCACATCCATTCGCATTTCGGACTGGCGTCCTCCATGCTCATGTCTGTTTATCCGCTCAATAGGTGAACTGCCTTGCCTGCAAGCAGTCAGGCAGTTCACCTATTGGCAGAATTATTAATCATAGTATATAACAACTCGTTCTCAAAAACAACAAAAAAATATCAATCGGGGATGTATAAACCCACAAATCCGGGACAGACTACTACTATCATCGGATCCCCTCCTTTGATCTTACGAAAGATACGATAATACTTAATCCTCCCCTTTTGAAAAGAGGCACCCGTGGGTGCCTCTTTTTTTGCTATCAGTTCCTACAGGGGAACTTTTCCTTCTTTGATCAGTTCAATAAAAGCATCTGCCACCTCCGGATCAAACTGGGTTCCTTTATTTTTCTCCAGTTCCCCCATAGCGTATTCCACACTCAGGGGCTCCTTATATGCTCTCTTGGAGATCATGGCATCAAAGCTGTCGCACACCGCCAGGATCCTGCCAAGAAACGGAATCTCTTCTCCCTTGATTCCTCTGGGATAACCCTTGCCGTCATATCTCTCGTGATGGGAAACGACCGCAGGGATCACATAGTTCATATTCGGCAGATAGTGGATCATTTCGATGGATTTCTCCACATGGCTCTTCATGATCTCATATTCTTCATTCGTAAGCTTTCCAGCCTTTTTCAGGATGCTCTCCGGGATACCGATCTTACCGATATCATGCAAAAGGCCTGCCACCTTTACGGTCTGGATATCGTTTCTGGACAAGCCCAGCTTCTGGGCCAGCAATACCGCATACTGGGATACATTGGTGGAGTGCTGGAAAGTAAAGGAATCCTTCGCATCAATAGCCGCCACCAGTGCATACACCGTAGGCGCCACCTGCTCGTAACCGGTCTCCTTATCCTGGCTCTCCTCATTGATACTGCCTTCATATACCTGGATCCGGTCCTTACCATTACGCTTCGCATAAAAGGCCGCCCGCTTGGACTGCTGGAACAATTCCAGCGCATCCGCTGCCAGACCGGGATACCATGCCACACCAACGCTGAATGTAATGGGCTGCATGACCTGTGGTTTATTTGTAGCATTCTCCTGTACTGCCCGGGTCAGTTTCTCCGCCAGTGCCACCAGTGGTTCCCTGCCGGTCTCCGGCACAGAGACCAGAAACTCATTGGATCCTACCCGGAATACCTCTCCGTTCTCCACATTATCCAAAAATCTCTTCGCGCACCATTGCAGAATCCGGTCGCCGGTCTGTTCTCCGTACAGGTCATTGTATAACTTAAAATTATCCATGTCCATGTATAAAAAGCCCCGTTCTTCTCCCAAGGCACCATCGCGGCGCAGATACACTCCACAATAGCTGCGGTTATACAGGCCGGTCAGTTCGTCATGAATGGATACCTGATATACCTTTTCATAAGCATCAATGTTTTTCAGACTGCCGGAAGCAATATTTGCCATCTGCCGGATGCAGTCCGCCTCGCGGTAATTGAGCTTACTCTCCCGCAGACGCTCCATATATACAAATCCACAGACCATATTATCATATTTTAACAGGGCGATCTCCGGTGTCTCTTTTGTCTCTTCCTGCTCTACGATGCCACAGACTCTCTCCACCTCATCTTCGCCCAGCGGGATATGTCCGCTCTGTACCACCTCATGGTAACCGTCATCATTTATATTCTTCTCAAAGATTCTGGATTCCCAGCCCGGAATTGCATCATCCAGAATGTCATGCATATTGGCAAACAATTCCTTACGGTTTAAAATGGATGCCGCTCTGTCCTGGAATTTCCGCAGTCCCTCCAGCATATGCTTCAGCTTCTGGTTCAGGATATCCTCCAGACGCTTTCTGGCAAAAGCTACCACCAGCACCGTCCAGGCACATTGCAGAACGATATAGATCAGCAGTTTCTGCGTTACCGCCCGCTCCAGACTTCCCAGCACATTTTCCAGATTATGAGACAGGATGACCAACGGCAGGGATGCCACCACAACTGCCAGAAAATATACTGCACCTACCGTTACACGATAGGAAAAATCAAACAGATACTGCTTGTACATGATATAGACCATGCACACCGCCATACCAACGCCGCCCAGCATATCATACGGAAAGACGCTTCCCGGAATCAGGCAGAGCAGATTTCCCATCAAAACAAACAGGGTTCCCAGCAACAGCGGCTGTAGTTTTTTACGTAGCTGTAGGTCTCCACCGATCTTGCAATGAGCCAGATAAGTGGCATAGACCAATACCGAGACCTCCCATACCGTCAACACCCAGATTCCGGATGTTGCATGATACATATAGACATAAGTTCCATCGGCACGGGTCATCACTTCCGGTGCCGGCAGGATCGCACCACTCCAGGCATTGCCCAGAACCAGAGCTGTCGTCAGGACTCCATAGATATAGATCAGCGCATCATGCTCCGTAATTTCCAGAAAAGCAAATAGAAATGCATACATAAACACTGGAATCACCAGCAGACCAAACAGTGCAAAATTATGCCAGAAACGAATTCCCGGAAATACCTGTAGCCGCATGAGAATCGCCCCACCGGTCCACACCAGGCAGGAAGTCAGCACTGCCCTCAGACTACGGACTGTCCGGCTCTTCATGGTATTGAAAAAGCAGAATAACAGAAAAAGGGAGCACAAAAAGGCTCCCACCGGAACACCGATGTAGAGATTTCTATCTAATGTCATATCCAGAAAGCTCTCCATACTTGTATTACTCCCTCACACTTTTGTTTTTATTTTCGAACCGATATCCCTTTTTCGACCCGAATCCTCTTATGCATGTAAAATTATACCACATTTTTCCTTTAAAGACAATGGTACGTCCAAAATCCTCTGATTCTCTGATCCGCGAAAAGGCAGACGTAAATTACGGCACTCTTCCTTGTATTCTCCGTCCACGATAACATCCAGAAGCGGTAAAAGTTTCGTGATCACCGGATCTCCCGCTTCCATCCAGGCCAGAAGATCCTTATCAAAATCATAGCCGGTATAGCACCAGATCGTCTTCCGGGGATAAATTTCCCTTACTTTCTTTACCAGAGAAAGCACCGTTGCACGGTTCTGCGGTTCCATAGGTTCGCCGCCCAGTAAGCTTAAGCCCCGGATATAGTCCGGGGCCAGTGCCTGTAAGATCTCCTGTTCTGTTTCCAGCGTGTAAGCCTGTCCGTACTGAAAATCCCAGGCCACACTGTTAAAGCATCCCTTGCAATGATGGGTACAACCGCTGACAAACAGCGATACTCTCACGCCGGGACCGTTTGCCACATCCGTTTTCTTGATCGTCGCATAATTCATAGGACATTTCCTTCCCTTTTACTATCTGCATATTACAGATGAAGAACTCTTGCCTTGATCTCCTTGGTCTTGCCGGCATTCCAGAAGTTCTCTCCCAGATAACCGCAGGTTCTTCTGGTGACATTCATTTTCGCATGATCTTTGTTGTGACACTGAGGGCACTCCCATTCCATATTATCATTGATCATGATCTCACCGTCATAGCCACAGACGTGGCAATAATCGGATTTGGTGTTGAACTCACCGTACTGGATATTATCGTAAATAAAACGGATGACTTCCTCGATGGCTTCCACATTATTGGTCAGGTTCGGTACTTCCACGTAAGAGATAGCTCCGCCCAACGACTTATTCTGGAACTCACTCTCGATCTTGAACTTGGTGAAAGCGTCGATCTTCTCCCGGACATCCACATGATAGGAATTTGTGTAATATCCCTTATCGGTGACATTGGAAATATCACCGTATTTTTCCCGGTCGATCCTTGCGAAACGATAACACAGTGTCTCAGCAGGAGTTCCGTAGAGGCTGAATGCAATACCGGTCTCCTCTTTCCATTTTGCGCAGCGTTCCTTCATATAATCCATGACACGCAGGGCGAATTCCTTGCCGGGTTCCACGGTCTGGCTGCATCCTTTCATCAGATACGTAGTCTCATACAGTCCGATATATCCCAGAGACATGGTGGAATAACCATTGTGCAAGTATTTGTCGATGGTCTCGCCCTTCTTCAGACGGGCGATGGCTCCGTATTGCCAGTGGATGGGGCTCACATCGGATACCACACCTTCCAGTGCCTTGTGACGGCACATCAATGCTTCATAACACAGTTCCAGACGCTCGTCCAGCAGTTTCCAGAATTTCTCTTCATTTCCTTTTGCCAGAATACCGATCTGCGGAAGATTGATGCTGACAACGCCCTGATTGAAGCGTCCTTCCCACTTGTACTCTCCGTTTTCATCCTTCCAGGGAGACAGAAAAGAACGACAGCCCATGCAGGAAAATACATTTCCCTCGTAATTCTCGCGCATCTTCTTCGCGGAGATATAGTCGGGATACATTCTCTTGGCAGAGCACTGTGCGGCCAGTTTGGTCACATAGTCATATTTTCCGCCCTTTAAGCAGTTGTTTTCATCCAATACATAGACCAGCTTCGGGAAAGCAGGAGTCACATAGACGCCCTTCTCATTCTTGGTCCCCTCGATCCGCTGACGCAGGATCTCCATGATGATCTGCACGGTCTCTTCCACATATTCGTCATTCTCATCGATATGCAGGAAAAGTGTGACAAAAGGAGACTGTCCGTTGGTGGTCATCAGAGTATTGATCTGATACTGGATGGTCTGCACACCGGATTTCAGTTCGTCATGCAGGCGCATCTGCACGATCTTGTCCTTGGCTGCCTGATCCAGGGTATCCCCGAATTCTTCCTCCAGCTGTTTTGCAAATTTTTCCTTACTCTTACGCAGATATTTCCCCAGATGCTTGATATTGACGCTCTGGCCGCCGTACTGGTTGCTGGCCACTGCCGCAATGATCTGGGTGGTCACGGTACATGCCACCTGAAAGCTCTTGGGAGACTCGATCATCTTGCCGTTGATGGAAGTGCCGTTGTCCAGCATGTCCTTGATATTGATCAGACAACAGTTGAAGATCGGCTGGATGAAATAATCCGCATCATGGAAATGCAGCACACCGTTGTCGTGCGCCATGGCAATATGCTCCGGCAAAAGCAGACGTCTGGTAACGTCACGGGACACTTCGCCCGCAATATAGTCTCTCTGAGTGGAAGCCAGACGGGTATTCTTGTTGGAATTTTCCTCCGCCAGCTCCTTATTCTCATTCCGGATCAGTTTTAAAATAGATTCATCCGTAGTATTGGACTTTCTGAGCAGACTTCTCTGGTAACGGTATACAATATACTTCTTTGCCAAAGTATATTTATTGTGCTCTACCAGATGCTCTTCGATCATATCCTGGATATGCTCCACGGTCTGGGTCTGTCTGCCCTCCTGCTGTACATCCTCCAGAATCTCCTCGATCAGTCCCTCACTGGCACGATACCGCTCCTCCACTTCATTGTTGGCCTTATGGATTGCTTCCCGGATCTTCTCCTCTTCATAAGGCACTACTCTGCCGTCTCTCTTCTGAATCTTCATTGCTGTTTCCCTCACTTTATATCATTCCCATAAGATACGAATTCCTGCATAAGCCGAAAGAAAAGCCGCATCGGAAGCAAGTTCCCGACACGACTTTTTCTGCAAATCATAGTGTCTCACTAGATTTTGTGTTTTCCAAGTAATTTCGTATCTACATCTTGTATCTAATATTATAGTGAGGATACATGGAAAAAGCAAGTATCTTTTTTAAAACATTCCTCTTCCACCATAACCGCCGAAGCATAAACCGCCACCGCCACAGCAAAGGTTGCAGAACAGATTGGCCAGACAAATTTTCAGGCACAGGTCGTTGCCACCCACATGGGGATAGCCATAGGCTGCCTGTCTGCTCTCATACCACCGTCCCCCGCTCTGTAGTCTCTGCAGGAGCATCTGGTATTCCATATTCTGGGGATCCAGCGCCACCGCCTTGTTTGCATGTTCCAGCGCCGCTACATTATTTCCAAGGCCCATGTGTGCCATGGCACTGTAGTAATACCATCTGGCCGTCTTCTCATGCTCTCCCATGCCGTCCAACGTATTTCTGGCCTCTCTGTAATAGCCGTTTCTGAGATAATTACCGGCTGCCCGCCGTCTGGGGCCTTCTTCATAGCCAGAAGTCTGCTGTTGCCAGCCTGCCTGCTGCCAGAAGTCTCCAAATCCCTGACCGTAGCCGCCATATCCCTGGCTTCCACCGTAGCCGCTTCCGCTACCACCATAGCTCTGCCTGCCATATCCGCCACCGTAACTGTAGCCTTCGGTCCGCTCCTTCATGATCTGCTGGTAGGCTGCCTGGATCTCTTTGAACTTTTCTTCCGCCTGATCCTTATTGGGATTGTTGATATTGGCATCGGGATGGTATTTCCGGCTCAGTGCCTTATATGCTTTTTTTATTTCCTCCTCGGAGGCATCTCTGCTCACTCCCAGAACACTGTATGGATCATAAGTCATTTCCCGTTACCTCTTTTGCACTGTCTTTCATCCGTTTCTTCCGCACGATCTCATAACGGCACCATACACCGGAATACAGAATATTCCGCAGAATATCCACATTCTGTAAAATAGGAAGCTGTTCGAACTCCTTACAGCACTCCGACATCATCATGGTCAGGATCTGCCGGCATTCCTCCTCAAAGCCCGGTTCCTCATACCGTTTCTTTAACGGATTATAGGTTCCTTTTTTGAGGTCCTGCTCGATATCCTCATAGGCATCCAACAGATAAATGAATTTTCCCAGGAAAAATCCAAGTCTCTCCAGATTGTCCTTCCACTCATCCTCACGACAGGATACAATCTGTGCCATGACTCTGCCAAACAATCCCGCCATGGTATCAATATCCGCATTGCCCTGCTTTTCCGCATCCGCAAAATTCTGCATGGCCAGTGAGATATTTCTTACTTTTTCCTGATATAATAACGGTTTTTTACGGAATTTTCTTCCCAACAGATAACTGTACACCAGTCCCTTCAGACTATGCTCGTCCTCCCAGTCGTCCTCCGCTTTATAGCAGGAAAAAAGCACCGTCATATCTGCCACATAATCCGTAAACAGATTTCTTCTTGTGGGATGTTTTTCCAAAGGATGGGCCACACATCTGCACTGGGCCTCCTGCTCCTCCGGTTCATATAAGCCGGTGAGCAGCATCAGGATAAAAGTCATATCGTAATTCAGAGAAAGCTGCCCCAGGACACCGTAACGTTCCTTCAGGCTCTGACACAATCCGCAATAATAGGATCGATAAACATCATACTCCTTAAATTTCATTTCCGACTGATTGATCACAATATATCCGAACATCTGGCTCACCACCCTTTCCTATATTTCTGTATTCCAATTTTCATTTCCCGTGATCCTGCCACAGGATTTTCCCGTCAGGTCTTGCGGATAAATTCTTCACCGCATTTTCTGCACCGGATTGCGATCTTCCCCTTATGTCTGGGTACCCGAATCTTCTGTCCGCATTTCGGGCATTTATAGATCTTGTACTCCTTACGACCGGCAATAGCCTTTTTCTTTCGCTGCCACCATCCGCGAACCTTCATTTCTTTCTTCAGATACCACTGGTTCTCGGCACTCCTCTTACTCAGGTCTTTAGAAAACATCCGGTAATACGCATAGACTAACAGGGCCAGAGCCAGCACATAAAATATTCTCAGACCAAAAAAAGAGAGCGCCAGGCAGACCAGAGCCACAATCATCAAAAACTGATTGAAGCGGTCGTTGCCATAACGCCCCCACATGAAACGCTGTAACTTCTCTTTCATGAAGTACCACCTTTCGTCCGCCACCATACAGGGGACACATTATCCAAATCTTTCAGAGTCTCCTTCGCGAAGTCTCCTCTGAATGTTACCTACATTATGGTATGCCGAAAGGCAAAAAGCAATTAACTAAGTATAAACTTTTGTAAAAGAACTATTATTTATTCCACAGTTCCTGGGCCCGTTCATCCCAGTTTTTCGCGTATTCTGCGCACTTTCCGCACAGATGCTCCACAGACTCCGGTGACTGTAAATCAGTGGAATGTGCTCCGGTCTCATGCACCATACGCTGTAAGATTTCCGGATTTTCCAGCATCGGGCAGGGCTTTAAGTGATTGCAGTTGAAAGGCTGGTTCGCACGGTATGCCATAAACAGTGGCTGCTTCAACGCAGTCAGCAGATCTACTTCCTTGATATTGGCACCGGAATAATGGATGAATACACAGGGCTCCACATCGCCGTTTGGATTGATATGGCAGTAGTTTCTGCCGCCTGCGATACATCCGCCCACATATTCTCCATCGTTCTGGAAATCGAAGGCAAAGATAGGTTTTCCGCCCTTCATGGCACGGATTTCACGAATACGGTGATACATATATTCTCTCTGGTCCGGATCTAAGAGCAATTCGGTAGATGCATCATTGCCTACGGGCATATAATGGAAATACCAGCTGAATCTGGCACCTTTTTCAATGATCATATCCAGGAATTCATCACTGGTGACTACTTTATAGTTCTTGCTGGTATAGCAGATGGAAGTTCCGAAGATCAGACCGTACTGCTTCATCAGATCCATGGCATGCATTACTTTATCAAACACGCCCTTGCCGCGGCGTAAGTCGTTCACTTCGTCGAAGCCTTCCAGACTGATAGCTACGGAGAAGTTGCCTACCCGCTTCATCTCCTGGCAGAATTTTTCATCGATCAGCGTGCCGTTGGTAAATGCATGGAAGCCACAGTCATCGTGTTTCTCGCACAGACGGATGATGTCATCCTTTCTGACCAGAGGTTCGCCACCGGTGAAGAAATACAGATAGATACCAAGTTCCTTACCCTGGGTAACGATGCGATCCATATCTTCAAAGCTTAAGTTCA
>ENA-OPBG01002722-OPBG01002722.1-human-gut-metagenome-genome-assembly--contig:-NODE-2722-length-9949-cov-3.697493_pt1 | contig 9949 bp, 6 predicted proteins | sample MGYA00241065_ERZ501446 | MGnify/ENA primary metagenome ERZ501446 (study PRJEB25962, sample SAMEA2042632) | human gut metagenome | biome: human gut; feature: human-associated habitat; material: faeces...
CCTCGCTGGACATGACAAGGGCGATTTCCTCCTTGACCCACTCGCTGCCTGTTTCACGGAAGCGACGCTCCAGGTTGGGGATAATGCCCTCAAACGTGTTCATATAGGTGCCGGAGCCAAACATATTCTCGCGCTGCATCTCGATTTTTTCAGTTCCGGTGCCATACAGGATGGCGTGCACGGCTTCTTTGCTCATCTCCTTGATGGGGGTATCCAGCGTAAAGCCATAGCGCTTGCCCAGCGCTTTGTAATACATCTCAGAGATGGACCCCTCCGCATAATACCAGCCGCTGGCCTTGATGGCACTTTCGCGGATGGACTTGTGCGGATCCGGAATCACGCGGGCCGGGTCCACCTTCATAAAGGTGCCCAGGCCGGTGCAGGTTTCACAGGCACCAAAGGGATTGTTAAAGCTGAACATGCGGGGGGAAAGTTCGTCAATGGAAACACCGTGCTCCGGGCAGGCATAGTTCTGGCTGAACTCCATCGGTTCGCCGCCGATAACATCAATGATGACAAGGCCGCCGGTCAGGGCAACGGCAGTCTCAATAGAATCGGCCAGGCGGCCGCGCACCGTATCATTGATGGACAGGCGGTCTACGACGATTTCAACGGTATGCTTGATATTCTTTTCCAGCTTGATCTCTTCGTCCAGATCATACATGTTGCCGTCAATGCGCACGCGGGCGTAACCGCCGCGGCGGGCAGCGTCCAGCTCCTTGGCCTGGGTGCCTTTGCGGCCCCGCACAACAGGGGCCAGCACCTGGAAGCGGGTGCGTTCCGGCAGTTTAAGCACCTCGTCTACCATCTCGTCCACCGTTTGCTGGCTGATGACGCGTCCGCAGACCGGGCAGTGCGGAACGCCGATGCGGGCATACATCAAACGGAGATAATCATAAATTTCCGTCACGGTGCCCACGGTGGAACGCGGGTTGTGGCTGGTGGTTTTCTGGTCGATGGAAATTGCCGGTGACAGGCCGGTAATCTCGTCCACATCGGGCTTGTCCATGCGGCCCAAAAACATGCGTGCGTAGCTGGAAAGGCTTTCCACATAGCGGCGCTGGCCGTCGGCATAGATGGTGTCGAACGCAAGGCTCGACTTGCCCGAACCGGAAAGGCCGGTCATGACGATCAGCTTTTCCCTCGGGAGGGTCAGGTTAACATTTTTCAGGTTGTGCTCGCGGGCACCTTTGATGACGATTTTATCGTTTGCCAAGGTATTTTCTCCCTTTTCGTTGTGTCTGTGCATGGTTCTGCTTGCGCTCGGTCTCGGCGGCGGAGTCCACCGTCGGGTTCTCGCCCCGGCGCAGTCGGTCGATCTGGTCACGCAGGAAGGCCGCGTGCTCAAACTCCAGCAGCTTCGCCGCTTCCTTCATCTCACGGGTCAGGCGCTCGATGGCGGCCTCCCGCTCCATCCTGCCCATGCGGCGAGTGTTCAGCTTAGCGTTCTCCGCTTTATCGCTGATCTCGATGCTGTCTGCAATGGCCTTGACGATGGTTTTTGGCACGATGCCATGTTCTTTATTGTAGGCCATCTGGATGGCGCGGCGGCGCTCGGTCTCGGTGATGGCGCGGTCCATGCTGTCGGTGACGACATCCGCGTACATGATGACAAGGCCCTCGGCATTGCGGGCCGCGCGGCCAATGGTCTGGATCAGGCTGGTCTCGCTGCGCAGAAAGCCCTCCTTGTCGGCATCCAGAATGGCCACAAGGCTCACCTCAGGCAGGTCAAGACCCTCGCGCAGCAGGTTGATGCCCACCACAACATCAATGGAGCCAAGGCGCAGGTCCTTGATGATCTCCATGCGCTCAAAGGTATCCACCTCGTGGTGCATATACTTGGTGTGCACGCCGTGTTCTTCCAGGTAGTCGGTCAGGTCCTCGGCCATTTTGACAGTCAGGGTGGTAACTAGGGCACGCTCGCCGCGGTCGATGCGCTGCAAAATTTCGCCCAGCAGATTCTCGATCTGGCCTTCCACTGGGCGCACCATGATGACGGGGTCCAGCAGACCGGTGGGGCGGATGACCTGCTCGGCCACGCGGCTGGAATGTTCCCGTTCATAGGGGCCGGGGGTAGCGCTGACAAAGATCGTCTGGCCGACCTTGGATTCAAATTCCTCAAATTTCAGCGGGCGGTTGTCAAACGCTGAGGGCAGGCGGAAGCCATATTCCACCAGCGTTTTTTTGCGGCTGTAGTCCCCGCCGAACATGCCACGGACCTGCGGCAGCATCACATGGCTTTCATCCACCATCAGGATAAAATCTTTGGGGAAGTAGTCCAGCAGCGTGGTGGGGGTGGAGCCGGGGGCACGGCCGGACAGCACGGCAGAGTAGTTCTCGATGCCCTTGCACATGCCAACTTCCTGTAGCATCTCCATATCATACTGGGTGCGCTGCTGGATGCGCTGGGCTTCCAGCAGTTTGCCCTCTGCAGTAAAGGCCTGCACCTGCTGTTCCATCTCGGTCTGGATTTTGGCGAGACCTTCTTTCATTTTTTCAGGGCCGACGATATAGTGGCTGGCGGGGAAAATGGCCACATGGCGCACAATATTTTTGCGCTCGCCGGTCAGGGGATCAAACTCGGAAATGCGGTCGATTTCATCGCCGAAGAATTCGACACGGATGGCGTATTCATCATTATAAGCAAGGTGGATATCCACAATATCGCCGTGAACGCGGAACTTATTGCGGATAAAGTTCATATCGTTGCGTTCATATTGCAGCTTGACCAGGCGGCGGCAGAGCTCGTCCCGCTCCATCTGCATACCGGGGCGCAGGCTGATGACCATGCTGCGGTAATCGATAGGGTCGCCCAAGGAATAAATGCAGGAAACCGACGCCACAATGATAACAATGCCGCCGTGGCCGAATGGCGCAGGCGGTCGATCTCATCATTGATGGCGCTGTCTTTTTCAATATAGGTATCGGTGGAGGGGATGTAGGCTTCCGGCTGGTAATAGTCGTAATAGCTCACAAAATATTCCACCGCATCATCGGGGAAAAATCCGCGCATCTCGGTGCAGATCTGACTGGCCAGGGTTTTGTTTGGTTCCAGAATCAGTGTGGGGCGGTTGCACTGTGCAATGATATTGGCCATCGTAAAGGTTTTGCCGGAGCCGGTAACGCCCAGCAAAGTTTGACCTTTATCCCCTGCTTTCAGGCCTTGCACCAGCGCTTCAATCGCCTGGGGCTGGTCGCCAGTCGGTGTGAACGGTGCTTTGAGGTGGAACACCTCGGTTTGATTTTCCTGTTGTTCCGGCATAGCGGACCTCCCCTGTTGTTGGTCGTTCATTTACAACTTAAGTTCGTCTTGTACAACTTACTGTTGTTTCATTATAGTATAGATCTTTTTAATTGTAAAGGCAATACCGTATAATTCTAAGTGCCGATACGGCGAGCGAGGTGCGGCAGCTGCTAAGCCAAAAGCGCAGATAATACTGGATGTCTTATCGAGCATTTTGGCAACGCAGATGCCGTGCCGCAGCCGCCGGAGCGGTGCTTAAGCCGTCAGGCGGGAATTGTGCGGTATTGCCTAAAGGCATTTTGCGGCTTTTTATGCCTTATATGCGCTGCTGCCAGGGCTGCATCCGGCAGCGGCATTTCGGCTTATTCTTCCTCCGAGTGTTCGCGCACCCATTTGGCAATATGCTTAATGAATGCCTCACCATATTTGGCAGCTTTTGCATCGCCGACGCCGGAAATGCGGCGGAAATCCCCCATGGTGCGCGGCTTAAGCTCGGCCATCTCGTCCAGGCTGACATTGTTGAACACGATATATACCGGAACGTGGTTTTTCTGGGCCAGTTCGCTGCGCAGGGTTTTCAGGCTTGCCAGCAGCGAATCGTCCGCTTCCGAAAGTGCGGTGCGGGCAGCCGTCTTTTTGCGGGAAGCACGGCGCTTGGCCTGGGTTTCCTGCGCGGTGGCGGCGCGTTCCTGCATGGTAACCCGCTCACCGTGGAAAAGCACCGCCGGAGCCTTGGCTGTCAGGGTGATGACCGGGAACTCATCGCCGGTTTCGGCCAGGTAGCCCTGCTCCTGCAATGCATCCAGGTAAAGGCGCATGCGCTGGGGCGGCACATCCCGCATGATGCCATAGGTCGGGAACTGGTCCAGCCCGCGCTCCAGGGTTTTCTGATCCTTGGCGCCGCGCAGCATCTGCACCAGCGCCACAACCCCCAGCCCGCCGGGCCAACGCTTTTGGATGCGCGCCACACCGGAAAGGATCTTCTGTGCTTCGGTGGTGATGTCGGTCTGCACAAACTCGCCGGTGCAGTTGGAACAGTTGCCGCAGCCGCCGGTATGGTGCTCGCCGAAATAATCCAGCAGATAGCTGCGCAGGCAGCGGGTGGTTTTGCAGTACCCCACCATCACGTCCAGCCGCTCGCGGTCCCGCCTGGCGGCGGCTTCGGCCTGTTCAGGGGTTAGCTCATCGTTATCGTGGGAGTTCTGGATAAAATACTTTGCCGTCTGCACATCCCCCAGGGAGAACAGCAGGATGCACTCGGCGCGCTCGCCATCGCGCCCGGCGCGGCCCGCTTCCTGATAGTAGTTTTCCAGATTTTTTGGCATATTATAATGCAGCACAAAACTGACATTGGATTTATCTATGCCCATGCCGAAGGCGTTTGTTGCAACCATGACCCGCTTGCGGTCATAGACAAAATCTTCCTGATTTTTGCTGCGCTCCTCCGGGGTAAGGCCCGCATGATAACGGGTGGCGGAAATGCCAACGGATCGCAGCTCCTTACAGACGGACTCTACCGATTTGCGGGTAGCGCAATAGACAATGCCGCTGCGATCCCGGTGGTCGAGGATATATTCTTCAATATAACGTTCTTTATCCCGCGGGCGGGCCACACCAAAATAGAGGTTGGGGCGATCAAAGCCGGTGGTCAGCGTAAAAGGCTGGTTGAGCTGCAGCAGGGCAATGATATCCTGCTTGACCTGTTCCGTTGCCGTTGCCGTGAACGCACCAATGACCGGGCGGTACGGCAGACGGGAGATGAATTCGGCAATTTTCAGGTAGCTGGGGCGGAAATCCTGACCCCATTGGGACACGCAGTGGGCTTCGTCCACAGCCACAAAAGCGATGCGGGCGTGCATGGCAAGGTATAAGAAACTGTCCGTCAGCAGGCGTTCCGGGGCAACGTATAGAATTTTATAGTCCCCCTCCAGCGCGGCACGCAGAATGGTGCTGTAAAGCCCTTCTGGCAGGGCGGAGTTCAGGCAGGCAGCATGCACGCCCTCCTCTTCCAGGGCGGCAACCTGGTCCTGCATCAGGGAAATCAGCGGTGAAATGACCAGCGTAAGCCCCGGCATCAGCATGGCCGGAACCTGGTAACAAACAGATTTGCCTGCGCCGGTGGGCATAACGCCGAGGACATCCTGGCCGGAAACGATGGCATCCACCACCTGTTCCTGACCGGGGCGGAAGCTGCTGTGGCCGAAGTATTGCTGCAAAACGGAAAATTTATCCATGAATTCGTCCTTTTCTGGATGAGTGCGGCAAGTTGTGAACATTTTACAAAATTTTTAATTTGCCTGCAAAAACATTTTGACTTTTTGTATAGATTTGCTATAATAGAGGTACAGGAAGCAGCTGTCGAAAATGAAGCCAAGTTGGCAGCGGGCTTTCTGGCAAGGGTGCTGGGCACCCAAAACAAAGGGAGGTTGTCCTATGAAAGTTACATGTACCGGCCGTCGCGTTACGCTCAAACCGAGCTTTATCGAAAATGCGGAAAAGAGGCTTGCGAAGCTGGACAAGTTTTTCCCTGACGAAGCACAGGCACAGGTTACCGTCACGGTAGAAAAAAGCGGGCAGACCGTTGAGATCATGCTGCGCAGCAAGGATCTGGCCATGCGCGCCGAAAAAACGGATGAGCGCATGGAAGATGCCCTAGCTGACGCCGTCGATCTGCTGACCCGCCGTGTGGTAAAGTACCGCAAGCGCCTTGGCACCAAGCTGACCGCCGCAGCAGCGGAAATACCCGCTACTGAGCCGGAAGAAAGCATGGATATTGTGCGCGAAAAGCACTTTGCCCTGAAGCCCTGCAGCACTGAGGAAGCCATTTTGCAGATGGACCTGCTGGGGCACAGCTTCTTCCTGTATCACAGCACCGAGAACGACAAGATCCAGGTCGTTTACCGCCGCGCTGATGGCGGGTACGGCGTGCTGATCCCGGAAGCATAAGCTGGCAGCTTAAACTTAACATAGCGCCGCACAAACGGCATAACTTTGCCGCCCCTTTTACGGGGCGGCATTTTTTATTTGTTTTGTATGGTTCAAGGCAAGCCCTGCTGCCTTGCGCCCGCGGGACATGCCGGGTTTGCTTTGTGCTTGAGGCGCATTCAGCGCTTGATTTATTTGGGCTTCTCCGGTTCCATCGGCCAGGTGGCACGGGCAGCAAACAGCAGTTGGCCGGTACCGGGGTTATACTGCGGCACACGGCCATGCTCTGCCATGCTGAACCAGTTGGTAGGCGTCAAAATCACATGATCCAGCACATCAATGCCAACCTGGCCCAATGCCAGAATAATGGCCTGCGTGGCAAGCAGATCCGCATTGGAAGCCGCCGCCAAACCGGACGGATGGTTATGCGCCAGCACAACACAGGTACACTGGCTGGCAACGGCATCCCGCAACAGCTTATGGGTATCAAACTGCACGCGGTTGGGAATGCCCGATGCAATGTAAATTTCTTTGAGCGGGACATAATCGTCATTCATGGCGATCATATAAAACTCTTCCCGCTTGGGGTCGTTGAACAGCGGGCGGATATACTCACAGCACATCTCAGCGTTGCGCAGCTGAACAGGGTGTTCCTTGTGCTTTTGGATCTGGTAAAAGCGGGCAACATCCCGGAAGGAATGCAGCAGTCTTGCGCTGGCGGGGCCAATGCCCTGCACCTGCATCAATTCTTCCTCGCTGGCATCCAGCACTTGGCAAAATCCGCCAAAATGCTGGATCAGGCGGTGAGCCAAGGGGTTGGTATCCCGGCGCGGAATGGAAAAGTACAAAAGATATTCCAGCACCTCATGCGCGGCAAGGCTGGTTAAGCCATCGCGGGCAACGCGCTCCTGCATGCGGGCACGGTGCTCTTCATGGATCGAATTGGTGGTTTTCTTTTCCGGCATGGGCGCACATCCTTTACCTTTGGCTGTTCTTATTATATACTATTGTTTGAAGATTGCAAAGAGGATGTGACCCCCATGAAAAAGTTTATCGCAGGCGAAAACGAAAACGGCGTGCGGCTTTCCCGCTTTGTGGAAAGCGTGACCAGGGACATGCCGCGCAGCCTGCTGTATAAAAGTTTCCGCAACAAGCGCATTAAGGTGAACGGCAAGCGCGGTGAAGCGGACACCCGGCTGAGCAGCGGTGATGTGATCGAGCTGTATATCAACGATGAGTTCTTCCCCGAAAAGCCGGTGGTCCCGGCCAAAAAGCCGCCGCGCCGCCAGCCGCCGGTCAAGGTGATCTATCAGGACGAAAACATTGCGGTGCTGTACAAGCCCGCCCACCTGCTGTGCCACAGCGACCGCACCGGCGATGCCAACCTGGTGGATGCCTTTTGTGCCCAGCTGCAGGCCAGCGGCGAATATAACCCCAAGGCTGAAAACCGCTTTGCACCCGCCATCTGCAACCGGCTGGACCGCGGCACCGAGGGGCTTGTGATTGCCGCGAAAAAATACACGGCCCTGCGGGATATGAACGAGATCATCCGCAATGACTGGATGAAGAAAGAGTACCTGACCATTACCATCGGTGCCCCGCCGGCCGGGCGGCATGTTGCCTGGCTGCAGCACAGCGAAAAAGGCAACAAGGTGCGCATTCACGCCCATGAAAGCGAGGGGTACAAAAAAATCATCACCGATGTAACGGTGATCCGCTGCATTGGGCCGTTTGCGCTCTGCCGCATTGGACTGATTACCGGCCGCACGCACCAGATCCGTGCGCACCTGGCTTACCTGGGGCACCCGGTGCTGGGCGACATCAAGTACGGCAACCGCAACATGAACGAGAAAACCGGGTTTAAGACGCAGGCACTGTGTGCCCAGCGGCTGACGTTTGGCAATATTCCGGAGGGAAACACGCTGCACTATCTTTCCGGCAGGGTCATCAAGCTGGCAGACCCGGAGATTGTAAAGCAGTTTGATGCGTTGGAGAGGAAGCCGGGACAGGAATAAAGGAGTGCCGTTGGGTTAGGTTACGGTTGGTTCGCCGTTATTTATCGTCCGTAATCGTTTGTAGCATTGTGACATTTTAGAATGATTAGCGGGGCGGCGGTTTGCATTTATGAGGCGTTCGTCATGGGGCCGATTTTTCGGTGAATTTTTAGGCAGCGGGCGCACGATGTGTGCCCCTACTAGTGTGGTAATTCTAAAGCTTTACTTTTTATGATTTGGAGACTTTCTCCATTTGGCTTTGTTACGAAGCGGCTCTAATTTTTTAGATAGAGCAAAAAGGTAAAGTTTTAGTCTTAACACACTACTACGGGGGTACGTTTTGGGCTTAGTTCCATGTGATATTTGAAATGCGCACCCAAGTTATGCCTGACAAAAAAGCGAATATACAAAAACACCCGCAGGGGTCGGCCAAGTGGCTTACACCTGCGGGTGTTGCTTATTGCTTATTCAGCGCAGCTGGAATCAGACCGGATGAGACTTGTTCTCATAGTCAGCATGCAGAGCGTCCACACCGTGCATACGGGCATTGCGCTTTTCGAAGAACTTGGGAGCAACCTGCGGGAACATAGCGTAGGTCAGAACGTCCTCTTCCTGGATGGCATACTTGGCAGCTTCGGCCTTCAGCTTGTCCATTTCGGGGGCAAGGGTATCAGCAAAGCGGCAGGTAATGGGCTCTTCGCCCTTCAGAATAAAGTCGCTGAATTCCTTCTTGATGGGAGCGGGAGTCTTGCCGTAATCGCCATGGACCAGGCCCTTGAACTCCTTGGTGACCATCTTGTAGCGCTCGCCCATGATGACGTTGAACACTGCCTGAGTGCCAACGATCTGGGAGGTCGGGGTGACCAGCGGCGGGTAACCGGCATCCTCACGCACGCGGGGGATTTCGGCCAGAACTTCGTCCAGCTTATCTTCCTTGCCAGCGTCCTTGAGCTGCTTAAGCATGTTGGAGAACATGCCGCCCGGAACCTGATACAGCAGGGTGTTGGCATCAACGCCCAGGCTCTTCGGATTGATCTGGCCGTTGGCGATGTACTTTTCGCGCAGTTTGGCGAAGTAAGCACGCACAACGTTCAGCTGGTTCAGGTCAAGGCCGGTGTCATAATCGGTGCCCTGCAGGGCGGCGACCAGGCTTTCGGTCGGCATATGGGAAGTGCCCAGAGCCAGCGGGCTCATGGCGGTATCCACAATGTCAGCACCGGCTTCGATGCCCTTCAGGATGGACATGGAAGCCAGACCGGCGGTGTAATGGCTGTGGATGTCAACAGGGATGCTGACGGTCTTCTTCAGCTCGCTCACCAGCTCAGCGCAGGTGTAGGGCTTGAGCAGGCCTGCCATATCCTTGATGCAGATAGAGTCTGCGCCCATCTCTTCCAGGGTCTTGGCATACTTGGCAAAATACTCGTTGTTATGCACCGGGCTCAGGGTGTAGCTGATGCAGGCCTGAACATGTGCCTTTTCCTTGTTGGCTGCCTCGATGGCAGTCTTCAGGTTGCGGGGGTCGTTCAGAGCATCGAAAATACGGATCACATCAATGCCGTTGGCAACGCTCTTCTGTACAAAGTACTGAACGGCGTCATCAGCATAGGGGCGGTAGCCCAGCATGTTCTGGCCGCGGAACAGCATCTGCAGTTTCTGATGCGGCAGTTCTTTACGCAGGATGCGCAGACGCTCCCACGGATCTTCGTCCAGAAAGCGGATGCAGGAGTCAAACGTTGCGCCGCCCCAGCACTCCACAGAGAAGTACGGGATCTTGTCCATTTCGGGC
>ENA-OPBG01002726-OPBG01002726.1-human-gut-metagenome-genome-assembly--contig:-NODE-2726-length-9943-cov-2.929207_pt1 | contig 9943 bp, 7 predicted proteins | sample MGYA00241065_ERZ501446 | MGnify/ENA primary metagenome ERZ501446 (study PRJEB25962, sample SAMEA2042632) | human gut metagenome | biome: human gut; feature: human-associated habitat; material: faeces...
CCTTCGCGCCGGTATCGAGGGTCTGCCCCTTGCCTGCAAAGGTGATGCCCGTAAACTCCATGCGGGAGCCTCGTCCATTCAAAATGCTCATCGGATACAGATACGAAACATGCGAACCAAACGAGCCGGAAACCCACTCGATCACGCCGCCCTCCTCCACGAGCGCGCGTTTTGTATTGAGGTTGTACATATTTTTCGACCAGTTCTCGATGGTCGAATAGCGCAGCCTGGCATTTTTCTTTACATACAGCTCCACACAGCCGGCGTGGAGGTTCGCGACGTTATATTTCGGCGCCGAGCAGCCCTCGATAAAGTGTAGGCTCGCACCCTCGTCGACGATGATGAGCGTGTGCTCAAACTGGCCGGCGCCCTTGGCATTCAGGCGGAAGTAGGACTGTAGGGGAATGGAGAGGTGTACGCCCTTGGGCGCGTACACGAACGAGCCGCCGGACCAGACCGCACCGTGCAGGGCAGCAAACTTATGGTCGCGCGGTGTGACGAGCTTCATAAAATACTTGTGCACCATGTCGGCGTATTCACCCTTGAGTGCGCTCTCCATGTCGGTGTAGACGACGCCCTGTGCAGCTACCTCGTCGCGGACGTTGTGATACACGAGCTCGGAATCGTACTGTGCGCCGACACCGGCGAGCGATTTGCGTTCCGCCTGCGGGATGCCGAGGCGCTCAAAGGTGTCTTTAATATCCTGCGGGACGTCCTTCCAGTCGTTTTTCATGTCGGTCTTAGGGCGAACATAGGTCGCAATGTGGTCCATATCCAGTCCCTCGATGGACGGCCCCCAGTCCGGAACCGGCATCTCGTTATAGATCTGCAGCGACTGCAGCCGGAACTGCTGCATCCAGACCGGATCGTCCTTTTCCTTGGAGAGCTTGTCAATGATCTCCGGCGTCAGGCCCTCCTGCATACGATAGGCATCGTCCTCTTTGTCGCGGATGTCATAGACGCTGCGGTCAATGTCCGCGACCTGACTTTTTTCCTTCATTCGGATCGCCTCGCTTTCAGTCTGCCCGGATGCCGCCAAAGCCGTTTTCATTGATGGTATCTACAAGCGATGCATCACCGTTTTTCACAATGACGCCCTGCTCCATGATGTGCGCGGCGTCCACCGTCAGCGCCTCGAGAATGCGGGTGCTGTGCGTGATGATGAGCAGCGAGCCGTGCACGCGCTCACGATAGAGCTGCACGCCCTTGGAGACCGTGCGCACCGCGTCGACGTCCAGACCGGAGTCCGTCTCGTCGAGGATGGCAAGCTTCGGCTCAAGCATGAGCATCTGCAGGATCTCCGCTTTCTTTTTCTCACCGCCGGAAAAGCCCACATTCAGGTCGCGCTCAGCATAGGAAGCGTCCATCGCCAGCAGCTGCATCGTCTCGGCAAGCTTCTTCTTGAAGTCCCAGAGGCGGATGCGCTTGCCGGTCTTCTGCTCGAGCGCACTGCGGATAAAGGCGCTGAGCGTCACGCCGGGCACCTCGAGCGGATTCTGGAACGACAGGAAAATGCCCTTCTTCGCGCGCTCGTTGACCGGCAGCCGTGTGATATCCTCGCCGTCAAAGACGATCTTTCCGGCCGTGACCGTGTACTCCGGATTGCCGGTGATCGCATAGCCGAGCGTGGACTTGCCGGTGCCGTTCGGCCCCATGAGCACATGCGTCTCATCCTTGCCGACGGTCAGGTCCACGCCGTGCAGGATCTCTTTCTCGCCCGCACTCACGTGCAGGCCGCTGACTTCAAGCAGGTTGCTGTTCATATATGTATCCTCCGTTCCCAATGGCAAACCGTGCCTTACGGCACGGCTGCATACGATATACATGAATTCAGAGAGGCTCAGGATGGTCTGGCGCAAATCCTACCTCATTGAGGTGAATTATATGCCTATATTCCTACGTTGTCAATAGGAATATAAGATCAAGGCAGCAAAAAAAGCACGCACAACTCAATAGCCGTGCGTGCTTTTGACACTGATGCTCAGAATTGGAACAGGTTCAGGCCGATCTCCTCACTGTGAAAACGATCCACTCTTCCGTCGATAACCGTGATGACCATCTCACAGGTGGCGCTGATGACGGCGCGGTTGAGATGTCCGCCGAACACTTCGCCCTTCTCGTTGCCGGCGCTCATATGAAGGTGCGTGTAAAATGCGCCGTCCATCGTGTTGATCGTGCCGGTCAGCGAGACAATCTCAAAATCGCCCGCGAAGGAGTTCGCGTGGTACTGCTTTTCGGCCGTGTGGAACACACCGACCGTAAACTCCCCGACTGCGCCGAGCGCCTGCACGCTCGCAAGCTTGATCTGCTCGGCCTGTGCAATGGCCGCGACCTGCTCGAGCACTTCTTCCCCGCGGTCGATGCGGGCGACGATGGTGTTGTCAAATCTTCTGTACTCCATGGCTCTGCCTCCTGACAAATGAAATCCACTGCGGTCATTATACCGCACGCGTTCTTTGCTTGCAAGACCCGTGTTATTCCAGCTCGAACGCACCGGTATAGAGCTGATAATACACGCCCTTTTCCGCAATGAGCTTTGCATGATTGCCGCGCTCGATGATGCGGCCATGGTCAAGCACCATGATGACGTCCGCATTCTTGACCGTCGAGAGCCGGTGCGCGATGACGAACACCGTGCGCCCCTCCATAAGCTTATCCATGCCGCTCTGCACGAGCGCCTCCGTGCGGGTATCGATGGAGCTTGTCGCCTCGTCGAGGATCATGACGGGCGGGTCGGCCACGGCGCAGCGGGCGATGGAGAGCAGCTGGCGCTGGCCCTGCGAGAGGTTGGAGCCGTTGTCGGTGAGCATGGTGTCGTAGCCCTCGGGCAGGCGCTTGATGAAGCCGTCGGCGCCCACGAGGCGCGCCGCGGCCATGCACTCGGCGTCCGTGGCGTCGAGCCGGCCGAAGCGGATGTTGTCCATGACCGTGCCCGTGAACAGGTTGACGTCCTGCAGGACCACGCCGAGGGAGCGCCTCAGGTCGGACTTGCAGATCTTGTTGACGTTGATGCCGTCGTAGCGGATCTTGCCGTCCTCGATGTCGTAGAAGCGGTTGATGAGGTTGGTGATCGTGGTCTTGCCGGCTCCCGTGGCGCCCACGAAGGCGATCTTCTGGCCCGGCTTGGCCCAGACGGTCACGTCGTGGAGCACGGTGTGGCCCCTGCGGTAGGCGAAGTCGACGTCGAAGAGGCGCACGTCGCCCCTGAGCGGGACGAGCTCGACGGTGCCGCTGTGGTGCGGGTGCTTCCAGGCCCACTCGCCGGTGCGCTCGGCGCACTCCTCGAGCTGGCCGTCGGCACCGCGGCGCACGTTGACGAGCGTGACGTAGCCCTCGTCGTGCTCGGGCTCCTCGTCCATGAGCTCGAAGATGCGCTCCGCGCCCGCGAGGCCCATGACCACGGAGTTCACCTGGTTGGAGATCTGGCCGATCTGGTTGGCGAACTGCTTGGTCATGTTGAGGAACGGCACCGCCACCGCGATGGTGAGCGGCAGCCCCGAGATGGAGGGGTTGGGCGTGCCCACAACCAGGAAGACGCCGCTCGCCACGGCGACCAGCACGTAGAGCAGGTTGCCCATGTTCATGAGGATGGGCATGAGCGTGTTGGCGTAGGAGTTCGCTGCGCGCGCCGCCGCCTCGTACTCGTCGTTGAGCCGGTCGAAGGCCTCCTCGACCTGCGGCTCGTGGCAGAAGACCTTGACGACCTTCTCGCCGTTCATGATCTCCTCCACGTGGCCCTCCACGGCGGCCACGGCGCGCTGCGTGCGCAGGAAGTTCTTCGCCGAGCGCCCCGCCAGAGCCTTGGCGAGAAGCGCCATGACCACGGCGCCACCCACGACCACGCAGGTGAGCGGCAGGCTGTACCAGAGCATGATGCAGCCCACCGAGACGAGCATGAGCATCGTGAGGAACAGCTGCGGCAGCGACTGCGCGATCATCTGGCGCATGGCGTCGATGTCGTTGGTGTAGTAGCTCATGACGTCGCCATGCTGGTGGGTGTCGAAGTAGCGGATCGGCAGGTCCTGCATGTGGTCGAACATGAGGCAGCGGAACTTCTTGAGCGAGCCCTGGGTGATGATCGCCATGCACTGCTGCCAGACGGCGTTGCAGATCAGGCTCGCGAAGTACAGGACGGCGAGAATGGCGGCGTTGGCGAAGACCTGCGGCTGGGCGCTCGCCCAGTCACCGCTCTCCCAGTACTGCCCGACCACGGTGAGGGCGCGCTCCATGAAGACGTTGGGCATGGCCTGGACGACGCACTGCACGAGGATGCACGCCGCCACGGCGGGCAGCATCACCGGGTAGAAGCCGCGCAGCATCCTGATGACGCGCGCCGCCGTCCGGCCCATGGACTTGGGGGCACGCCCGCGGTGCATGTTCCTACTCATCGGAGCTCACCTCCAGCTCGTCGAGCTCGCGCTCGTCGTGGCTCTTCTTGTTCTGCGAGAGGTAGACCTCGCGGTAGATGGCGTTGCGGCGCAGCAGCTCCTCGTGGGTCCCGACGTCGTTCACGCGCCCGGAGTCCATGACCACGATGCGGTCGGCGTCCTCCACGGAGGAGGTGCGCTGGGCGATGATGATCTTGGTGGTCTCGGGCAGGTAGTTCCTGAGACCCTCGCGGATGAGTCGGTCGGTCTTGGTGTCCACGGCCGAGGTGGAGTCGTCCAGGATGAGGATCTTGGGGTGCTTGAGCAGGGCGCGCGCGATGCACAGGCGCTGCTTCTGGCCGCCGGAGACGTTGGTGCCGCCCTGCTCGATGTAGGTGTCGTACTTGTCGGGGAACCCTTGGACGAACTCGTCGGCCTGCGCGAGGCGAGCCGCCTCGAGGATCTCGTCGTCGGTCGCGTCGGCCTTGCCCCAGCGCAGGTTCTCCTTGATGGTGCCGCTGAACAGCACGTTCTTCTGGAGCACCATCGCCACGGAGTTGCGCAGGGTCTCGAGGTCGTACTCGCGCACGTCGCGCCCGCCCACGCGAACCGTGCCCTCCGTGACGTCGTAGAGGCGCGGCACGAGCTGCACGAGCGAGGACTTTGCCGAGCCCGTGGAGCCGATGATGCCGATGACCTCGCCGCTTGCGATGTGCAGGTCGACGTCCCTCAGGGCCTCGCGGTTCTTGTCGCCGCTGTAGGAGAAGCCCACGTGGTCGAAGTCGATCGAGCCGTCCGCCACCTCGAGGACGGGGTCGTCCGGCTGCTCGATCGTGGTGGTGGCGTCGAGGACCTCGTAGATGCGTCGCGCGTTCTCCTCGCTCATGACGACCTGGGCGAAGATCATCGAGAGCATCATGAGCTGCATGAGCATCATGAAGCCGTAGGTGATGAGCGACGAGAACTGGCCCACGTCGAGCTGCTGGCCCTGCGTGGTGACGATGGCGTAGGAGCCGGCGTAGATGACGAAGACCATCACGGTGTAGACGCAGAAGTTCATGATGGGGGCGTTGAGGGCCAGGATGCGCTCGGCGTAGGTGAAGTCGTCCTGGACCTCGGACGCCGCGCGGTCGTACTTCTGCTTCTCGTAGTCCTCGCGGACGTAGGACTTGACCACGCGGATGCCGGCGAGGTTCTCCTCGGCGCGCTCGTTCAGGGCGTCGTACTTGCGGAAGATGCGCCGGAAGACGGGGACGACCTTGCGGATGACGGCAAAGAGCGCAACCGCCAGCACCGGGATGATGACCACGAAGACGAGCGCCAGCCAGCCGGCCATGCTGTAGGCGGCGGCGAAGGCGAGCGCGAGCATGAACGGCGAGCGGATGGCCGTCCGAATGAGCATCATGTAGGCCATCTGGACGTTCATGACGTCGGTGGTGATGCGCGTCACGAGCGAGGAGCTCGAGAAGCGGTCGATCACGGCGAACGAGAAGGTCTGGATGTTGTAGAACATGTCCTTGCGCAGGTTCTTGGCAAAGCCGGTGGAGGCCTTCGCGCAGGTGAGGCCCGCGGCGGCGCCAAAGGCGAGCGAGATCAGCGCCATGAGGGCGAGGACCGTCCCCGTGGAGACGATCTGGCCGAGGTCGGCGCCGGCCTTGATGGCGTCGATGAGGTCGGCGGTGTAGAGCGGGATCATGATCTCGAAGACCACCTCGCCGAGCACGAGCAGCGGCGTGGCGATCGCGGCGGCCTTGTACTGGCGCACGCTTCCCAGGAGCCTCCGCCCGACCGTGGCGTAGCCCACGTGCGACGCGGTCTTGACGAACTCCTCATCGATGACGGGCTTCTTCGGAAGCAGGCTCATCGCTCGTCTCCCTTCTCGTTCCTGGCCTTCTCGGCACGTCGGCACTTCTCCTGCGCCTCGATCTCCTGCCAGCGCTGCGCCACGCGGTCGAGGGTCTCGGCGAGCCGCTCGCGCTCGGCGGGGGAGAGGAAGTCGAAGGCGCGCTCCTCGAACTCCGCCCGGGTGCGGACGAGCTTGCGGGCGCGCTCGAAGCCCGCCTCGGTGAGCGTGACGGTGAGCTGGCGCCGGTCGGTCTCGGAGCGCTCGCGGGCGAGAAGCCCCTCGGCCTCGAGCTTGGCTATGACCTCGGAGAGCGAGGCGGAGGTGATGCACGAAGCCTCCTGGAGCTCGCGCTGCGTCATGCGCCCGTCGTGGGCGAGAAGCTCGACGAGTATGTGCTGCTTGCCGTTCCGGCCGCCCCAGTGGACGTGGAGGTAGTAGCCGAAGTAGCCGAAGTTGCGCATGATGCGCGTCTCGACGCTCCGCTCGCCGGGGACGTCCCCCGAAACACGCACGGCAGCCTCCCTTCAGGTTGGTGTAAGTACGCACCCTACTCTGAGCGCCCGCCGGACAGGTGTCAAGGTACCTTGCAAAGTAGTGCCCGCAGCTGTGCGCGCCCCTCCGTCCGGTTGTGTACACCCTCATCCGCGCACATTTGCAATCGCATTTTTGATTCTGGTAGCACTGGCCCTATGACCTGCGGTTTTCCTGCGGAGGATGCTCCGCCGACGCAGTGGGAACGCACGAATCCAAAAATGGGGTGTACACAACCGGAGGGAGGGGCGCGCACAGCTGGGAGCGTGCCGCCGGCGCTCCGACGAAGGGCCCTATGCCAGATCCACCGCGAGCGCTCCGTTGTCGCTCAGGATCTTCCGCTCGCCCAGTTGGTAGGTGAGCAGGACGAGCAGCCAGCAGGCCAGGACGAACGTCGCTACGTGCGCAAGGGGCATGTTGGCGAGAAACGCCTCCCACGTGACGGGGCTCGCCTCCACTGCGAGCACGGTGAGGACGGCGTTCAGCACGGCCGTCCACGCGAGCGGGCGTGCCACGATGAGCGTGGCCTCGGAGGCGAGCATCCCCCTTACCTGCCTGCGGGTGATGCCGGCGGCGAGCAGCTGCGACACCTCGCGCCGACGCTCGGGGATCCGGCCGAGAACGCTCGCGAACACGTCCGAGACGCCGATGCAGGCAAGGACCGCAGCAAAGACGTCAACGAAGAGCCGAAGCCCTGCCCGCGCGCTCGCGTCGCGCTCTGCCTCCGCGGAAAGGCTCAGCACCTCGACGTCCTCGTTGCCCGCGAACTGGGCCTCAAGGGTCTGCGCCACCTCGGCCTCCGCCGCTGGCGAGTCTACGAGGACGTTGTAGAAGATCTCGCCGCTCTCGGCCTTGTACTCGTCTCCCAGCGTGACCGAAGCAACGCCGTCCATGGAGCGCAGCTCCTCGAGCAGCGTCTCGTCCGCACCTGCGGCAGCCCCGTCCGCAACGCTCACGCGCACGTCCCAGACGCCGTCATAGCGCTCGAAGTAGGTGACCTGCGTCGAGAGGCGCGAGAGCGTCTCGACGTTCATGAGCGTCACAAAGGCGAGCACGGCGAGCGCGATCGACGCGTTGGCGGCGCGCATGGTACGCCTGCGGGCGCGGAGGGACTGGGCGGCGAGCGACGCCTCGATTCCCAGCTGTCTGGTGAGCGCACGGAAGAGCGGGCCGGGCCGCCGCCTGGCCGAGAGCTCGTCGTCGCCCTCGGAGATGGCCTTGAGCACGCTGATCCGCCCGAGCCTGCGCGCGGGCAGGAGCGCCGAGGCCGCAATCGTCGCGGCGGCCACGAGGATTCCGGCGAGCACGGCGGAGGGGGAGAGGCCGATGACGGGCTCGTAGACGCGGCTCGCGGCCGTCAGGGCGAGGATCGCCGCGACGAGCGCGAGCGAGAGCCCCATGCCAACGAGGACCCCCAGGCACGCCGCGGGCAGCGAGAGCGAGCAGCCCTCCGCGAGCAGCAGGCGCCTGACCTGCGCGTCGCTCGCGCCGATTGACTTGAGGATGCCCAGTTGCCGAATGCGCATGCTCATCGAGACGCCAAAGGCGCTCTTGAGCATGAGCACGAGCGAGACCGCGCTCATCGCAGTCACTGCGCCAAAGGCGACGGTCGAACCGGTGATGTCCGGGACCTCGCCGAGGTAGTCCATGCGCGCGAGGTAGTCGTCCACGACCATCTGAGAGACGCCAATCACGAGTCCGAGCAGTGCGGACGCGACGAAGGAGATCGCGGCGAGCGAGGTGACGGAGCCCCGGTTGTGGCGGACGTAGCTCGCAAGGTAGTTGCGCAGCATGGCTACTCCTCCCCGCAGACGACGCGGCCGTCAGAGATGCGCACGACGCGGTCGGCAGCGGCCGCCACGTCCTCGTCGTGGGTGACAAGGACGATGGTGGTGCCAAAGCGCTCCCGCGCCCTGCGAAGGAGCTCGACGACCTTCTCGCCGTTCGCGCGGTCGAGGCTTCCCGTGGGCTCGTCGGCAAGGATGACGGCCGGGCGCGAGACGAGGGCCCGCGCGATCGCCACGCGCTGCTGCTGCCCGCCGGAGAGCTCGGAGGGCATGCTCTTCTCGCAGTCTGCGATGTCGAGAAGCTCCAGGAGCTCCGCGATCGTCGCGGGATCCGGGCGGGAGCCGTCGAAGCGCACGGGGAGCTCGATGTTGTCGCGCGCGGAGAGGAACGGGACGAGGTTGTGGAACTGGTAGACGAGGCCGACGGTGTGCCGGCGATAGAGCGCAAGGGCGTTGGCGCCGAGCGTCGAGAGGTCCATGCCGTCCACGACCACGCGTCCGGAGGTTGCGGAGTCCACCCCGCCGAGGATGTGCAGCAGCGTAGACTTGCCTGATCCCGAGGGGCCCATGATGGCAACGAACTCGCCCCGACGCACGGTGAGCGAGGCACCGTCGAGCGCCCGCCGCTCCGTTGCGCCCTCGCCAAAGACGCGCACGACTTCTTCGACGATGACCGCAGGGTCGGCGTGGTTTGCGGCGATGGTCAGCGGCCGCGCGGCGGTGGGTGAGGGGGTGCCGTCGAGCGAGACGTCGAACGGGATGCGCCGCTCGCGGTCCACCTTCTTGGCGAAGAGCGTGAACGCGGTGGTCATGCTCATGCCCAGGTCGTGGCAGACGCCCTCCATGGAGCGTTTGGTCTCTTGGTCGAGCCGGAAGTTGACGAGCGTGGTCCCAGACATAGCCGCCTCCTTAAAGACAGTATCTTTATCCTATCTTACGACGAAGACGACCTCAACCGCCATCTTGTGCCGTACCGCGCCCTGTCCTTCTCTCGCCCTTCCCGTCTGGCATCCGGATATCAGACGCCCTTCCTTCTGATTTCCGGACGTCAGAAGATATTTGGGCAGAAATGTTGACCCTCTGAGCAGCAGTTTTTATCGGACCGTCCGTTTACCTGCGGTTCTGATATCCGGATATCAGAACAGAAAAGAGCGGGCCCCGGACGGCACTCTAGACACGGGCTCTCGCGGCGACAAGAACGCCAACGCTCCAAGCGTGTGCGACAAAGCGACGCCCCCGAGGTTCCGGAGGGAAGTTCCGCGAAGCGCACTTCCTGGAGGAACCTCGGGGGCGTCCCCACGCACGGTCCTTCTCGCTACTCGAGCTCGAAGGCCCCGGTGTAGAGCTGGTAGTACGTACCCCTCTTGGCGATGAGCTCGTCGTGGCTGCCGCGCTCGATGATGCGGCCGTGG
>ENA-OPBG01002729-OPBG01002729.1-human-gut-metagenome-genome-assembly--contig:-NODE-2729-length-9939-cov-2.262242_pt1 | contig 9939 bp, 9 predicted proteins | sample MGYA00241065_ERZ501446 | MGnify/ENA primary metagenome ERZ501446 (study PRJEB25962, sample SAMEA2042632) | human gut metagenome | biome: human gut; feature: human-associated habitat; material: faeces...
TAATCCTGACGGCAAGGAAATAGTGGCAAGAGAGAATGAAGTGTCAGCTCTTAGAAAGACAGACATAAAGAAAGCATATTTTGGCTGTCATACCGATATTACAATGCCTTATGATGAACTTGGTGAAATAACGGCAGTAAGAAAAGATGGCAGCAAAATTACTATAATAAAAGACGGACGTTTCGTATTGGAAGGAACAGAACTTCTAAATGAACCGTTGGAAGAAATCTAATGTTGACTACAGTTATTTTTATGGGTACAATGTAGAATATGTTAAATTTATAACGCTTTAAGATGAATTTATGTGAAAAGGAGAACAAAATGGCAAAAGTAGCAATTGTAATGGGCAGCGATTCAGATATGCCTGTAATGAGCAAAGCAGCAGATTTTCTTGATCAGATGGGAATCGATTATGAGATGACCATAATTTCAGCACACAGAGAGCCTGATATTTTCTTTGAATGGGCTAAAGGAGCTGAAGAAAGAGGAGTTAAAGTTATTATTGCAGGAGCAGGAAAGGCAGCACACCTTCCGGGTATGTGCGCAGCATTATTCCCAATGCCTGTTATTGGAATACCAATGAAGACTTCAGATTTAGGTGGAGTAGATTCACTTTACTCAATCGTTCAGATGCCTTCAGGAATCCCGGTTGCAACTGTAGCTATTAATGGCGGTCAGAATGCAGGTATCCTTGCAGCAAAGATTCTTGCTACATCAGATGCTGAATTACTTGCAAAACTTAAAGATTTTAGCAAGGAAATGAAAGATTCAGTAGTTGAAAAAGATGCAAGACTTAAAGAAGTAGGTTACAAGAACTACTAAGAATTAAAAAGTGCAAAAGATGTTTAAGCATCATATAAAATAATATAAAAGCAATAGAAAAGTACATATAGAATTAAGGAGATTATACTATGGATTACAAGAAGGCAGGCGTTGATATTGAAGCAGGTTACAAATCAGTAGAGCTTATGAAGAAGCATGTTAAGGAAACAATGAGACCGGAAGTTTTAGGTGGTCTTGGCGGTTTCGCAGGTGCTTTTAGCTTAGATTCAATTAAGAAGATGGAAGAACCTGTATTATTATCAGGAACAGACGGATGTGGTACAAAAGTACAGTTAGCATATATTATGGATAAGCATGACACAATCGGTATTGACTGTGTTGCCATGTGTGTAAATGACATTGCATGTTCAGGTGGAGAACCTCTTTTCTTCCTTGACTATATTGCATGTGGAAAGAACTATCCAGAAAAGATTGCAACAATCGTAGGTGGTGTAGCAGAGGGCTGCCGTCAGTCAGAATGTGCACTTATCGGAGGTGAAACAGCAGAACACCCAGGACTTATGCCAGTAGATGAATATGATGTTGCTGGATTTGCTGTAGGTGTTGTTGATAGAAAAGACCTTATAACAGGTGAGAATATTAAGCCGGGCGATACACTTATCGGTATTGCTTCAAGTGGTGTTCATTCTAATGGATTTTCACTTGTAAGAAGTGTATTCACAATAACAGAAGAGTCACTTAATACATATTACGATTCACTTGGCAAGACACTTGGAGAGGCTTTACTTGCTCCAACTAAGATATATGTTAAGACAATGAAGGAAATCAAGAAGGCAGGCGTTAAGGTTAAGGGCTGCAGCCATATCACAGGTGGTGGTTTCTATGAAAATGTACCTCGTATGTTAGGAGAAGGGACCAGAGCGGTAATTAAAAAAGACAGTTATCCGATTCCTCCGATCTTTAAGCTACTGGCAAAGACAGGCCAGATTGAGGAAAAGATGATGTACAATACTTATAATATGGGACTGGGGATGATTGTGGCTGTGGATGCCAAGGATGTGGACAAGACGCTGGAGGCTATTCGAAAAGCCGGTGAACAGCCCTATATTGTAGGAAAAATTGAAGCTGGAGAAAAGGGAGTGACCTTATGTTGAAACTTGCAGTTTTAGTTTCAGGCGGAGGGACCAATCTTCAGGCGATCATAGATGCGATTGAAAAAAAAGAGATTACCAATGCTAAGATACAAGCGGTGATCAGCAATAATCGAAATGCCTATGCCTTGGAAAGGGCTAAGAGATATGGTATTGCTGGCCAATGCATTTCACCGAAGGATTTTCCGAACCGGGAGACTTTTTATGAAGAGCTTTTGAAGGCTTTGAAAGAGTGTAAAGCAGACTTAGTGGTTTTGGCAGGATATTTGGTGGCAATTCCACCCTGTGTGGTGGAGGCGTTTCCGAACCGTATTATCAATATACACCCGTCTTTGATTCCCTCTTTTTGCGGGGTTGGTTATTATGGGTTGAGAGTACACGAAGGAGCTTTGCAGCGTGGAGTCAAAGTGACGGGGGCCACGGTTCATTTTGTGGATGCCGGTACGGATACTGGGCCGATTATTCTACAAAAATCGGTGGAAGTTTTGCAGGGGGATACACCAGAGACGCTTCAGCGAAGAGTGATGGAGCAGGCAGAATGGGTAATTCTGCCCCAGGCGATTGATCTGATCGCAAATGGAAAAGTGACAGTTCATGACGGAAAAGCTGTGATTTCCCAGTGATTATTGGGAAAACGGTGTTCTAGGAGGAGAAAAATACAGATGAAAGTGTTGATTGTAGGAAGCGGCGGAAGAGAACACGCGATCGCATACAGTGTAGCAAAGAGTCCGAAGGTGGATAAGATTTACTGTGCTCCGGGAAATGCGGGGATTGGAACGGTTGCGGAGTGTGTGCCCATTGGCCCGATGGAGTTTGAGAAACTGGCACAGTTTGCTCAGGAAGAGCAGATGGATTTGACGATTGTGGGAATGGATGACCCTCTGGTGGGCGGAATTGTGGATGTATTTGAGGAAAAAGGTCTGCGTGTGTTTGGGCCGAGAAAGAATGCTGCAATTTTGGAAGGCTCAAAGGCATTCTCAAAGGATTTGATGAAAAAGTATCAGATTCCCACGGCTGCTTATGAGAATTTTGAGGACCCCCAAAAGGCGTTGGAGTACTTGGAGAAGGCGAAATTCCCCATTGTTCTGAAAGCGGATGGACTGGCTCTGGGAAAAGGAGTTCTGATCTGCAATAGCTTGGAAGAGGCAAAAGACGGCGTAAAAGAGATCATGTTGGACAAGAAGTTCGGCACTGCCGGCAACACCTTGGTCGTTGAAGAATTTATGACTGGTCGGGAAGTCTCAGTATTATCTTATGTGGATGGAACTACGATTAAGACGATGACATCGGCGCAGGACCATAAACGTGCCAAGGATGGCGATCAGGGATTGAATACTGGCGGAATGGGAACGTTTTCACCCAGCCCGTTTTATACGAAGGAGATTGACGAGTACTGCCAGAAGCATATTTATCAGCCTACTGTGGATGCGATGAGAGCAGAGGGAAGACCGTTTACGGGAATTATCTTTTTTGGTCTGATGTTGACAGAGCAAGGCCCAAAAGTATTAGAATACAACGCCCGTTTTGGAGATCCTGAGGCTCAGGTAGTGCTGCCGAGAATGAAAAATGATATCGTAGAAGTCATGGAGGCCTGTATCGACGGCAAGCTGGATGAGATTGAGTTGCAGTTTGAGGACAATGCAGCAGTCTGCGTCGTATTGGCATCGGAGGGCTATCCGGTGAAATATGAGAAGGGGATTCCGATTACTGGCTTTGAAAATTTCCAGGGCAAAGATGGATATTACTGCTTCCACGCGGGAACAAAGCTGGAAGATGGACAGATTGTGACAAATGGAGGTCGTGTTCTGGGAATCACTGCGAAAGGAGCCAATCTGAAGGAGGCCAGAAAAAACGCTTATGAGGCCACGGAATGGATATCTTTTGCAAATAAATATATGCGACACGATATCGGAAAAGCGATTGATGAGGCATAAAGTTTAGAGCAAGGCTGGATGGTGTTTCCACGGAAATGCGCGTTGCGCGATGAAGTGGAAATACTATTCAGCCTTTCCCATAACAGAAACGCTCCGTCTCTTTTACTTGACTTTTTAGGGCGATTCGTTTATTATGATAATAATAAAACAAACACAGGGGTGCTGATGAGAATCGGCTGAGAAAAAGCGAGAAGTTTTTAACCCTAGAACCTGTATCTGGATAATGCCAGCGTAGGGAGTCATGAAAGGATTTTGTTATCATACCCTCTTGGATTATTCCAGGAGGATTTTTTTATAGGAGGTGTCTCTGGAATCTCCTATATGATCTTTCCTCTGGGATGTCCTGTACGACGAAAGGCACTCAAAGTTACAGGAACCATGACAAGGAGGAAGAGGTATGTATACGACACAGATGGATGCAGCAAAACGGGGAATTATCACAGAGGAAATGAAGGCAGTCGCGGCAGAAGAACAGATTAGTACGGAGGCGCTGCGGGACTTGGTGGCGAAAGGACAGGTGGTGATTCCAGCCAACAAGAATCACAAATGTCTGAAACCCCATGGGATTGGCAGAGCTTTAAAGACAAAGATCAATGTGAATCTGGGAACTTCCAAAGATTGTCTAGATCTAGATTTGGAGATGTCCAAAGTGATGGAAGCGGTGAAAATGGGAGCCGAGGCAATTATGGATTTGAGTTCTTTCGGGGATACACAGGTGTTTCGCCGCAAACTGACAGCAGAGTGCCCTGCAGTCCTAGGAACGGTGCCAATCTATGACGCTGTGGTCTATTACAATAAGGCATTGAAAGCGATTACTTCCCGCCAGTGGATTGACATTGTCAAAATGCACGCAGAGGACGGTGTGGATTTTATGACGATACACTGCGGAATCAATAAAGCTACTGCGGAGCGTTTTAAAAAGGCAAAACGTCACACAAATATTGTATCCAGAGGCGGTTCTATCATTTTTGCTTGGATGGAGCTGACCGGAAATGAAAATCCATTTTATGAATATTACGATGAGATCTTGGACATCTGCCAGCAGTACGATGTCACTTTGAGCCTGGGAGATGCATGTCGTCCAGGAAGCATTGCAGACGCAGGGGACATTCCACAGATCGAAGAGCTGGTGACTTTGGGAGAACTGACGATGAGGGCCTGGGAGAAAAATGTGCAGATCATGATTGAAGGCCCAGGACATATGCCTTTGAATCAGATTCGGGCCAACATGGAGATTGAGCAGACCATCTGTAAGGGAGCTCCTTTTTACGTGTTGGGACCTCTGGTGACGGATGTAGCGCCAGGCTATGACCATATCACCGCAGCGATCGGCGGAGCGATTGCGGCTACTTACGGTGCTTCATTTTTGTGCTATGTAACTCCAGCAGAGCATTTGAGACTTCCAAATCTGGAAGATGTGAAAGAAGGAATCATTGCCTCCAAAATCGCCGCCCATGCTGCGGATGTGGCAAAAGGTCTTCCAGGGGCCAGTGACTGGGACTACGAGATGAGTGAGGCCAGGAGAAATCTGGATTGGGATAGACAGTTCGAATTGGCGATTGATGAGGAAAAAGCCAGACGTTATCGTGCGGAATCCACTCCTGAGAGAGAGGATACCTGTACCATGTGTGGAAAGATGTGCGCGGTGAGAAATATTAATAAAATACTTCGCGGGGAAAATGTGGATATTATGGACTAGACAATAAAAGTATATTGTGGGAGTTGTCGATATTGAAAGGAAAGGATTGCTTCAGGCAGTCCTTTTCTGTATTATAAGGAGGCTTTTGGAAAGAAGTATATTAAGGAGTATCAGTCAGGTGCTTTGTCAGATGGTTTATTGACAAGAACAGAAGAAAGACGGTACAATGTACAAATCGAGGCTTACCTTCCAATACTGGGAGGTGTTATAGAATGATAGGAGCAGTTAGAAAGGATAAAAAAATGACGAGAGAAAGTATCATTAAAAATTTACAGACTGCAGATTGCTTTTACGTACCCTTCTCTGTGAGTACAAGAATGCCTTATGTGATGTGTGATCCGATAGATTTTGACGATCAGATACTTGTCTTTGAGAGAGAGGAAGACCTAAAAGCGTATGTCAAAGCGCAGGTGGAGCAAAAAAATCTGATGCAGGCCACGAGGGTGGAGAAGTCCATGTACAATAGATTTTATGGGAATCTCTATGGAATCGGTGTCAACGCGATCCTGTACAAAAAAGGAGATGAGGAACGAAAAATTGAGCTGAAAGATGTGGCAGTCCAGGCAGATTTTTCAAAGATTCCTGAGGAGAAGAAGCCGCTTTTGAATCCTACTTTGCAGTTGTCAGGAATATATTTTATGCAGGCGTGGCGTAGAAATCTACCGCCAGAGGAGAAAGGGGATATCCGATCTTTGGAGGAAGAATTGGTGGCAAACATCATACGGTCTAAGTTTCTTCTGGCTGTGGATATAAAAGGAGAAGGCGAGGAGAGGAAATTCAATGTTCCTTTTGTCAAGAATAAAGTAGGAGACATCTATCAGCCGTGTTTTTCAGATGTGATGGAGTTTCAGAAGTTTGCCGCAGAAAGAAAACTGGGATTCCTAAAAGTAGATTTTCAAAAAATGCCTGGTCTTTTGGCAAAACAGGCAAAAGGGTATGTGCTGAATCCGGCAGGAATCAATTTGATGCTTCAGCGAGAACAGCTAAACCGGATGGCAAAACTGAAATGACCGTGTGTCGTTGTAGGCGAAATAGACGGAGAAAATGCACCTAATTTGTCTAAATTAATATCAAAAAATCTTGATTTTCTGGTCTTCTTGTGCTACTATGCATATAACAAAAGTTACGAGAGAGAAGGAATGCGAGAATGCTGATAGAAATAGATTTTAATAGTGATGAAGCAATCTATATGCAGCTGACCAATCAGATCATCATGGGGATTGCCACATCCAGGCTAAGAGAAGGGGACCCTTTGCCTTCTGTCCGGCAGCTAGCCGATACCATTGGCATTAATATGCATACGGTGAACAAAGCATATTCTGTGCTGAGGCAAGAGGGGTTTGTGACCATTGACCGTAGAAGAGGCGCAGTGGTGAACATCGACGTGGATAAGATAAAGGCACTTCAGGAAATGAAAGCGAATTTGACGGTTCTTTTAGCGAGAGGATGCTGTAAGAATATCACAAGGGAGGAAGTTCATCAGCTGATTGATGAAATTTTTGAAGAGTATTCGTGACAATGCTAACTAGAGGAGAGGACAATGCGAAAAAATTTTGAGATTTATACAGAACAAGCTAAGGCAGCTCTGAAATATTCAACACATGTGGCGAGAGATTTGAACAATAATTATGTTGGCACGGAACACATCTTGATGGCGTTGTGCAAGGTGAAAAATTCTACGGCACAGATGATTTTAGAAGAGTTTGGAGTAGAGACAGAAAAGCTTCAGGAGTTAATCAGTAAATTGATTGCACCGCCTTCTAACGTGTGTACCGATTTGGAACCAGATTACACCCCCAGATCGAAAAGGCTGATGCAGAATAGTGAAGATGAGGCAAATGCGGTGCAGGCGCAGAAGGTGGGAACAGAGCATCTGCTGATCGCAATGCTGAAGGATACGGAATGTGTAGCGACTCGTCTGCTGTATACGATGGGCGTGAATATTCAGAAAATGTTTCTTGCGGTTTTGGCGGCGACGGGGATGGATAAACAATATACGCAGGAAGAACTTCAGAATGGCAAATTTATGAAACCGAGGGAAAATGCCGCAGTGGCTACTCCGACGCTAGATCAGTACAGCAGAGACCTCACGGAACAGGCAGCCAGCGGGAAATTGGACCCTGTGGTGGGAAGAGAAGAAGAGATTGCAAGATTAGTACAGATTTTGAGTCGGCGGACGAAAAACAATCCTTGTCTGGTGGGAGAACCAGGTGTGGGGAAGACGGCCATCGTGGAAGGGTTGGCCCAGAGAATTGTCTGGGGGTTAGTGCCAGAGTCCATGAAGGACAAACGACTGGTGGTTTTGGATTTGTCCAGTATGGTGGCCGGGACGAAGTACCGAGGGGGATTTGAAGAGCGCATAAAAAATGTGGTAAAAGAAGTCACAGAGCACAGAGGAATTCTTCTGTTTATTGATGAATTACACACGATCATTGGGGCTGGAGGAGCAGAAGGGGCACTGGATGCTTCTAATATCTTAAAGCCTTCTTTGTCTAGAGGGGAAATCCAACTGATTGGCGCGACTACGATAGAAGAGTACAGAAAACACATTGAAAAGGACGCTGCGTTGGAACGCAGATTCCAGCCGGTGACAGTGGAGGAGCCTTCAGAGGCTGAGACTGTGGAGATCTTAAAAGGACTGCGGCCTTATTATGAAAATCACCATGGAGTTGTGATTGAGGACTCTGCGGTGGAGGCCGCGGTGAAGATGGCGGTACGCTATATCAATGACCGGTTCCTTCCGGATAAGGCGATTGACATCATTGACGAGGCGTCGTCGAAAGTGCAGCTCGCGGGGTATCAGGCTCCGGAGAGATTGGTTGCGCTGGAAAAAGAAGTGCAGCATCTGACGTTAGAGAAAGAAGCGGCTTTAAAGCGCGGGGATTTAGAAAAAGCAAAAGAAGTGCAGCAGCTTCAGGAGAGAAAACGTCAGACGATCAGTGAAGAGAAAGAGCGGGCAAACCGTCGTGGAAAACGAAAGAAGTTAGTTGTAACGGAGGACTCTGTGGCGGATATTGTCTCAGGCTGGACAAAGATACCAGTAAAAAAACTAGCTGAGAAGGAATCCCGGAGGTTAGTTAGATTAGAAAAAGAGCTTCACAGACGGGTGATTGGTCAGGAGGAAGCCGTCACAGCAGTGGCACAGGCAGTGAAAAGGGGACGTGTGGGATTGAAAGACCCCGCTCGTCCAATAGGTTCCTTCCTGTTTTTAGGACCCACAGGAGTGGGAAAAACGGAACTTTCAAAGGCTTTGGCGGAAGCCGTATTTGGCACGGAACAGGCGATGATACGAGTGGATATGTCGGAATATATGGAAAAGCATAGCGTGTCTAAATTGATTGGTTCACCGCCAGGATATGTGGGATATGATGAGGGAGGGCAGCTCTCGGAGAAAGTAAGACGCAACCCGTACAGTGTGATTTTGTTTGACGAGATCGAAAAGGCCCATCCAGATGTCTTTAATATTTTATTGCAGGTGCTGGATGATGGACACATCACAGATGCCCAGGGTAGAAAAATAGACTTTAAGCAGACGATTATTATCATGACTTCCAATGCGGGAGCTCAGGTAATCGTAGAGCCGAAAAAATTAGGCTTTGGGGCACAGGAAGATGAGAAGCAAGACTATGAGAGAATGAAATCTTCCGTGATGGATGAAGTGCGCAGGATGTTTAAGCCGGAGTTTTTAAACCGCATCGATGAAATCATCGTGTTCCATTCACTGAATAAAGAGCATATTAAGAAAATTGTAAGTATCCTTTTGAAAAACTTGGAAAAGAGATGCAAAGATACAATGGGAATCACTTTGAAGGTGAGCAATACTGTAAAAGAGCATTTGGCAGAGGCTGGATTTGACAGTAAATATGGCGCAAGGCCTTTGCGCCGTGCGATTCAGACAAAGATAGAGGATGCTATGGCCAATGAGATTTTGGAGGGCCGAATTCAGCAAGGTGATACGGTACATGTGCGTATGGTGAAAAAAGAAGTTTGTTTTGTGGTGGAAGAACAGAAGGAAGAAGAATGAGACAGAAAATACGCAAGCATCTTATTTTCAAAGGAAGAGTCCAAGGAGTCGGCTTTCGATTTGTAGCTAGACATTCTGCTGAGGCCATCGGACTTACTGGCTGGGTGAGAAATTGCTGGGACGGCAGTGTTGAGGCAGAGGTTCAAGGGACCTCGGAAGAAATAGGGCTGTTTTTGAAAAAGATATATGAGGCACGTTATATCCAGATTGAGGACTTAGAGGCAAAGCAGCTGCCCTTGAAAGAGGAACGAGGTTTTCAAGTACTTCACGGGTAACAGTTCAGCCTGACACTGTCCCGCGAGGCGTCACGCTGCATTTGCAGCGGGATCCCGAGGATTGCAGGCGCCA
>ENA-OPBG01002733-OPBG01002733.1-human-gut-metagenome-genome-assembly--contig:-NODE-2733-length-9936-cov-2.473029_pt1 | contig 9936 bp, 8 predicted proteins | sample MGYA00241065_ERZ501446 | MGnify/ENA primary metagenome ERZ501446 (study PRJEB25962, sample SAMEA2042632) | human gut metagenome | biome: human gut; feature: human-associated habitat; material: faeces...
TTTTTTGCAATTTTCTATTGACTTTTTCATATAATGGTAGTATACTAAATAACTGAAAGAGTATACTAGTGTAATTTATTCATGTGAGGGGTGATATAAATGAAGAAAGATCAGATAATAGAAGCAGCTAGACTCTTGTTTCATAAATATGGCTTTAAAAAAGTTTCTATGGATGAAATAGCAAGAGGAGCAGGTGTAACCAAAAAAACTATCTACACTTATTTTTCGAGTAAAGAAGATTTGCTGAATTACTTTATTCAAGAGGAAATTCTTAATATGAAAAATATTGTTGAAGAAATAGATAGTAAAAATCTAGATTTTTTTGAAACAGTAAATCAGTCAATTTGCCGTCTTTTAGCTTATAGAAGAGATAAGGATTTTTTAAATACTATAACTAAAGAAGCTGAATGGCTTAAAAATCCTGTTATAATAAATAGTTTGGAAATGATAGATACTCAAATTCAAAACTATATAAAAGGTAAATTGGAAAAAGCTAAAGAAAATGGTTACATTGATTACAAAGATGTTGCAAAACTGAAACGATATATGTCTGAAAGAGGTAAAATTCTTCCTAGAAGAATTACCGGTACATGTGCAAAGCATCAGAGAGCTTTGACTGTAGCAATCAAACGTGCCCGTCACGTATCCTTGATGCCATATACATTGGACTAATTGCATAGAATCTAAAATAAAAAAGAAGTGTTTGCCGATTTTCCGGCAAACACTTCTTTTTTCTAAAATGTATACAATTTTTCAATCCCTATACAATTAACATCCTTTTCGTCAAAACGGAAATGATCTTCCGCCCATTTCTCATAAATATCTTTTGAACCTTGTGGCACATATACAGGATTAAAACATGGTATCGCTGCATATTGCCATCCGGGAACAATAGCATTAATCTGAGGCGGTGTCTTTGAATGAAAATACACTTTTGTACTTAGATTATGAAAGAAAATCCAATACGTTTCCAATGTTTTTACAGATTCCGGAATATCGACCCGCTCAAGTTCTGCACAGTTATCAGCCCCCGTCATTGTTGCATTCTCATTGAGTATTGTTACTTTCGACGAAATAGCAATTTTATTATTCTTAACCACCGCCGTAATCAACTCTCCGGTTGCTTTCTTATATATGCACTGTCCATCTTTTGCATATACCGGATTAGTAGTATCTACCGTAATCTTCTTAATATTTTTACTATACAGCGCATATCTTTTCAAATCAATCACATGAGCCGGCAACACAAGTTTTTTCATTTTGCAGTCCCGCAATGCGTTAGTGTCAATCGAGCTTGTTTTGGAAGAAATCGTATATTTCTTCTTAGCCGGCAACACCCAATACAGCTGCTTTCCATCTTTTGATAACACCGCACCTTTTTCAACTTTATAAGTCTTATTGGATTTTGATAACTTCATTTCAGAAATTGCCGGACAGTCTGCAAACACCTCACGATCAAATTCCTGTAACTTTTTCGGAAGCGTCACCGATTTTAATTTTCTACATCCATAAAATGCAGAGCGCGGAATCTTCTTGACTCCGGAAGGAATTGTTACCTGCTTTAATGCACGCAGACCACTAAAACAGCAATTTGTAAGTTCTTTAACTGTTTTTGGAATAATAAGTTTTTGAGTTTTTCTCAAGCTATACATGTAACCATCACAATCATGTGCTTCTTCTACCCATATTCCAAAAATGGTTCTGTAAAATTCATTATCCTCACCCATATCTTCCGTCCAGCCAAGTTTCGTCACTTTTCGTCCTTTGATTTTGGAAGGAAATTTTAACGTCTTTGTACTTCCCTTTTTCGAATTGACTTTCACCTGATAAATCCAAGCTTCCTTTTTCTTATATTTATTAGAGACTTGTTTCATCTCATTTATATAACGATTATAGGTGGTAAAATGTTGCAGTTTATACCTATTTCTTTAATTTAATTTTTTCCACAATATATCCATACTCACTCTGCTCATCCTTTGCAGCAAGAACTGTATATTTCTGAATTTCCCCTTTGGTATTGCTTGCCACATTCGTCAGATATGCTTCCACCGTAAGACGGTATTTCCCCTCTTCATACTCCGTAATCTTTTTCACTTTCATCTGATAATCTTTTCCCGGAATCCGCATGGAATTAAACACAATTGTATTTCCGGTCGGACGGTACACATAGCCCGGATAAGTTCCCGTATACGCAAATTTGTATTTGTAATTGCTGCCAAAAATCTTTTTAATTTCTTTCTTAGCTTCCTTCTTCACTTTGGACATTGAATCACCATACCGCAGTGTCTTATCCGAATGTTCCAAATTAAAAATTGCCATCGTCGTCACAAAGGTCGTGTCAAATTTAAATCTATGGGAACCATTTGCATAAAACGATGCGCTGTATGCCAAAAATGGTTTCAGCCGTTCTGTCAAAGGTTTCATCTCTTTCTTCATCGTCTTCGTTACATCCGATGGAGTAAACGCGTACGGCGTAGCAGTCGGTGCCGGCGTAGCTGTTGCCTTTGCTGCCGGATTATCTGAATCCTTTCCGGATTTTCCTGAATCCACAATCTTATTCTGCTCTGTCGTCTGACCCTTATCAAACGACGGCATCGTAATTTTTCCTGTCCATATAAGATAGGTAAGTACTGCTGCAATGATAACAACAAAAACCGCAATCACACTTCCTATAAATGCCTTACTAGACAACATCCGCTGCATCCATCCAATTCGATTTCCGCAATAATAGCAGAATGTATCATTTTCCCTTAATTCTGTTCCGCACTTTTTACAGTACATGGTATCCTCCTTTACTCAATCTTTTGTTCTCTATTTTACCCTCATAATACATCTATCAAATAGGGTTTGTCAACATTTACAATCCGTGATATAATAATATTCTTGATATGATGAAATTTTAGAACATTTCCTGGGAGGAGGTAAAAAGTTGAGTCAGAATCGAATTAAAGGGACTTTGAAATCTTATTTGCGATGGCCGCTCTTATTAGGGCTTTTATTAATCGCAATGAATGTTCATATTTATGTAATCAACCTGCGTGCCGGCATTATTATGAGTATTTACGTTTTATTTTACTTAATCATTGCCAGTGTCTTATACTTTTTCAAACGAGGTGCTGTACTACGCAACTTAGTCGATTACTCGATGCGATTTCACGTCACGGTTAATAAACTTGCCACGGAATTGGACATTCCGATTTGTATTTTGGACACAAACGGAGTCTGTGTGTGGGATAACAAGAATTTCCGCAAACAGTTCTCCGACAAATTATCAAAAAACTACCATATAAACGATGCCATTCCGGCTCTCACCAAAGAATATCTTCCTGAGGAAAATTATGAGACAACAGAACTTCATTTTCACGTGGAAGAAACTTACTTTAAGGCAATTACGCAATTGGTTTCTCTGGAAAAGGCACCGGATGCCCTCCATAAAAACGCCGGTCAGGTGGGAATCGGTGACGCTTTGTATGTCATTTACATTTATGATGAAACCGAAATTGTGCACTATATCCGTGAAAACTACGACCAGCGTGTCAATGTCGGCTTGCTCTACATCGATAATTACGATGAATCCCTTGCAAATGTTGACGATGTACGCCGCTCCTTATTGGCTGCGATGGTTGATCGAAAAATCAATAAATACATGTTAAGCATTGATGCGATTACGCGTAAAATTGAAAAGGATAAATACATTTTCCTCTTCCAGCATAAATATCTGTCAAAATTGCAGGCAGACAAATTCTCGCTGCTTGATGATATCCGCTCGATTAATGTGGGAAATGACACTTCCATTACCATTAGTATGGGAATCGGAATTCAGGCAAACACCTACCGCAAACGGCAGGAATATGCCCGCAGTGCTATTGATTTGGCACTTGCCCGCGGTGGTGATCAGGTTGTCATTAAGACAAAAGACAATTTACTCTATTATGGTGGAAAAAGTATTCAGCAGGAAAAAAATACACGCGTTAAAGCCCGCGTAAAGGCACAGGCACTGCGTGATTCCATTATTAATGCTGATAAAGTAGTCATTATGGGACACCGTCTGCCGGATGTCGATGCAATTGGCAGTGCTATTGGTATTTACCGAATTGCACAGTCTCTGGAAAAACCAGCGAAAATCATTGTAAATCAGGTAACTTCTTCACTGGCACCGCTTTTGAAATTATTTGAGAACAACAAAGATTATCCGGATGGCACTTTTGTTACAAGTGAGAATGCGAAGGAATTTATCGGAAATGGAAACGGAGTTTTACTTGTGGTCGTTGATGTTAACCGTCCATCCTACACCGATGCACCGGATTTGATTCCGATAGTTTCCTCTCTAGTGGTTATCGACCATCACAGACAGACCGGTGAATCCTTTGAAAACCCTACTCTCTCCTATGTTGAGCCGTTTGCTTCCTCAGCCAGTGAGATGGTAGCAGAAATTTTACAGTATGCCGGTGAGGAAATCCGTGTAAAAGCCGTAGAAGCCGATGCACTTTATTCCGGTATTATGGTTGACACGAATAACTTTATGAATAAACCGGGTGTCCGCACCTTTGAAGCAGTTGCATTCCTACGTCGTTCCGGAGCAGATATTATTCGCATTCGCAAAATGTTCCGTTCCGACATTGAAGAATACAAAATTCGAGCTGAAGCAATACAAAATACAGAAATTTTTATGGATTGTTTTGCTATTTCTCCTTGTAATGCGGATAACTGTGAATCGCCAACCATTGTTGGTGCAAAAATTGCCGATGATCTTCTTGATATCAAAGGCATCCGCGCTACTTTTGTATTAACTGCCTATGAAGGTAAAGTTTATATCAGTGCTCGCTCCATTGATGAATTAAATGTTCAGGTTGTCATGGAAAAAATGGGTGGGGGCGGCCACATTACCAGTGCCGGTGCCCAGCTTGAGAACTGTACACTGGAAGAAGGCGCTGAACAAATCAAACAAATTTTAACTAAAATGAAAGAAGAAGGTGACATATAATGAAAGTAATTTTACTCGAGGATGTGAAATCCGTTGGAAAAAAGGGTGAAGTTGTAACCGTAAAAGACGGCTATGCCAAAAATTTTATTTTGAAAAAAAATCTCGGCGTAGAAGCAACCTCAAAAAATTTAAATGATTTAAAACTTCAGAAACAAAATGACGAAAAGGTTGCTGCAGAAAACTTGGAGAAAGCGCAGGAATTCGCCAAAGAGCTGGAGACAAAATCCGTTGAAGTTGCCATTAAAGCAGGTCAGGACGGACGCGTTTTTGGTTCGGTATCCACCAAAGAAATTGCTACCGCTGCCAAAGAACAACTTTCCTATGATTTAGACAAGAAAAAAATGCAGTTAAAGGAGCCAATCAAAAACATTGGAACCTACCATGTGCCAATCCGTCTGCACCCAAAAGTAACAGCCGAACTTAAAGTAATTGTTAAAGGAAAATAATCATGGATGAAACTGTAATCAAACGAGTTATGCCGCATAATGGAGAGGCAGAAGAAGCAGTTATCGGTTCAATGCTTCTTGACCAGGATGCGGTAGTTCTCGCTTCTGAAAAACTAAATGAAGATGATTTTTACAATGCCAGGTACCGCATTTTGTTTTCCGCTATTGTGGAATTGTTTCATGAAGGACGTCCGGCAGACTTAGTTACTCTTGTGGATAAACTTCATGAGAAAAACGCTTCCGATGACATTTGCAGTGTTGAGTTTCTCAGTAATATCATTTCCGCCGTTCCTACATCAGCCAATGTCCGCTACTATGCAGATATTGTTGAACAGAAATCACAACTGCGCTCGCTGATTCGAACAACGGAGGACATTGCCAACCGATGCTATCAGGATTCCGCTAATGTTGCTGAGCTGATGGATGATACGGAACGCAAAGTTTTTGAACTCGTTCAGGGACGTGCCTCCTCTGAAAATTTTACACCAATTAAAGAGGTTGCCCTGGAAACACTTGAGAGTATTCAAAAAGCTGCTCAGAACAACAGTGATGTAACCGGAATTTCGACCGGCTTTATTGATTTGGATTATCGAACAGCCGGCTTGCAGCCATCCGATTTAATTTTGATTGCTGCCCGCCCATCCATGGGAAAAACTGCTTTTGCTCTGAACATTGCCGAAAATGTTGCTATGATTAATCATATTCCAACTGCTATTTTCAGTCTGGAAATGAGCAAAGTGCAGCTTGCCAAGCGTTTGGTTGCCATGAACTCAAAAGTAGATTCCCAAAGAATCCGAATCGGCGAACTGGAAGATGATGAATGGGCAAAGATTACCGAGAGTTCTATTATCCTCGGTGAATCAACGCTTTATATTGATGATACCGGCAGCATTTCCATCAATGATTTACGAAGTAAATGCCGTAAACTAAAAATGGAAAAAGGCCTCGGTTTAATCATTATCGATTACCTTCAGCTCATGTCCGGTAACAGCGGTTCAAAAAACATTTCCCGCCAGCAGGAAATTTCGGATATTTCACGTTCCTTAAAATCTCTGGCACGTGAACTGGACTGCCCGGTAATTGCGCTTTCCCAGCTCAGCCGTAAAGTAGAAGAACGTGAGGACAAACGACCAATTCTTTCTGATTTGCGTGAATCGGGAGCGATTGAGCAGGATGCCGACGTTGTTATGTTTTTGTACCGCGATGAATATTACACAAAAGACGCTTCTACCAAAAAGGGAATCACCGAGATTATTATTGGTAAGCAGCGTAATGGTCCAACCTGTACCGTCGAACTTAAGTGGTTGAACCAGTACACAAAATTTGCAAATTTGGAATATCACGACGAATAAATCCCATTTTCTCTGTCGAATCGGGGCTTTGGCTCCGATTCTTCTTGTTTTTTGTCGTCCTGTGTCACACTGTTTTTTTACATTTAATGCATGTCCAATCAATCGACATTTTTCCCATGCTATAATAAAAAAAAATAAAACAGGAGGTTATCTACATGGAAGCAAAACAATATACCATTTCGGAAGCGGCAAAAAAACTTCACGTAGGCTCTCACGTTCTGCGCTTTTGGGAAGAGGAACTTCACTTGAATATCCCGCGAAACGAAATGGGGCACCGCGTTTATTCAGAAAAAGAAATGAAACAATTAGAACAGATTATTAATATGAAGAAAGACGGTTTTTCCTTAAAAGACATTGAACACAAACTCTCACCAAAATCATCCGGCCAGGTAATTCCCTACCCGGTTTCCGAGTCGGAAATTTCCCCAAATGACAAAATGATACAGTTTAAAACCATTCTTTCCCGTATTGTCTCCGATGCTATAAGGGAAAATTCTGACAGTCTTACATCGGATATCGCTGATACTGTATCGGTGCAGGTCAACAAAGAATTGGATTATCTGTTTCGCGAAAAAGAAGAGTCAGATGAAAAACGTTTTCGTGAACTGGATGAAACCATTCGCAGTTACCAGAAAGCAAGGCAGGAAATTGCAGCCACGCAAATAACTGCAAATAAGGCAAAAAAACGTCATGTTTTTGGCAAAAAATAGTACTGTAATTATTTTCATTTCCTCTTGATTTTAAACTATTAAAATGATATAATATATCCACGCAAAGCGATTGATTTTTGTCTATTTAGCACAAAAATCAAAAAACATTTTAATATTAAAAAAGGAGGAATTTGAAATGTTCGCTAAAATTTCAAAAAAGGTTGTAGCTGTAGCTTTAGTTGCAACTATGGCTGTTACCACCGCTGCAGTAGCAAGTGATGATACAGCTAGCGCAGCAATGAAGAAAAAAGCTTCTGTTATGCAGGGTAAGGAAGTAAAATTGACTGCAAGTGGAAGTGCAACATGGTCATCCAGCAATGATAACATTGCTCACTGCCAGAAAACAAAAGGCAAGTCCATCAAAGTTCTTGGTATCAAAAAAGGTACCGCAACAATCACTGCAACTGTAGGCGGAAAGAAACAGACATGTAAAGTATCTGTAAAAAACGCAAAGAAGGGTACAGTAATTTACAACTTCGCTAAATCTACTAACCCGGATAACCATCCACCATACAAAGCTGATTACTCTGAGTTCAAATATAACTCATTCCGTATTTGGCTTTGTGACGCAACATTCTGGGGCGAGAAAACTTTCATCTCTCCTGACTACCGTGGACGCAAACTGAAAATTTCTTTGAAAGTAAAGAACTCCGGTAAACGTACACTTCCTGAGATGGGTGTTTGCTTCAACTATACTAAGGGTGGAGACACAGGTGCTTACCCATGGGCTCTTCATGTTTCTGCTAAGAAACTGAGCGCTAAAGTTAAGAAAGACAAAACACATAAGCACTGCAAGTTCGTCACAAAAGCTATGAAGAAAGGTAAATCTTACACCTTTAACTTCACATTTACAATTCCTAAGAATGCTATAAATGGTGACACAGACAAAGATACAGGTGCTAACTACCCAATCATGATGTACATCCCGAACATGAAAGATACTTCTCCATACAAAGAAGGAGATTCTATCACAGTTCAGAAATGTGTAATCAAAGTTGCTTAATTGTAAGTAATGAGAACGCTAAAAAGGCTGTTGCTTCGGCAACAGTCTTTTTTTTACCCATTGTAATAGGGTAGAAGGTAATAGGTAATATCAAAGGAGTTCACAGACACGCTTGGTCTTGGTATATCCTTCCCACTACTAGGGCGGATTAGGGCTTTTCACCCATTAGTGACGTGCGCCACCAGGCGCACTAAAAAGGATCTTGCCCCTTCCTCCTGCGAGGAAAGAGACAAGATCCTTGATAATCCTGCTGCGATATCACTCGATGCCATCCAGAGACCATTCACTGTCCATTCGTCGTTGTCTCACACCATCCAGAAACTCTCTACAGGCTTCCTGAACACTTACTACTGGATTTTTCTATCCATCTCCAATTTACCCATATTTTTTCATGTCAACATTGTTTTACGAAATTTACTAGGAGACATACCATACAGACGGGCAAATACTTTCGAGAAGTACAACTCATCTTTATAGCCAACCAAAAAAGCAATCTCTTTAATCTTTTTCTGAGTATGAATCAGAAGTTCCTGCGCCTTTTCCATTCGATAAGAAGTAATATAATCTTGTATTGACTTCTGATATATCAATTTAAAGCAATGGGACAAGTGCGTACGCGATATACCAATTTGTTCTGCCATGTATGTAACAGAAATTTCTTTTTGATAATTCTGTCTGATTTCCTTCATTGCCTCAAAAGCATATTTTGCAGCACTCGTCTGCATTTGTGCACCAACTTTCATTTTCATTTTCGCACTGCGAATGCACTCGTCTGTACTAGAAATAGTTCCCACTTCCTTAACAAACCATCCATAGCGTACTTCAATGAAAAATTCTTTATTCCATGAAATATTCACTTCATTTACTTCATTAACAAAATTTTGTGCAAGAACTTCTATTTCTTCCTGCTTTTTATCCTCTAGTAATAGGCAAAAATCACTTCCTCCTAATCGTCCTAACACATGTTTTTCCTGCTCAAATTTTTCAAAAACAGACTTCATACACAGAAGGATTTCATTTGATTCTTTTTTTCCATATATTTCTGTTATTTCCTGTAAATTTTCTAATCTTACATAGAAAAAGACACAATTAATTCCTGCTGCTGTCGCATCATGTAGCATTTGTGTAGCCATTTCATGAAACCCATACGGATTATACATATGTGTAACCGAATCTCGTCGAATAAGGCGTATTTTATCGTTGCTTAACTGTTCAATTTGATTTTGTATATAAATATTTTCTAACACGGTGCAAATGTTTATCACAAAAGATTGATAAAAATCTTCTGCCGCATAAAATCGATTATTAAAAAACGAAATGATTGCATAACCAAAACAATGCTTTCGATAATGAAGCGGGTTGATATAAAAAACACAAGGCCTGTCCGTCACTTCGTCGGCAGGCAAAAGATTTTTTCTTTTAAAAAGTCTTTGTGGCATCG
>ENA-OPBG01002739-OPBG01002739.1-human-gut-metagenome-genome-assembly--contig:-NODE-2739-length-9919-cov-1.952859_pt1 | contig 9919 bp, 18 predicted proteins | sample MGYA00241065_ERZ501446 | MGnify/ENA primary metagenome ERZ501446 (study PRJEB25962, sample SAMEA2042632) | human gut metagenome | biome: human gut; feature: human-associated habitat; material: faeces...
CCAATTCAGCATGGTGAAGTATTCGTCACCGATGACGGTGCGGAAACCGATTTGGGCGTGCACGCCGCATGAGCGAAGAAATGCCTTGTCCGATCCACCCAAGCCAAAGGTGGAAGGTCTGCTTGACCAAGACCGGCCCGCCGCGCTGCTCTCTTGCGCGGTGGGTTCTGATATGCGGGTGTAGCAAGGAAGTTGTCCGCCGTTCTGATCCCCCATCGGCAGGCAAGCCGGTTCGATTCCGGCCACCCGTGCAAGAACTATGAAAAAATCAATAGGAGGTAAAAAGAGTGCTTTACGTCGATGCAATAAGGATTTTGGAGAAAATTGCACAGGCGAGATTCCTTCACGCGACAATGCCGAAACAAGAAGAAATCGAAGAAGCGATTAAGGTTGTGGCAAGTCAGGTAACGGTTCAGGCTTGTCCGGGCTTCGCGCTTCATGCCGCACTGTGGTGGATGGCAATTAAATCTAAAGAGGCAGAAGAATGATTCATTTGGGCGACATTACTAAAATCCATGGAGACCAGATTGAACCCGTGGACTGCATCACGTTTGGTTCGCCTTGTCAGGATTTGTCCATGGCAGGCTTGAGAGCTGGCCTTGAAGGTAAAAATTCCGGTCTATTCACAGAAGCCATAAGAGTTATTGTAGAAATGAGGGTTGCCACAAATGGAATGTATCCAGCTTTCGCTATCTGGGAAAATGTTCCCGGAGCTTTCAGCTCAAACGGCGGAGAAGATTTCAGAACCGTGCTGGAAAAACTTGCCAGCGCAGCACAACCAGACGTTTCAATTCCTCGACCTGCGGGGGGGGGGCGATGGTGCAAGGCCGGGGCAATCATCGGAAATGGCTGGTCTCTGGCGTGGCGGCTTCTTAACGCTGAACGTTGGGGAGTGCCCCAGCGTAGAAAACGTATCGCGGTTGTCGCAGATTTTAGAGGTCAACGTGCCGCAGAAATACTTTTTGAGCGCACGGGCCTGTCAGGGAATCCTGACAAGAGCATCCCGACGTGGCAAAGCTTTACCGGATTTACTCAAAACTGCCCTGCTGGACATGATCGAGTGGTGGCAGGGGAGCCAGCCTACACCCTGAAAATCCGTTCGGGATGTGCAGGAGGCGGGAAAGGCGCACTGGTGCAGACAGAAAAGACGGGAACGCTCTCGACGCTTCAAGACCAGACCCTTTTCCAGCCAATCGTCTTTGACGCTCGTGGAAATGGCAACGGTAAGACAGTTCCGACCATTACCGGGGATCATGAGAGCCGCGTCACAGACTATACGGCTATTGCGGTCGATCTGCACAACGGAGCTGTTACCGGAAGCAAGGCGGCAGCCTTGAGTTGCAAGAATACCGGGACGACAGCGGGGCCGCAGGTTGCTGAAAGAAAAACCTATAGCGAGCAGACTTTCTCTACATACAAGGAAAGCGACAGCAGTGCAACACTGAAAGCGAAAACGGGAAATATCGGAAACGGTGGGGAATGCCTTGTGGCGGAACGTGTCGTGCGCTGGATCGTCCGAAGATTGACCCCGACGGAATGTGAGCGCCTGCAGGGATACCCGGACGGATGGACAGACATTGGGGAATGGACGGACACCAAAGGGAAAAAGCATAAACCGGCAGATACGCCGCGCTATAAGGCACTGGGAAACAGCATTGCCCTTCCGCAGTGGTTCTGGATTGCCCAGAAGATGCGGCCATACCTGAAAGATAAGCCAACACTGGGAAGCCTGTTTGATGGAATTGGCGGTTTCCCGCTTGTGTGGGAGACGGCATATGGAGCAGGTACAGCAGTGTGGGCGTCTGAAATTGAAGAATTTCCAATTGCAGTAACAAAAAGGTGGTTTGGAAATGACACGGAAAATGAAAGCAATTCTGGTGCTGTTCTTCGCGGCTGAGATCGTCAACAGCGCAAAGGTCGGCGTACTGAAAGGCCGTATTGCAGACCTTGAGACCCAGCGGGATATTTACGCAAGCCGTGCCCAGAACTGGCTTGACCGGGCTGTAGAGGACGAAGAAGTTATTGATTCTCTGCAAATTCGCCTTGATGAAACAGCGGACAGGAAAATCGAGCTGACAGAGGCAGGTACATTTTTCTGCACGGCATATTGCACAGAACAGTACGAACATATCTGCGGAGAAGGACACGGAATTACGGCCAGCGGCCAGCCTATACAGGCAGGCGTCACTGTGGCAGCGGACACGTCCATCTTTCCGTATGGAACGGTTCTGTACATTGAGGGCGTAGGAATCCGCATTGTGCAGGACAAAGGAGCCGCCATTCAGGGAAAACACCTTGATGTAGCTGTGGACACTCACGAGAATGCCGAGAAGTGGAACGGCTGTGGAAATCATAGAGTATGGGTTTTGAAGGAGGAATAAACTATGGCGAACTGGGTAAAAGGAAAACTTAAAATCCGCGGAAAGCCGGAAGATATTAAGCGGTGGGTGGAAGAATGCCTGCACTGCTACTTCACAAAGTGGTTTAGAGATGGCTCATACGAAGATGAACTTGTAGATGACGCTGTCGTATTTGAACATGATCCGAAAGCCCGCGAGATGCGTTTGGATACGATCGAGGACGCTTATATCGAAGGAACGAAAAGAAACTTTGTTGAAAAGGGGGTCTACGGGGATTCTTACAGAGAAGATGAAAAGCCGATCCTTGTTGTAAGCATGAAAGCAGCATGGAACGTTGATGAAACGCCCTACATTGAAATGTCCAAAAAGTACAATGTGGATTTCCGCGTGTATGGATATGAAATGGGTTTGGAGTTCAACAGGGAAATTGAGATCGTGGAGGGCAGACTTGTCACGAACCGGAGAATCAAATTTAAGGACTACAAATGGGAATGCCCTGATCCGACGCTTGGAGGGTGAGCGGTGAAGATAAAAAGAGCGCTGGAAGAAGTTGCAGCAGAGGCCCAGAAGGATGGGTATGGGTTTGAATATATGCGAAACATCCGGGATGGATCGCTTGAAATGAGAATTTTCAAGGGACGATTTGGCGAAAGGGTGACTTTACCCGTCAGGGAAGTGGTCGAGCATGAAACGTCCGGGACGGGGCACAAGCTCATTTTCGATACTTACTTTGCCCTGAAAGATCAATACGAGAGGGACGAAGTATGGATGTGAAGCAGTCTCAAAAGGCAGGAAATAATGCAATTCAAATCCAGCAAACGGTTGTCGGAGACAATAACTATGTTGTCGGAATTGAAATTGAGAACGAAAGCCGAACGACAACCAGCCCAAAAGGTCACTTCTGCGTAGGCTTGCTGCTTTTCTAAATGATATGGTAGCGGAGATTATCGACGCATTGGAGCTGTGAAATGACCCAGTATTGCAGATATTGTTCACTGGCGTCCCTGCAGGACGACGATCTAATTTACTGTGAAGCAAGAAAAGAAATCCGGGATAAAAAGAAAATTGTCAGCCCGAACCGCTGCAAGCAGTTTGAATTTAATCCGGTTGATGTCCTGAACGAAGAAAAGGACTACAAGCCGCGCGAAACGAAAAATAAGAATCCAGAGGGGCAGGTGAGCTTCCTGTAATGGGATTATCAAAGTGGCGTCCCAATTTACCACGATCCGATTTAATCCAGCTTTCGCCCGTACATAAACGCATGAGCGAAAGCGAGGAAACATGATCCTTTTTATTATCGGCGCACTGTTTACACTGATTGCGCTGGCAGTCCTGATTTTCTCGGATGATGCAAAAAGAGCTGCAATCATCCCGGCGGTGGTGGCCGTCATTTTTATCGGCATTTCCTGTGTGTCCTATGTCCCTACCGGTTATACCGGAATCGTCACGACCTTTGGCAAGGTTGAGGATGGTACGAAGGACGCAGGCGTTGTGTTCAAAGCCCCGTGGCAGTCCATCGTGAAGATGGATAACCGTGTTCAGGAAATGAGCATGGACTTGTCAGCGTTCAGTTCTGACATTCAGGAGGTCTCCACTAGCGTGGCGGTTGGCTACCGGATCAATCAGGCAAATGCAATGACCATCTACAAAGAGGTCGGCAAAAAGTATGAGGACACCCTGATTACTCCCCGTGTCCTTGAAACGGTGAAAGCCGTGGTTGCCCATTATGATGCAAGCAGCCTGATTTCCAACCGGGATGCAGTCGCTTCCCAGATGGACACGAAACTGCGGGAGGTGCTGGCACAGTACAACATTGACCTGCAGTATATCAGCGTAACCAATTTTGACTTCACTGACACCTTTACCGATGCGGTGGAAGCAAAGGTCAAGGCCCAGCAGGAAAAGGAAAAAGCCGAGACTGACGCCGACAAGCGCCGTGTCGAAGCACAGGCCACGGCGGACGCTGACCTGATCGCGGCCAATGCGGAAGCGGAAAAGTCTAAGGTTGCAGCGGACGCAGAGCTGTACGTTGCGGAGAAAAAGGAGGAAGCAAACCGCGCCTTGAACGACAGCCTGAACAGCAACCTGCTGGAATACTACAAGATCACCGACGTGGAATCCCGCTGGAACGGTGAACTGCCTGCCTATGTTGGCGACGGTAACAGCATTCCTATTATCAACGGCATCAACTGACCTTTTGGAGCCGCCCGGCGCGGCGGCTCCTTTTTATGTGAGCATAGGGAATAGGCCCCGCCGGCTTCAAGCCCGGAGGGTCCCGCCGAAACAAAGCCGAAAAAGAAAGGAGAAAAGATGGATATGTACAGCGTTGCTCTATACGGCATCGACAGTTACACGAGACGGCGCTTGTATTTGCCGTACAAAATGGAAGCGGCAAGCGCAAACGTGGCAGTCCGAGAAGCGAGGAAACGTGCAAAGACGTTTTATCCGAGGTTCGAGGAAACAGAAAAACCAGATGTGGAGGTGGTCAGAAGATGAAACTTTCAGGGCTGACAAAGATGGTCAAGCGGCAGCTTGTCTGCAATGTTTTCCATAACGACGAGAGTGATGATTTCTACATTGGAACTGCGTCGGCAATTTACTGCGCTACTGGTTTCCCACGTCCGCTGAATCGCAACCAGATGGGCGCTATGCTGGGAATCAGCGAAGATACCATGATCGAAAAGGTGGTTTACAACGACTTCGACTGTGCATACAAAAGTGATTTTCAGGGTTTCAACCTTGACGACACAATCAAGGATGAAGTCGAAGTGAAGAAACTGGGTATCGGTATTTACTGTAGCGGAGAAATCCTTATCCCGCTTGTGACCGAGGATCGCCACATGGTCGGCATTATCTGTCAGTCGCACCTTGCACCGCTGGAGGATGAAATTAAAAACAACGGTTTCATCCGCTATTACCAGAGAAAACAAATTGACGGAACGGTTTATTATGTCGTGAAGAACGGCATGAGGGCACGCGCCGCCGTTATGGCATATACGGTGCCGGACTACGCAGAAGCAAAGCTGCAAGAACTGGTTGCAATGCTGGCAGAAACTCACATCGGCGAACAGGAAGAACCGGAACAGACGTTTGATGATCTGGACGCCGGAAAGGATTCCGAACAGTAGGAATAATAGGAAGGGGAAACAACTATGAGCAAGATTTTGAAAAGCACGACATTGGGCAATGTGAAGAACGGCGGAATCTTCAAGGCGCTGGGCAAGGAGTTTGTGAAGCTGGATGCAGACGAACACGGTTGCCTTGTGCTGGCAAAGAACATTTGGACGAAAATGCCGTTCCGTGATGGTGACGACCCGGAGTGTCCCAACGATCTGCGCCGGAGCGATGTCATGAAGTATCTGGGTAACTGTCTGGCAGAGTTTACCGAGAAGGGTACGCCGCTGGACACTTTTATTCCGTTCAAGATCGACCTGCAGGACACAACCGGACAGACCGAATACGGAACCGTTGAATACAGAATCGGCCTGTTGACCCTGCGTCAGTATGGAAAGTATTGGCGGCTGATCCCGAAGGTAGATACGCCGTGGTGGTTGGCGACGCCTTACGGTACGCCGAATTGCTCTCCGAGCACCAACATCAGCTACTACGTCTGGTACGTCGGGTCTGATGGTTCCAGCGGCCTCTGGTACTACTACGGCGCCTACGGTGTTCGCCCCGCTTTGTACTTTCCCTCTACACTCTGGGTCTCTACCGAGGATGAAGGAGAAGCCGGGTTTTGCCTCGCCGATGTTCCATTGGATGATCTGCTGGCTGAAATCAAGAGCCGGGCGGAGGAATAACCATGGACGTTATCACAAAAGATGTCCGTGCTCTGGCAAAGAAGGAGCTGGCAGCAAACCGCCGCTTTCGGATGTTCGCAAGTCCGCATGAAGGGTATGCGGTAATCCGGGAAGAACTGGACGAACTGATAGACGAGGTGCGGAAGCTCCACTTTGGATTGACGATCCGGTTGTGGCGGGGTGTCAAGAGAAACGAACCCATGAAGCGGGAATACCTGAATCTTATCTATGATACGGCAATCCATGCAGCGGTGGAAGCTATTCAGCTGGCCGCAATGGTCAAGAAATACGAGCGCAGCCAGCGGCACGACTGGCCGGGCGGCAAGGTTCCGGATTATGAAACGGTGCCTGAACCTCTGAAAAAGAAAGGCGGGGAAAAGGTATGATTTTGGCAAAGGATGATATTGAAAAGGCAGTCAGCTGGTGGGCTGGAAAGCTGATGGATCACCAGCCGCATAGCAACGGAGACGATAGCTTTACCTCTGTTGCAGTGTGCTTCCTTGCGGATACGATGCGACAGAGCGTTACGCTGGATCAGCTGAACACATTCAAGGCGGCATTGGCAAAAAGCATTGAGGAATACGCGAAAAGCATTCAAACTTTCGGCTTTTCCATCGGGAGTGATTACGGCCCGTGCAAAATTCTGGCCGATGCTGCCGCCGAAGCTGGCATCGACAGAGCAAACTTTCCGTTCAAGACGACAATGTTTTTTACGGAAAAAGAGGGGGTTCTGGTACGGGATGGCTACGGTGCCCCGGCTGTCAGGATTTGTTGAGGTGACAGAATGGTAACAAAAAATAAGACCCCGGCAGAGGTTGAGGCCGTGACCATCACCATGAGCCGGGAGACAGCACAGGCCGTGAAGCAGGCGTGCGAAGAATACCTCCGGTTCCGCATGGGCCAGTTTGAGGACTTCACCAATGAGGTTTGCTGCTGGGATTATGTGGACAAGATGGAAAAACGGTGCCACACGACCGAAGAACGAAAGCAGTTTCATAAAGACCACGAAGCGGATTTTCTCAAGTGTATGCGGCTTCGTAACCAGATGCGGCAGGGCATGGACGCACTTTGGAAGCAGAACGTTCCGCCTATCGACACGACCATGAAGGGAGCATACCGGGCAGAAACCGTCTGGCTGACGATCCGGTACGCGCTTGCGTGGCACGACTTCCCGGAGGGTGGACAGTGGGTCGATTTCTATGAACCGATGAACCGTTCGGATCAGCCCATGCCGAAAGTGGAACTGAAACTGAAAGGCGAAGAAAAATGACGATCACAACATACCCGGACGGTCATTCCGTCCAGCAGGGAACACCGGAAGAACTGGCGCAGTTCATTTTCGCGGCGACGGAGGTTCAAACCTTGCAAAAATTCAAAAGTCTGGTCGAGGCAATCCCGGCGGAAATGGAGAAACAAAGGGATATTGTGGTGACGATACCGGATTTGCCAAAGAAGAAGCGAACGCCCAGAAAGAAAGCGGGAAAAGAAAATGAAAGAAAAACGTCTGGTTGATGCAAACCATTTCATGCAGGTACTCAAGAACATAGAGTATGCACTGAAAGGGGAGCTGACACACGGGAAAATCAAAACCAGTGTAGTGCAGATGATCGAGGGCAGTTTGAATGCCGAACCGACCATTGCCCCGGAGAGCCTGCAACCGCTGACATACAACGAGAACCGGGACTACATAGACTGCGACGAATTTATTTGCCACAAGTGCGGCATTCACGTTGAGGACTGGAAGCAAATCAAAATCGACCCGGACGACGGGGAGAAAGAACTTTGCGAGTACACGTTTAAGCACTGCCCAGAGTGCGGCACAAAAGTCACTTCACACAAAAGCTGTGAATTTTGCAGGTGGCATTTGCAGGACGGGACGTGTTTCAACAAACATCATTCTCAGCCCGTGACAGGCCGGGAAGCTTCCTGCTGGAACTGGGAGGAACGTGAGTGATGGAAAAAGAGTGTTTCACCTGCGCATGGCATGATAACTTTTCATGGGTGTGCTTCAATGGAAATTCTGAGCATCGGGCGGATTTCACAGACCCGGAAGATAGCTGCCCTGCGTGGGAAGGAAGGGAAGATAGTGATGAAAAAGAAGAAAAGTGAGTTCGGCGCTTACGCTATCGGCTGGCTGTACCTGCTGGCACCGGTGATTATTCTTGCCGTGGTGCTGGTGGTAAAGTATTTTATTGCAGCATCCGACCTGCCGGATTGGTTCAAATTCGCCCTGCTGAAATAAGCAAGACAAGCCCTCTACCTTATATATAAAGAGCGTCCGTCGTTAAATTGCCGCCCTGACGAGGCGGCAAGGGGCTTGTATATCGGAGCTAAACTAAGGGACATTCTGAGAAATCAGAGAAAAACAGGAGCTTTCCCCCGGCGGGGAAAGGGAGTGCAGAGGGAAAACGAGGGCAGCGATCTGATGGCTTGCCGGAAGCAGGATCGTAGGGAACGCGGCCCGGTGTTGTTCCTCTGCATCGTTCCCTTCTCGTGTTTGTGGTTCAAGATTCAGAAAATTCCATGACGTGTACGGAAAGGAGGACGTGGAGAGTATGACCGCGGGTTTCAGAGTACGAGAGCAAAAATTTATCTGCGGCAAAGACTATGCCACGGCTGACACCATGCAGGTGGATTTTTTCGAGATCACGGAACAGCAGCACAAGGCCAGCACCCGCAAGAAAAAAGAGCTGGCAAGCTCCATTGCGAAGGAAGCGTACAATTTGCGAAAAAGTGGACGGTATTTAGAGCTGTTGGTTCAGCGCAACTTCCACAAGAGCGATTATTCTGTTACATACACCTATGACGATGAACACCGGCCCGACCCGGCGGACACAAAGCGTGTGGATAAGGATTTTTCCGCCGCCATGAAAAAGCTATACCGGATGTGCGATAAAAAAGGCATTCGGCACCCGAAGTGGATCGTCGTGCATGAATACTCGACGTATGTTGACGGGGTGTGGGTGGGAAAGCACCATCACCATGTCATTATGCAGCGCGTTTACGGTCTGACCCGTGAAATGGTAGAGGAAGCGTGGAGCGGGCGCGGCATGGCCCGTTGCGAACCTCTACACTTCGATCATGGCTACATCACGAGCCTTGCAAAGTACATCATGAAGAATGTGAGGTGCAAGCGCCATTGGCGGCAGAGCCGCGGGCTGAAACCGCCGAAAATGCCCCGCCCGAACGATGGGAAAATGAGCCGCACCAAGCTGAAAGATGTTTGCGAGAACCGTCTGGAAGATCGTGCATTCTGGGAGAGAATGTACCCCGGCTACACCCTGCACTACTGCGAACCCATAATCACCGGCAACAACACCCGGCACCTGATCGTGCGCCTATATCGCAAAGAGACTGGGATGCAGCAGAACAGGAGGAACCGGCCTTGAGTATGAGGATGGAACTTTCTGACCTGCCACCAAAGTATCGGGCACAGGCGGAAGCACAGATTGCGGCCAGATGCAGAGCAAAAGCACCGACGCTGGAAGCCGTGGCTGCAGCCGCCAAGAAAACAGGACGGGAGTTTGACAGCAGGGGCGAGTACGACTACTACATGGGAATGATTCTGCCAAAAGTCCAGCGCGGGGAGATCGTGAAGGTGGAATCGCACCGCAGGTTTACCATGCTGCCCGAAAAAGAATACGGCAATGTGAAACTACCGGCGATGCACTATACCCCAGATTTTGTGCTGACTTATGCAGATGGCACAGTTGAGGTTGTAGAGGTGAAAAGCAAATTCACCCGGCGGCAGCAGCGCGA
>ENA-OPBG01002740-OPBG01002740.1-human-gut-metagenome-genome-assembly--contig:-NODE-2740-length-9917-cov-3.878219_pt1 | contig 9917 bp, 6 predicted proteins | sample MGYA00241065_ERZ501446 | MGnify/ENA primary metagenome ERZ501446 (study PRJEB25962, sample SAMEA2042632) | human gut metagenome | biome: human gut; feature: human-associated habitat; material: faeces...
CACCCACCTGCTCCTCGCCCGCGCAGACGAGGCAGACGGCACAGAGCCCGCGTTGGCCGAGCTCTACGCCGGCAGCTCCGCGACAATCGACCGGGAGGAGTTCGACGAAGCCGCCCAGACCGACACGCTCGAGCTCGTGTGCACGCGCGCCGAGGCGTACGAGACCTACGAGTGCCGCCTGACCGTGACCTTCTCGTTCAGCCAGACGTCCGGCCAGTGGGGCGTCTCCCGGGTGGAGGTCTCCGAGAACGCCCGGGACCGCAACCTCGACGCGCTCGTCGGCACCTGGGCTGGCGCGTTCCAGAGCCAGCAGACCGATGGCGGCAAGTGCCTGGCGGCGCGCGAGACGGGGCTGACCGTGGAGGTGCTCGGGTGGAGCGAGGCGGAGGGAGGCGGCGCGACGATCTCCGGCCACGTGAGCGGCGTGGCGCACTACCACGCCAACCCCGGCGACGACGCAGCCTCCTGCGCGGGGGACATGACGCTCGGCGACGGCTCGAGGACGGCGAGGCGGGGCTCTCGTTTGTGGCCGAGCTGCCGGAGGACCTCGGCGGGCACGCCACGCTCACGCTGCGCTTTGGCACCGAGGAGGACCCGTCGGCCGTCGTCGCGCAGCTGCGCTCCGAGTTCACCTATGACGACGCGATCCTGTTCATCCCCTACGAGCGGACGGCGACGTACACGGACTCGTTCGCGGTGACGCGCGCGGATGGCGACACCCAATAACATGCAAAAACCGGGTTGTGCCCAAAACCCAACTGGACTTATGTGAGATGAAACCGGATTCTGCGTGTTAATGCACACGCAGCCGAGAAGTGCAACGTGGCGCCCCGGCGCAGGCGGCTACCCCACCCGCTCGAAGCGGTACATGAAGCTCTCGTAGGGCGTGGCCGGCACGGAGACGGGCAGGCCCATGTCCATGAGGGCGTCGGCCGAGAACTCGGTCCCGTTGCTCACCATGCGATACGTGGCCCCCGGCGTGAGGCCACGCGGCACGACGTAGTTGGCCTTGGCATAGCCGTCCACGCGCGTGACCACGGCGCACACGAGCGCCTCGGAGCCGTCCTCGCTCACGAACTCCCATGCCGCCACGTCGTCAGCCCTGGGATCGCTGAGGCGATAGAACAGCCCCTCGCGCACGAGGTGCTCGATGCCGCGATAGGTCTTGACCTGGGTGCGGATAATCTCGCAGGCGCGGTCGGGCAGGTCCATCAGATCAAGCTCGTAGCCAAAGGCGCCGCCCGCCATGGCCACCGTTCCGCGCGCGCCGAGCGGCACGGTGCGGCCCGTGATCTCGTTGGGGCAGGCCGAGACGTGCGCGCCCACCGCGGAGCACGGGTAACCAAAGGAGGTGCCGTACTGGATCTCCAGGCGGTTGCGGGCGTCGGTGTTGTCCGACGTCCAGATCTGCGGCGTGTAGTAGAGCATGCCCGCGTCGAAGCGACCGCCGCCCGCCGAGCACCCCTCGATGAGCAGGTCCGGGTAGCGCGTACGCACGCGCTCGAGCAGGTCGTAGAGACCGAGCATGTAGTCGTAGAGGACCTTGCCCTGGTCGGTGGCCACGCGGGAGTACACGTCCACGATCGAGCGGTTGTAGTCCCACTTGACGTACTCGATGCCGCCCTGGTCAAGCACGGCGCTGAGCTGCTCGAAGAGGTTGTCGCGCACATCGGCGCGGGAGAGGTCCAGGACCAGCTGGTCGCGACCGAGCACGGGGTCCTTGCCCGGGATGGCAAGCGCCCAGTCGGGATGCTCGCGGAACAGGTCGGAGTCCTCGTTGACCATCTCGGGCTCGACCCAGATGCCGAAGCCCAGGCCGCACTCGTTCACGCGGCGCGCGAGGTCGGCCACGGTCCCCCCGAGCTTGGCCATGTTGGGCACCCAGTCGCCCAGGCCACGATGGTCGTCGGAGCGGGCCCCAAACCAGCCGTCGTCCATGACGAGCATGTCAAGGCCGAGGTCGGCGGCCTTCTTGGCCAGCTCCACGAGCCTGTCGCCCGTGAAGTCAAAGTAGCAGGCCTCCCAGCTGTTGATGAGCACGGGGCGCGGGCTGTCGCGCCAGGGGCCACGGCAGACGCGCTCGCGGATGCAGCGGTGCAGGTTGTGCGAGATGCGCTCGAGGCCGGCCGCCGAGTAGGTCATGATGACCTCGGGCGCCACGATCTGCTCGCCGGGCTCGAGCGGGTAGGAGAAGAGGTCGGAGGCCAGGCCCATCTGCATGCGGGTCTGCTCAAACTGGTCGCGCTCCACCTCGGCAAGGAAGCTGCCGCTGTAGACAAAGCTCATGGACCAGGCGCGGCCGGAGGTCTCGGTGGCGTCGCCGTCACAGAGAACCATCACCGGGTTGTACTGGTTGGAGGACATACCGCGGCGGCTGCCCACGCTAAAGGAGCCGTTGCCCACGGCATGGCGAGAAAGACGGCGCTCCATCGCGTGGCGCCCGTCAAAGGTGATGACGTCAAAGTCACCGGTCACGAAGTCGAGGCAGGCGGTCTGCGCCTTTTCCACGGTGATGCGCCCGGTCCCGACGTTTTTGATGACGGCGGCACGAGTGATGACGTCGTAGGCGGGCATCAGTCCATAGAGGAGCTCCACCTCTAGGCCGAGGCGCTCGTCGGCGAGCGTGATCGAGAGGGTCTGAGCCGCGTCCTGCTGACCCTCGTCGTAGACGGCCGGCAGGCCCGGCAGGCCGTACTTACCGTCGCGCAGATCGTGGGACTTGTAGCGCAGATCGCACCCAAAAGTTCCGTCGTCACCGCGAACCATCAGCAGGGGGCTCCTCATGTCGCCCTCGCCCTGGAAGGGATACTCCTGCGGAAGGACGTCGAGCGAGTAGGTGCGGTCCGCCACGTCATGCGGGCAGCCGCACATGCCGCTGCGGTCCGCGTAGGTGATGAGATAGGACGTGTTGGCAGACGTCCTGGTGCCATAGTAGAGATGGAGCAGATAGCCGTGCTCGTCGACCCGCATCTGATAGGTGGTCCGCTCGGTAGAGAGCGTGAAGATGCGCTCGGGGGCATCGTACGAAAGGGGCATGTGGCTCCTCACTTTCCTCTCTTTGCCGGAAGTCCGGGCAGAGTGTAGCGCATGAGACGGAACGGTGGATCCAACGAGGGGGACGCCCGGAACCCATCACAAAATGTATGGATTCCGGGCGCCAGGGGGAACGATACGTTACCCGCTTGGATGTGCGAGGCCTACTTCACGGCACCGTTGGTGACGCCGCCGATGATCTGCTTCTGCGCCACGATGTAGAAGATGATCATCGGGAGCATGGCGAGCAGGTAGGAGGCGAAGGCCAGGTTGTAGTTCGTGGCAAATGCCGTCTGGAAGTTCATCTGGGCGAGCGGCAGGGTGTTCACGCCGGTGCCGCCCATGATGACGAGCGGGGTCATGACGTCGTTCCACACGGCCAGGCCCGTGATGACGGCCACGGTGGCGTGCATCGGCTTCATGAGCGGGAAGATGACCTTCCAGTAGGTGGTCCAGGTGGAGGCGCCGTCAACGCGGGCGGCCTCCTCGAGGGCGGTGGGGATGTTCCTCAGGTAGCCCGTGTAGAGCATCATGTTCATGGGCATGTAGAAGACCACGTACAGGACCATGACGCCGACCATGTTGTCCAGGTGCAGGACGGCCGTCTGCTTGACGAGCGGCATCATCAGGATGGCGAAGGGCACGTACATGCCGGCCACGATGAAGTAGTAGGACCACTTGAACAGGCGCTTCTTGTCCATGTTGCGCCCGATCGCGTAGGCGGCGAGGCTGTGGACGAGGATCGAGACCACGACCGCCACTACGGTGATGATGAGCGAGTTCATGAACGAGTTGAAGAAGTCGGTGACTTCCATGGCCTCGATGAAGTTGTCGAGGCTCCACGTGGACGGCAGCGACAGGATGCCCGCGATGTCGTTGGTCATCTCGGAGGGGTCCTTGAAGGCGATGACCACGGCCATGTAGAGCGGGAAGATGATGGTGATGAGGCCGATGATGAGCAGGATGGTGATGGGCCAGTTGACCCGCTCCCTGACCTTGGCAGGAACAGTGTTGTTAGCCATTAGAGCTGCTCCTCCTTACTGTTCAGGAACTTGGTCTGGGCGATGGAGATGACGGCGATCACGATGAAGAAGATCACCGCGTTGGCGCACTGGAACCCGAACTGGCTGTTGTTGAGGCCGTTCTGGTAGATGAGGTAGGAGATGGACTCCGTGGACTGCGCCGGGCCGCCGGAGGTCATGGCCACGATCTGGTCGAAGGTCATGAGCATGTCCTTCATGACCAGCACCATGTTGGTGGTGATCGACGGCATGATCAGCGGGAACGTGAGGTAGCGGAACTTGTCCCAGCCGGTCGCGCCGTCGAGCGCGCCCGCCTCGTAGACGTCCTCGGGCACCGACGAGAGGCCGGTGATGTAGATGATCGTGGTCTGCGCGCAGGCCTGCCAGACGAGCACCACCACGATGGCCACCCACGCCCACTCGGTGCTCGCGAGCATGGAGGTGGTCCCGGTGAGGGCCGGAACGATGTAGGTGAAGAAGTAGCTGAACACGTAGCCGACGACCAGGCCTCCGAGGATGCGGGGCACGAAGTAGATGCCGCGCAGCGCGCTCTTGAACTTGATCTTGCTCGAGAGCCCGATGGCCAGCACGAGCGAGATCACGTTGACCAGGATCGTGGAGACCACGGAGATCTTGAACGTGAACAGGTACGAGTTGCCCACGCGGGCGTCCTGGAACAGGTCGATGTAGTTCTGCAGGCCCACGATCTCGAAGGAGCCGTAGCCCTTGGAGTCGGTGAAGCTGTAGAAGAAGCCGGTGAGCAGCGGGATCGTGTTGAAGGCGATGAACAGGATGAGCACCGGAATCAGGATTGCGAGGAAGGTGCGGTTCCTGTCAGATCCCGCCTTTGATGCGGCGATACTTGCCATGTGGTTCCCTCCTTATCCCTGATTCGCTTCGTACTCGGCGACCTTGCGGATGACGGTCTTGTTGTAGCGCTGCCACAGCTCGTCCCAGTTGGCGAGAAACGCGTCCACGTCCCCGTTCATCAGGAACGCCTGGAGCTGGGCGTCGCAGGCCATACCCGAGGGGTAGGAGTGGTCGGGGTAGTCGATGACCTTGCCCTCGTCGAGGAACTCCTGGATGTCGTCGAAGAGCGGGTCGAGCGTGAAGTCGCCCTCGATGCAGGGGATGGCCTTCTGGTCGTCGCAGTAGGTCTGGAGGTTGTCGGGCTCGTTGAGGAAGTCGATGACCTCGTAGATCTGCTCGCGATGGTCCTCGTTGGCCGCGGTCATGTTCCAGCAGAGGTCCACGCCGGAGACCACGATGCGGTCGTCGGGGTTGCTGGAGGCGGGCATGGCAAACAGGCCGATGTTCATGTCGGGGTTGGCCGAGAGAATCTGCGGCACGGCAAAGGAGCCGCAGGGGAACATCGCGGACTGCCCGCGCGCGAAGGCGGTGCAGGCGTCCTCGTAGCTGTAGGCCATCGGGCCGTCCTCGCCGTACTCGAGGAGCTTGAGGAGCTTCTCGGCAGGCTCGCGGTAGTAGTCGGCGAACTTTGCCTCGCCGGCGTTGACCTTGCGGATGTGGTCGGACGGCACGAGCTCCACGAGCATGGAGTTCCACGGCGAGAGGATCGTCCAGGTGTCAAGGAAGCCCAGGTAGAGCGGCAGGACCTCGCCCTCGGCCTTGATCTGGTCGCAGAGGTCGCAGAACTCCTCCCACGTGGTCGGGAGCTCCCAGCCCTTCTCGGCGAACATGTCCTTGTTGTAGAGCATGCCCGCGGCGTTGGCGATGTAGGGAACGCCGTAGATCCCGTCCATCGGGACGTAGGTCACGCTCTTCATGATCTCCTGGTAGGCCGGCTGGACCTGCTCCATCCCGGGGTAGCCCGAGACGTCGGCCAGGATGTTGGAGTCGACGAAGTCCGCGTAGGAGGCGTCGCCGCCGATGGCCACGACGTCGGGGTAGTCCTCGCGCACGAAGCGCGTCTTCATGATGGTGACGGCGTCGTTGGGGCTCGTGAAGTTGAGGTAGATGTGGTCGTTGGTCTCGTTGAACTCGGCCATGAGGGCCTCGAATATGCTCACGGCCTCGCGCTTGTACGAGACGAACTCGATCTCCGTCTTCCCGTCGCTGCGCTCCCCCTCACAGCCCGCGAGCGCGAGCCCCGCGCCCAGCGCCGCCGAGGCTGAGGAACGAGCGGCGTGTCAGTGCTCTTTTCTGCATGTGCGGTGCCCCCCTTCCCTAGTGGGCGATGGCGAGCTCGGTCTGCTTGTCGAAGAGGTGGATCTTGGCAAGGTCGACGGAGCAGCGGATCTTGGAGCCGGTGCGGACGGTGCTGCCGGCGGAGAGGTGCGCGGAGATCTGGCCGCCCTCGACGTCGGCGTAGATCATGGCCTCGGAGCCGAGCAGCTCGTAGACCGTGACCTCGGCGGGGAAGGACTCGGAGAGCTCGCGGCCCTCGGCGTACTCGTGCTCCTCGACGACGTCCTCCGGGCGGACGCCCATGACGACGACCTTGCCCACGTAGCCGCCCTTCTTGAGGGCGTCGGCCTTGGGACCGGTGAGCGTGACGGTGTTGGAGCCGAAGGTGAGCGCCACGCCGTCGCCCTTCTCGGCCACGGACACGTCGATGAAGTTCATCTGCGGGGAGCCGATGAAGCCCGCCACGAACAGGTTGCAGGGCTCGCTGTAGAGCTTGGTGGGGGTGTCGACCTGCTGCATGACGCCGTCCTTCATGACGACGATGCGGGTGCCGAGCGTCATGGCCTCGGTCTGGTCGTGCGTGACGTAGATGATCGTGGCGCCGAGGCGGTCGTGGAGCTTGGAGATCTCCGCGCGCATCTGGACGCGGAGCTTGGCGTCGAGGTTGGAGAGCGGCTCGTCCATCAGGTAGACCTTGGGGTTGCGCACGATGGCGCGGCCCATGGCGACGCGCTGGCGCTGGCCGCCGGAGAGCGCGGAGGGCTTGCGGTCGAGCAGCTTCTCGAGGTCGAGGATGCGCGCGGCCTCGCGCACCGCCTTGTCGATCTCCTCCTTGGCGACCTTGCGGAGCTTGAGGGGGAACGCCATGTTCTCGTAGACGGTCATGTGCGGGTACAGGGCGTAGGTCTGGAAGACCATCGCGATGTCGCGGTCCTTGGGCTCAACGTCGTTGACCACGCGACCGTCGATCTTGAGGGTGCCGGAGGTGATGTCCTCGAGGCCTGCGATCATGCGCAGCGTCGTGGACTTGCCGCAGCCGGACGGGCCGACGAAGATGATGAACTCCTTGTCGGCGATCTCAAGGTTGAAGTCCTTCACCCCCCTCGAAGCCGTTCGGGTACTTCTTTCCCACGTGTTCCAGTGTGAGGCTCGCCATGTGCGCAACCTTTCTCCCTGCCGACCGCCGAGCGCGCGGCGGTGCGGCCCCACCTTACGTTGACCTTATTCTATGCTTGCAAAATGCGCCTTATATATTGCTTAGAGGTATATTGCATATCCTAATCTGTGTTTTTGCAGGTAATCGGCTTGATATTTGTTGTTTCAGCTATACCGCACTTTCGACGAGCGGTTTAGTTTTCAGGGCAAACGGTTTTTGCTGTTTCAATAATCGCAGGTAGATAGGTATATCTGATTCGTATTCACATACGAAGACCTACGAGGGTCAAATAATCGCATATACCGTAATGCGATTATTTGACGCTTTGCGTATATAATAAATAAGCTAAACTATGCCAAATGCGTCATGTCCCTCTAACGAGATACTATCGGCGTTGTCGTCGGAAGGAGCCGCCGTGCCAGCCCACGAGTTGGAGTTCTCCACCTTTCCCCACGCTCACTACGTCGACCTCATGCCCTACCAGTACGGGCGCGAGCAGTGCGAGCCCGGGCACGCCTTCGGGCCGGCGCGGCGCAGCCACTACCTGTTCCACTACATCATCTCGGGGCGCGGCCTGCTCATGACGACCGACGGCAGCGGCGCCAAGACCGACCACCGCCTCGGGGAGGGCGAGGGCTTCCTCATCTTCCCGAGCCAGGTCAACACCTACGTCGCCGACCTCGACGAGCCCTGGGAGTACATCTGGGTCGAGTTCGACGGGATCCGCGTCAAGGACGACCTCGAGCGCGCGGGCCTCACCCCCTCCTCCCCCATCTACCACTCGCAGTCCAGTGAGCTGCGCGGCCGCATGGTCGACGAGATGCGCTACCTCATCTCCAACCGCGACGCCTCGCCGCTGCACCTCATCGGACACACCTACCTCCTCTTCGACTACCTGCTCCGCTCGGCCGCCAACCCCGTGGAGCCCCAGGCCAACCGCCTCCAGGCCTTCTACATCAACGAGGCGCTCGCCTACATCAGGGAGCACTACCAGGGCGACGTCTCGGTCGAGGACATCGCCCGCCACGCCGGCCTCAACCGCAGCTACTTCGGCAAGGTCTTCAAGGCGGCCACCGGCAAGTCCCCGCAGCAGTACCTCATCGGCTACCGCATGTCCAAGGCGACCGAGCTGCTCAAGCTCACGGCCCTGCCGGTCAGCGAGGTGGGGCGCGCCGTGGGCTACCCCAACCAGCTGCACTTCTCGCGTGCCTTCAAGGGCGTCTACGGCGTGTCGCCGCGCGAGTGGCGCCGGCAGAACGCACAGGGCCAGTGACGGGGCGAGGGGGCGCCGTGCCCCCTCGCCGCCTCTCCTAGCGGACCACCCAGGCGGTGGCGTCGGTGGCCAGCGTCCCGTCCTCGGTCGGCGCGCTGGCAAGGACGACCTCCCCGGCCGGCAGGGGCACTCCCTCCTGGCCGAAGTTGGTCACGCACGCGAGCGTGCGGCCGTCCGCGCAGGGGCGCTCGAAGGCGATGACCTGGTCGTCGTAGCCGTCTGCCCAGGAGAGCTCCGTGCTGCGCGCGGCCGTGAGCATCTCGGCGCGCAGGGCGAGCGCGCGGCGGTAGAACGAGAGCATCGAGTCGTCGTCCGCCTCCTCGACGTCGACGGCGTGCTCGGCGAACCAGGCGGGCTGGGGCAGGTGCGCCGGCGCGTGGTCGGCCGGGCCGGAGAAGCCGAAGTCGCCCGTCTCGTCGAGCACCTCCCAGGGCAGCGGCACGCGGCAGCCGTCGCGGCCCTTGATGGCGTCACCGTGGGCGGTCATCTGCGCCTGAGGGTCCTCGAGCGCCTCCCACGGGATATCGGCGACCTCAAAGAGGCCGAGCTCCTCGCCCTGATAGAGATAGACCGATCCAGGGAGCCCGAGCTCCATGAGGAGCGCCGCGCGAGAGCGCCGGGTGCCCGCCTCGCGGTCCTCGTAGTAGGTCGTGCCGTCGCGCAGCAGCCAGTCGGTTGCAATCTGGTGGTGGGTGCTCGAAGGCACCTGCGGAAGGGCGAACCGGGTTGCGTGGCGCGGGACATCGTGATTGGAAAGGACCCATGTGGTCGTTGACTTCGAGCGCTCGGCAGCATCGAGGCCCTCCTCGATGGCGAGCCGGAAGTCGGCGGCGAACCAGTTCTTCTTGGCGAATTCGAAGTTGAAGACCTGGCCAAGCTCATCGGTGGAGGCGTACATCCACTGATGCTCGGGTGCCACCCATGCTTCGCCGACTGCAAAGCGCGCCGGCTCGTACTCGTTGAACACCTGGCGCCACTCGCGGTAGATGTCGTGGACCTCCGGGCGATCCCAGAGCGGGTTCTCGTCGTCACTGCCGCTCTGCGCGAGGCTCGATTGGCCGGGGTCGTCGGGCCAGTCTTCAAGCGGGCGGCTGTCGATGTCCTTGGCAAGCGCATGGGCCACATCGATGCGGAAGCCGTCGGCGCCGCGGTCGCTCCAGAAGCGCAGGGTGGTTTTGAAGTCCTCGTGGACCTCGGGGTTCTTCCAGTTGAGGTCGGCCTGCTCTACAGCGAAGAGGTGCAGATACCACTCGCCGTCGCCAACCGGCTCCCATGCAGGGCCGCC